>Ga0247836_1005741_pt1 | contig 14300 bp, 11 predicted proteins | sample LaCruzMarch2015__4_FD_187116 | JGI IMG/M metagenome (GOLD analysis project Ga0247836, IMG submission 187116) | Freshwater microbial communities from meromictic Lake La Cruz, Castile-La Mancha, Spain - LaCruzMarch2015_14m | ecosystem: Environmental > Aquatic > Freshwater > Lake | place: Spain...
TCGAAGCCTACGCCGCCGGCGAGATCGACCGGCTCGACGTGGCCTACACGCGGTTTCACGGGATTGCGAAGCAGGAGGCGCTGACCGAGATGCTGTTGCCGCTCGCTCCGCCCCAGGCAGCGGCCGTCGCGGCGAAGCTTGCGAGCGACGAATACGACTTTGAGCCGTCGGCCGAAAGCATCCTCGCTGAACTCCTGCCTGCGAGCTTTATGGCGCGGCTCTTCAAATGCTTCCTCGACGCGGCCGTCAGCGAGCAGGTGGCGCGGATGGTGGCCATGAAGGCGGCCACGGAAAACGCCGGCGGCCTGATCAAGAACCTCTCGCGGCAATACAACCGGGCCCGGCAGTCGCAGATCACCGGTGAGATCATGGAGATTCTCGGCGGTGTGGAGGCCCTCAAGCAGTGAGCGCTCTGGGGAGTTGGTCGCACACACGCTTCGTTCCTGCGGACCTTCGGCCGCAGAACGCCGGCACCCGGGAAGCGGATGCCACCGTGGTTTACCGTTCGCCGGATTCGACAATCCTTTTCGAGTAATGAGACAGTCAGCTACGCAGGAGTTCGCAGAGACATCATGGCAACCGCAACCAGCACCGGCCGCATCACCCAGGTCATCGGCTCGACCTTCGACGTCGTATTTCCCGAGGACGCGATCCCCGCGATCTACAACGCCCTGCGCATCGACGCCGACCATAAGGGGGTCGAGCTGCATCTCGTCGGCGAGGTCCAGCAGCATCTCGGTGGCGGCAAGGTGCGGTGCGTGGCGCTCGGCTCGACCGACGGCCTGATTCGCGGCGAGGTGGTGGTCGACACCGGGGCACCGGTCTCGGTCCCCGTGGGCAAGGCGACACTCGGCCGGGTCTTTAACCTGCTCGGTGAGCCGATTGACAAGCGGGGCGTCGTCGAGACGGAGGAGCGGTGGCCGATTCACCGTGATCCACCCCCGGTGTCGGAGCTCTCCACCAAGACGGAACTGTTCGAGACGGGCATCAAAGTGATCGACCTGCTGACGCCCTTCGTCCGCGGCGGCAAGGCCGGCCTGTTCGGTGGTGCCGGACTCGGCAAGACGGTGATTCTCACCGAACTGATCGCCCGGATCGCGAGTGCCCACGGCGGCTACTCGGTGTTTGCCGGCGTGGGCGAGCGGACTCGCGAGGGCACCGACCTGTGGCTCGAAATGCAGGAGGCAAAGATCGGCGACACCGGCCGGAGCGTGATCGAGCAGACCTGCATGGTGTTCGGTCAGATGAACGAGCCGCCGGGAGCCCGGCTCCGCGTGGCCCTGTCGGCCCTGACCATGGCAGAGTATTTCCGCGACACGACCGGTGCCGACACGCTGCTGTTCGTCGACAACATTTTTCGCTTCTCCCAGGCTGGGAGCGAGGTGAGCGCGTTGTTGGGCCGGATGCCGAGCGCCGTGGGCTATCAGCCGACGCTCGCCACCGAGATGGGTGCCCTGCAGGAGCGGATCACGTCGACCTCGAAAGGGGCGATCACGAGCGTGCAGGCGGTCTATGTGCCGGCCGACGATCCGACCGACCCAGCCCCGGCGACGGCCTTCGGCAACCTCGATGCCTTCCTGTACCTGGAGCGCTCGATCTCGGAGAAGGGCATCTATCCCGCCGTCGATCCGCTTGCGTCATCGAGCCGAATTCTCGATCCGCAGTACGTGGGCGAGCGGCACTACAAAATCGCCCGCCGCGTGCAGCGCACCTTGCAGCGCTATCGCGAACTCCAAGACATCATCGCCATCCTCGGCGTGGACGAACTCTCGGAAGAAGACAAGCTCGTGGTTCACCGGGCCCGCCGGATGGAGCGGTTCCTGTCGCAGCCGTTTCTGGTGGCCGAGGTGTTCACCGGTAAGCCGGGCGAGATCACAAGCCTGGCCGACACGATTCGCTCGTTCGAGGAGATCGCCGACGGCAAGTGGGACCACCTCCCCGAGCAGGCCTTCATGTATGTCGGGCCAATCGAGCAGGCCGAGGAGCAGGCCAAGAAGATGGTCGCCAAGTCCTGAACCGCGCGCCGCCTCACCCGGGAATCCAGCCATGGCCGATTCGACCCGTACTTCCGGCATCCGCTGCGTGATCGTCACGCCGGAGATGACCGTGCTGGACATGACCGCCCGCGGCGTGATCCTGCCGCTCGAAGACGGGCAGCGCGGCATCGGCCGCGGCCACGCGCCCTTCATCGGCCGCCTCGGTGCCGGGGAGGTGCGAATCACGGCCGTGGAGGGGCGAGATGCGCAGAGCGTGTTTGTTGACCGTGGATTCGTGGAGGTCGGGCACGACACGGTGACGGTGGTGACCCAGCGGGCGCTGATGGCGGAGAAACTTGATCTGGCGGCGGCTCGGGCGGCCCTGGCTGGGATCAGGTCGCAGCCCGCCACGGGTGACGAGGCGATCGCGGCCAAACTGGTGGCCCAGCAGGCGGCCCGCGAGGTCGTGCGGATTGCCGGCCGGAGTCGATAGGGGGCGGGTGTCACCGCTGGCTGACGACGGCCTCGACGACCGCAGCCGCCATCCGGTCGAGTGGCACGATCCGGTCGACGACACCGAGCCCGACCGCCGCCTTCGGCATGCCGTAGACCACGCAACTCGAGGCGTCTTCCGCGAGCGTCGTGCCGCCGGCCGCGTGGATCGCCTGCATGCCCAGCGCCCCGTCGCTCCCCATGCCCGTGAGCAAGGCCGCGACCACGTTCGATCCGGCCGCTTCAGCGGCCGAGCGAAACAGCACGTCTACGGCGGGGCGGCAGTGGTGCAGCGGCGGGGAGCGCACCAGCCGGGTCCGAAAACCATCCCGCTGCTCAATCGCCAGATGGACACCGCCCGGGGCGATCACGCATTCCCCTGGCAGCAGTGGCTCGTCGTCACCGGCCTCGCGAACCGCCACGGCCGACATCTCCGCAAGCCGCTCGGCCACCGCCCGCGAGAAGGCGGGCGAGATGTGCTGGACAATGGCAATCGGCGGCAAGCCGGCCGGCAGAGCGGGCACGAGTTGCCGGAGGGCAGCCACGCCGCCGGTCGAGGCGCCAATCACGATTAACCCCCGGTCGTGGGCCGGGGCCATAGGCAGCCGCCCGGGCTCGGCCCCGTGAACGTGCTGGCCCGGAGTGACAGGCTGTGACCGTCGCAGGTGGCGCCCCGCAGCGGCGGCAGCCTTCACGTGCCAAGCCAACTTGTCGGCCAGCGCACCGAGCGACATCGTGCCGTCGGGCTTGGCAAGCACGTCCACGGCCCCGGCCTCGAGCGCCTCGAGCGCCGCCCGCGACCCGGCCTGGGCGAGTGAACTGACCACGAGCACCGGCAGCGGGTGATGCTGCATCAGGATCCGGAGAAAGGTCAGGCCATCCATCCGCGGCATCTCCAGGTCGAGCGTGAGCACGTCGGGATCAAGCCGCGCGATCTTCTCACGGGCCACGTAGGGGTCGCTCGCAGTGCCGACGACCTCGAGTTCGGGGTCTCGGGCCAGGGCGTCACTGATCGCCTTGCGGACCAAGGCGGAGTCGTCGACGACCAGCACCCGGATCGGACGGCGGGGTCTGTCGTGGTCACCGCTGCTCATGGTTGTCTGCCCCGCTTGGTTAGACCGGTCGCTCGTAGACTGCCGGCCGCACCTGCCGAAACCCGTGCTCCAGCCCCAGCAGGCTCTCGGCGTGGCCCACGAACAAGTGGCCGCCAGGAGCCAGCTGTTCGAACAGCCGCTGCACGAGGATCTGCCGCGATGGCTGGTCGAAGTAGATCATCACGTTGCGGCAGAAGACGACGTCGAGCCCGCGGGGCACCGGGTAGTCGGCCGCGAACAGGTTGATGGCCGATACCGTCACGCGTTGCCGCACGTCCGGCTTGACCCGGTAGAGTCCCTCGCGCGAGCCGAATCCGCGGCGAAAGTACCGGCCCAGGAAGGCCTCGTCGGGTAGGCGAACCCGGTTTGCCTCGTAGACACCCAGCCGGCATCGGTCGAGCATCCGCCGGGAGATGTCGGAGGCCCGCACCTCCCAGGGGATGACCGGTCGGCTGCGGAAGAACTCCGCCAGGATGATCGCCAGCGAGTAGGCCTCTTCACCGGATGAGGCCGCGGCGGACCAGACTCGTAGTGGCCGCTGCATTGCCTGAGCGCGGACAGCCGCGGCCGGCAGAACCTCGGCGGCGAGAAACTCAAAGTGGGCCGGCTCACGGAAGAAGTGGGTGTGGTTGGTGGAGACGAGGTCGATGAGTCGCTCGGCCTCGTCGTCGTGGGCGGAGCCCAACAGGCTGCAATAGGCGTCGAAGGTATCGCAGCCGAGATCACGCAGGCGGCCGGCGAGCCGACCGGCGATCAGGGCCCGCTTGTCCGGGCCGAGGCGGATCCGGCTGCGGCGGTAGACGAGATCCGCGAGGAACGCGTAGGCCCGATCGGTGAGTGGTGGCTCGGTCGGCAGCATGGCAAGGTTTTACGGCGTCAGTATGGCAGGCTGACGGATGTCCTTTGGCCCGGATGTCCCGGATACCCCGGATGTCCCGGATACCCTTTGGCGACGCTCCACGGATCTCAAATGCCCTCTAGAACTCCTTGAAGTGTTTGTCTTCGGCGTCGTGCGGTAGGTCGAGCAGGTGCGTGTCGCCCGGCAGCGGGATGCGCGGCGCCGCAATCGCCGCCGGGCGGGCGGCAGTCACACGCGCTTGCTTCGGCACCCGGCGTGTCACGCCGGGCCTGACCGCAGCGGTTCTAGCGTGGGCTGTCGTGACGACCCTCCGCAACCGGTTTACATCAGCCGTCACCGTTGCCGCCTGAGAGGAGAGATCGCCGGCTGCGGCCGCTCCTTCGTCGGCGCGGGCCGCGTTTTCCTGTGTCACTTGGTCGAGTTGCATCATCGCCGATCCGATCTGGCGAATGCCCTGCGATTGCTCCTGGGCCGCCGTCGCGATCTCTGCGACGAGCCGGTCAGCCGCGGTGACCCGGTCAGCGATCTCGGCCAATGAGCTTCCGACGCGGCTGCAGCTGGCTGCTCCCTGGCGGCTGCTGGCGATTGCAGTCTCGATCCGCTCGGCCGTCTCACGGGCGGCGGCGGCGCTCCGCTGGGCGAGCGACCGCACCTCGTCGGCGACGACGGCAAAACCGGCCCCTGCCTCGCCGGCACGCGCCGCTTCGACCGCGGCGTTGAGGGCCAGGATGTTGGTCTGAAAGGCAATCTCGTCGATCTGCTTGACGATCTTGGCGACCTCGGCGCTCGAGGTGCCGATCGAACGCATGGCCGCGTCCATGTCGGCCATCGTGTCCGCGCCAGCCTCGGCCGCCGCCCGGGCCTGGCGGGCGAGTTCGGTGGCCTGAGCGGCGTTGTCGGCCGTGCAGCGGATCATGGCCGACATTTGCTCGAGGGCGGCGCCGGTTTCGGTCACGGCGGAGCCCTGCTCAGTACAGCCGGCGGCGACGGTGCGATTGACCGCCGCCAACTGATCGGCGGCCTCGGCGGTGCGGACGGCACTCGACTCCAGGGAGTCGGAAACCTCCAGCAGCGTATAGGACAGCGACCGCGTGATGCCCAGGGCCAGGGCGATACCCGCCACGGCTGCCAGGCCGAGCATCGAGCCCGCGATCAGCACGCCGGCCCGAACCCGTGACCGGGCCGACTCCGCCAGCCGTTGGGTGAGCATGATGTTGTGGTCGATCGTGTCGGAAAACTGCTCCAGGCAACGCGTGGCAATCGGCTCGGCAGCGGCGAGAATCATATCGCGGGCCTCACCAGGCCGGCCGGCGTCGGCGAGCTCGAGGGTCCGGGCGATGCCCGCCAATAATTCGCTCCGGGTGGCGCGCGCAGCCTCGAACAGCCGCTGGTCCTCGGCGTCGTTGAACAGGGCCGGATAACTGGCGACAGCTTGGTCACCGCGCTTGAGTGCGGCCGCGAGCGATCGTCGGGCCGCCTGCATCCGCTCGGGTGAGTCGGTGTCGAGCACGGTTGAGCGGGCGTATTTGAGGGTCAATAGGTCGTCAGCGATGATCCGGCTGAGCAGCACTACCGAGGGCACGGTGGTGGTGGCGAGCGACTCGACATCGCCGTTGATCGCCCACAGCCTCGAGAGCGCGGTGCCACCCACGGCCAGGGCGGCCAACACGAGGAGGGCGAAACCCAGGGCAACGCGGCGGGGGATGGTCAGTGAAAACATGGCTGGAGCCCCGGGAGGGAGGGGAGAAATATGAAAGTCAGGTGCCGGCCTTGGGCCCGGCCGGGGGCTCGGCAGCCTTGTCGGCCGCCGCGACGATGTCGAGGTCGATGAGGGTGGCGACGGCGGCCCCGCGGCGGGCCATGCCCGTGATGAATCTGATGTCGACTGCGTCGCCGAAATCGGGGGCTGGAGTGAGGTCGCTCGCAGCGATGGTGGCCACATCCTCCACACCGTCGACCACGACGGCGTAGGGGCGGGTGCCACCAGCTGCGGCCGTGACCTGGGCCACGATGATGCAGGTGCGGTCGTGGTCGGCTGCCGCAGGCAATCCGAACCGCACCCTGAGGTCAACCAGCGGGATCACGCGGCCCCGCAGGTTGATCACGCCGCGGACGTGCGGCGGCATGCCGGCAACGCTCGTGACCGGGCAGAGGCGGATGATCTCCCGGACGGCGAGCACGGGCACGCCGTACGTCTCGCCAGCGAGGCTGAAGGTCAGGTACTTTGCCGGTCGGGCCGGTGCCTCGTCAGGTGTCAGCCTGGCCGGGTCGCGTGTGGAGTTGGTCATGGTCTGAGGGCGGCGTTAGGCCACCGTCTCCGAAGGGATTTTTTCTGAGGAGCCGCGGCTCGGGCGAACAAGAGCCGCGGTGTCGAGGATCAGACCCACACGCCCGTCACCCAGGATCGCGGCGCCGGCGAAACCGGTGCGACCGGCGAATGTCTCGCCGAGCGACTTGATGACCACCTCCTGCTTGCCGACGAGTTCGTCGACCAGCAGGCAGCGCCGGTCGTGGCCTGCTTCCACGACAACAACGATTGCCCGGCCCGGATCCTCTTCGGCCGCGAGGCCAAGCCGGCGGCCCAGTCGCACCAGCGGCACAAGACTGCCGCGCACGTCGACCAGTTCGCCTCGGGCGTGGACGGTGGTGACCGAGCCGCTGCGGGGGCGAAACGACTCGCGAACCGCCAGCGTCGGAATCACGAATCGTTGTCCGGCGACCGCCACGATCAGGCCCTCGATGATGGCCAGCGTCAGCGGCATCGAGATCGTGAACGTGGTGCCCTGGCCGGGGACAGACGCGATCTCGACCTTGCCGCGGAGCCGCTCGAGGTTGCGGCGGACCACGTCCATGCCGACGCCCCGGCCCGAGAGGTCGCTGACCTGTTCGGCAGTCGAGAAGCCCGGGGCGAAAATGAGCTCAAGCGTTTCCCGTGCATCCAGGATCGCGTCGGCGGAGATGATGCCGCGTTCGATCGCCTTGGCCCGGAGGCGAGCCGGGTCGAGTCCCCGACCATCGTCGGTGATCTCGACCACCACGCTTCCGCCCTGGTGGGAGGCCCGCAGCCGGAGCGTACCGGCAGCGGGCTTGCCGACTGCCAGGCGCTGGGCGGGAGACTCGATGCCGTGATCTGCGGCGTTGCGCAGCATGTGGAGCAGTGGATCACTAAGCTCCTCGATCACGGTCCGGTCGAGTTCGGTCTCCTCCCCCTCCACCACGAGTCGGATTTCCTTGCCCAATTGCACCGCCGTGTCTCGCACGAGCCGGCTCATTTTCTGGAAGGTTCCTCGGATCGGCACCATGCGCATGGTCAGAGCGGTGCGTTGCAAGTCGGCCGTGATGCCGCGGAGGTGGCCGAGCATACGGGTGAGTTGGTCGTCGTGGCCGGCCTGGTCGGCGGCCTGCACCACCATCGACTGGGCAATCACCAGCTCACCCACGAGGTCGACCAGCAGGTCGAGTTTGGTGGTGTCGACGCGAACCGAGGCCGCGGCGGCGGCGCGCTGGGCCGGAGCCGGCGGCACTGCGACGGGGTCGGCGGCGGGGCGGGGGGGCTCTGCTCGTGGCGGCGGAGCCGGCTCTGCCGCCGGCACGATCGGAGCGATCGTCGGCCCATCCGCGGCCGGGGAAACAGGGCCTGCGACGAGAATGCCGGATGGCCTGGAAGGTTTGGAGATCACCGCCTGGGCACGATCGATCACCGCGGTCACCGGCAGTGGGATCGAGCGGCCCGGGTACTGACCGTCGAGTTGGCTGCCCATCTCGGCGACGGCCCGGCCGACCACGTCGGCGGCGGCCAGGATCACGTCGATCGCATCCCGGTCGAGCCGACGGCTGCCGCGGCGGGCCGCTTCGAGCAGCGACTCGACCTCGTGGGCGAGCCGTTGCAGCACCACGAGCCTCATAACGGCCGCATTGCCCTTGAGCGTGTGAAAGCCGCGAAAGGCGGTGGCGAGCGTCTCCGCGTCGTCGGGCTGCGACTCGAGCACCAGAGCAGCCTGCTCAATATCGGCCAGTAGTTCCACCGCCTCAGCGCAGAACAACTGCATCATCTCGGCGTCGGATCCTGCCGGCAGCACGGCGACGCTCTCGACCGTGCTGCCTGACGGAGGCTGCCAACGGGTGGCGGCCGGAGCGGTTGGTGCGGCCGGTGCGGCCGGTGCGGCCGGTGCGGCCGGTGCGGCCGGCGGGGAGGTGGCTGAGTGGCCTGGCCGGCCGGGAGCATTCGTCCAGGCCGGCGCCGGCCGCCCCTGCTCCCAGGCAGTGACGGCCTCCTCGAGCCACTCATGCCAGCAGCCGAACCATGAGGCGGCATCGGCCGGGGGCTGGTCGCAGGCCTTGACGGCCGCTTCGACGGCCGCCCGCACCTCTGTGGGCGGATCGGCAGCCACAATGCGGTCGCGAAGTTGGATTGCCAGTTCCCTGAGCGAGTCGCAGCGTGTCGCCGGATCAACGAATGCCAAATCCAAGCCGATTCGGCGGAGGAGGCCGCGAATGTCAGGAAATGGGAGGTCGGGGGGCATAAGTCAACCGGCTGCAAAATACGGCCCACCCTTGTTCGGCGGGTGTGCCAACGTCCTATCCTAGCTCGCCCGGGGAGCCGGCCGCCCGGGAAGTCGGTTCCCCGGCCAGCCGCTACAACCCGCCCAGGTCGTGCCCTGGCGCTGCGGATTGTTGTTCCCCGGCCGCCGCCAACCGCGAACTAGACTTGCAGCATCCCGGCCCCTCGGCCGAGCCCGGAGCTCCTCATGAACACGATGTCCCGTCTGAAGTTGACGACGATCGGTCCGGTCGTCGGGCTCGTCGTGCTGTCGCTGATCGCCTTTTGGAATCAACGCGAGTTGAATCGTGTCCAGGCGAATCGCTACGAGTCCTACCGGCTGGCCAACGAACTTCGGCGGAGTTCCGAGGAGCTGACCCGGCTGGCCCGGATATACGTGATCACGGCGAAGCCCGCGTTTGAAGCGGAGTTTTGGCACGTTCTGGCTGTTCGCAACGGCACGGCGGCGCGGCCCGATGGACGCACCGTTTCCCTGCGGACTCTGATGGAGCGGGAGGGGTTCACGGCCGCCGAACTTGCGAAGCTGACCGAGTCAGAAGACAACTCCAATGCTCTGGTGACGACCGAGACGATCGCGATCAACGCGGTGAAAGGCAGGTTTCGCGATGCTGCGGGGGGCTACACCAAGGAAGGCGAACCCGACCCAACGCTGGCCCGGCGAATCATGCACGATGATCAATATCAGGATGACAAAGCCACGATCATGGCCCCAATCACCGAGTTCGAGGCGATGATCGACGAGCGGACGGAAGCTGCCGTGGCAACGAGCCGGCGCCGCACCGAGTGGATCGTGCTGCTGCTGGTAGCGTTCGCCGTCGTGGCCGCCGTGGCGGCCTGGGTAAGCATCGCCCGACACGCCGGTACGCTGCGTCGAGCGATCGGCAGCCTGGCAGACACGGCCGAGAACGTGGGCAGCGGCGCGACCCAGGTGGCCGCGGCGAGCCACGCGCTGGCCCAAGGCGCCTCGGAACAGGTGGCGGCCGTGGAGGACATCTCCGCCTCGGCCCGAGAGACGAGCGGCATGGCGACGGAGAACGCCCGCCGCACCCAGACGGTCGCAGAACTGGTGGGCCGCGAGCGTGAGCAGTTCGCGTCGGCGACGGCGTTGCTGCGTGAAATGGTCGCCGCCATGCACGAAATCGATGGAGCGGCGACGCGAATCTCGAAGATCAATAAGGTGATCGACGAGATCGCCTTCCAGACGAATATCCTAGCCCTCAACGCTGCGGTCGAGGCGGCCCGAGCCGGCGAGGCTGGCCTGGGCTTTGCGGTGGTCGCCGACGAGGTGCGGAGCCTTGCCCAGCGTTCGGCCCAGGCCGCCCGCGAGACGGCCACGCTGATCGAGGAGTCGATAGTCCGCTCGCAGGCCGGCCGGAATAAGGTCGATGAGGTGAGTGCGGCGATCGCTGCACTCACCACGCAGTCAGCTGCGGTGCGGTCGCTGGTCGAAGAGGTGCATGGCGGTAGCCGCGAGCAGCAGCGGGCGGTCGGACGCATTGGTGACTCGCTCCACCAGATTGAGGAAGTCAGCCAGCAGGCCGCCGCCGGAGCCGAGGAAGGCTCCGCCGCGGCCGAGGAGCTCAGCGCCCAGGCTGCGTCGCTTCTCGACGTGGTGGGCGTGCTCGGCCGAATGGTGGGCCGTTAGAGCAGATTCGATTGTGGTGGAGCGCCGGCTCGGGGGGGCGGCAAAAGTCTCCTGGCTCCGGCCGCGGCGGGCTGCCTAGATCGCCAGGCTTTCCCGAGCGACGGGTTTGGGGAGCAGAGCGGGAAAAATTGGTGTCAAGCCTCAATTTCATTGCCTCCGGCCGCCGACTCTCCCCGAAGCCGTTTGCGAATCCTCTCCGCTCAGTTCTACGATCGAGGATCATGTCTACCGACGTTCGGCTGAAGGAGCAGTTGCCCGACCTCACCCGGCGGATCGTCGCGACGTATCAACACGTCCCGGCGATTCACCACCTCGGCCACTGCCCGCTACCCAATTACGAGACGGTTGTTGCCGCGTGCGAGGATCTCAAGGAGATCCTCTATCCCGGCTACCGGCGGCGGGAAAATCTCCACCTCGGCAACGTGACCTACCACGTGGGCGACCTTGTCGACGGCCTGCACGACAAACTCACGGTCCAGATTGGCCGAGCCCTGCGGCACATCGTCGCCGCGGGACGCGCCGCCCAGGAGTCGGGCATGGAGCCACCGCCGGTGCCGGAGGTTGTCCGCGGCTGCACCGAGGAGGCTGACTTCGAGGCACTCGGACAGGCCAAGACCATCGAGTTTCTCGATCGCATTCCCGAGGTCCGCCGCGTGCTGGCCACGGATGTCCAAGCCGCCTACGACGGTGACCCGGCCGTGCGCACGCTCGACGAGATCATCTTCTGCTACCCAGGCCTCGAGGCCGTCACCATCCACCGGCTGGCCCACCTTCTGCACCGGCTCGAGGTGCCCCTGATTCCGCGGATGATGGCGGAATGGGCACACTCACGTACCGGCATCGATATCCATCCTGGGGCCACGATCGGTGAGCACTTCTTCATCGATCACGGCACGGGCGTCGTGATCGGTGAAACCTGCGAGATCGGTAGCCGAGTGAAAATCTATCAGGGTGTCACGCTTGGGGCTCTCTCCTTTCAGACCGATGCCGACGGCCACCTCGTGCGGGGCACCAAGCGGCATCCGACGATCGAGGAACGGGTGGTGATCTATGCCAATGCCACCGTCCTCGGCGGCATGACCCGGATCGGCCACGACTCGGTGATTGGCAGCAACGTGTGGCTGACCCGTTCGGTTGACCCGCATACGACCGTCGTGCTGGAGCGGCCGAAACTGCGAATCCGGGGCGAATCTCCTGAGGCCTCCGCCGACTGGCAGATCTGATTTCATGGCTGCGCGGCCAGCCATGGGCCGCAAAGCCGGGGTGGCCCGTGCCAATCGAGCGGCGTAGGAAACCGAGCGCAGCAAGGATTGCGGAGCGAGGTTTCCTCCGAGCGACCGAAGGGCAGGATGCCCTGAGGGAGCGTCCGGCGAGATGGCTCGGGCAACCCCGAGCCCGCGCGACCCACGACGTGGCCGCTACGCGACGTCACTGGCAGCCGCGAGGGCGGCGGGGATCGTGACGGCGCCCTCGTACAGGGCGCGGCCCACGATGCAGCCGGCGCAGCCTGTGGCGGCGACCTGCTTGATGTCGGTCGCGACGGCGACGCCCCCCGAGGCGACCACCGGGTGGCGTGTGGCCGCGAGCAACTCGCGGAGGGCGACCAGGTTCGGGCCTGAGAGCATGCCGTCGGTGGCGATGTCGGTGTAGACGATGGCTGCCAGCGGTAGGCCGGCGTGCCGGCGGGCGACGTCAATCGCCGGCAGCGGACTGGTGTCGATCCAGCCTCGGACGGCCACCCGGCCGTCACGGGCGTCGAGCCCGAGCACGATCTGGTGCGGAAAGGTCTGGGCAAGCTCGATGAGCAGGTCCGGCCGCTCGATTGCCACGCTGCCGATCACAACACGGGCCACTCCGGCAGCCAGATAGGCGCGGGCCGCTTCGAGCGTGCGAACGCCGCCGCCAAGCTGGCAGGGGACACCGGCAGCCTGCACCATCCGGGCCACGAGATCGGCCTGCGTCGGCCGGCCGTCCCGCGCGCCGTCGAGATCGACGATGTGCAGCCGGCGGGCACCCGCCGACACGAAGCTGCGTGCCATCGCCAGGGGATCGTCGCCGAAAATGGTTTCCCGACCGTAGTCGCCTTGCAGCAACCGAACGCATTTGCCAGCTCGGAGATCGATCGCGGGCCAGAGTTCCATGACGCAGAGCGTACCTTCGCGGGGTGGGTGGGGCGGTCGGGATTCAGGTCGATTCCAGCCACTGTGACAGCAGCCGCAGCCCCGCAGCTTGGCTCTTTTCGGGATGGAACTGGGTGGCGAACAGCCGCCCGCGTCGGACGGCGGCACAAAACGGGCCGCCGTAGTCGGTGGTCGCCGCGATCAGCGCGGCATCGGTCGGGCGTGCGTGGTAGGCATGCACAAAATAAAAATGCTCGTCGTCGGCCGCCGGCCGCCGGTCTCCCTGCCATGTGACGGTGTTCCAGCCCATGTGGGGCACCTTGAGGCCCGGGGGCAGGTCGAAGCGCACGACCTCGCCCGGCAAGACGCCCAGACCCGGATGGCAGCCTCCTTCGCGTCCAGTTTCGAACAGGAGTTGCAGCCCCATGCAGATGCCCAGAAAAGACCGATCGGCCCGGAGATGAGCCACGATCGGCTCGACGAGACCTCGGGAGGTAAGCTCCCGCATCGCGTCGCCAAAGGCGCCGACGCCCGGCAGCACCAGCCGGTCGGCCGCGGCGACCGCGGTGGGGTCGCTGGTGATCGTGGCCGGTGCGCCCAGCTTCTCGAAGGCTTTCTGCACGCTGCGCAGGTTGCCGCTGCCGTAGTCCACGATTGTGAGCATGGGCCGAGTCTAATCGGTGGCGGCCTTGCGGCCATCCCTGACCCGCGGACACCGCGGGTTCCGTGCTCGTGGCAGTGGGCGGCTCGGCGGCGGGCGGCTCAGCCGTCCTTGGTGGTGCGCTCAGGGTAGATCACGAGTTCGACGCGGCGGTTACGGGTTCGGCCGGCCGCGGTGGCGTTGGAGACGAGCGGGTGATTCGCACCGTGGGCCACGATGAACAGCTGCCCTTCCTTGAGCGGTGTGCGGGTGGTCAGGAAGTCGAATATGGCCGCGGCTCGGGCGGCCGTGAGCTGATGGGCTGAGGCCCAGGTGCCGCTTTGGAGCGGCGCGCTGTCGAGGTGGCCCTCGAGACCGATGAAGTGGCCGGGATAGACCCGCTCGACCTCGCCGGCCACTTGCGTGAGGAGGGCCACACCGCCCGGCAGCAGGTTTGCCGTGCCGACGTCGAATAGCCGATCGGCCGGCACGTCGATCCGCACCACCGCGCCGTCAAACCGCGGCTCGAGGTCGGTGAGTTTCAGTTGCGTGACCGCCGACTGCATCGTGGCGGCCGGGGTCGATGCGGCTGCCCCTGGCGCGCCACCGCCCGTCGTCGAGGCTGGGGGCATGCCCGCCGAGCGGACTTGCGAGAGCTGCGAGGAGGTGCTGGCAAGTTGGTCACGAAGCGCTACGATCTCGTCCTGCATGAGCTGCGATTCCTCCCGCGAGCGGACCAGTGCCGCCTCAAGCTGGCGGCCGTCGACGTCGGCGTAGGACGGGGGAACGAGCGGAGTCACGGAGGCCTGGGGCAGCGTGTGGGCCGGGGCGGCGACGCCGGGGGGCGGCTCGAGGATCAACGGGCCGGCCGGTGGCGCGGTCTTGAAGGGATTGTTGACGCAGCCAGCCAGCA
>Ga0247836_1005742_pt1 | contig 14298 bp, 15 predicted proteins | sample LaCruzMarch2015__4_FD_187116 | JGI IMG/M metagenome (GOLD analysis project Ga0247836, IMG submission 187116) | Freshwater microbial communities from meromictic Lake La Cruz, Castile-La Mancha, Spain - LaCruzMarch2015_14m | ecosystem: Environmental > Aquatic > Freshwater > Lake | place: Spain...
GGCGGCCTCGCCCACGGTCGTGTCGTTTTGCAGTGTCGAGTATCTCGACATTCTCACGCTCTGGCTCGAGAGGTTTCGGCGCGCCAGCACGGCGCCTCTCGTGATCTATGCCTTCGACGATGCCACTGACGCGCGATGCCGTGCGCTCGGCATCCACAGCCACACGGTGTCAGCGCCGCAAAGCCGTGGTGACCTGTGGCTCGCTCGTGTCGATGCGTTTCTTGCGCTCACCCGCGCCGGCACGGATTTCATCCACTGCGACCTCGATGCGCTCTGGAGGTGCGACCTGTCGGAGTATCTCCGCGACCATCTCGACGCATGCGACCTGGCCTTCAGCCTGGGCACACACTGGCCCCGGGACGTATGGGCGAAGTGGGGATTCGTGCTCTGCGCGGGCGTGTTCCAGTCCCGGGCCTCCGCCGCCACGGAGTCGTTTTGGCAGGCTGTGCGGGAACGCACCTCCGCCTACGGCGACGACCAGGTGGCGATCAGCCGACTGCTTTCCGAGCATCTCGATGCGTGGGCGGATCCTGCCGATTGCTTGGAACTCGTCGACTCGACGCGGAACATTCGCTGTCGCTATCCCCGCGATCCGCTGGTCCGCACGATCGCACCCACCGGACTCCGCGTCGGCATCATCCCGCACCACGTGTGTTCCCGACTGACGCATGTCGAGCGCGGCACATGCATCGATCATCCATTGGCCCCGAAAGACCACCACGCAAAACTGTCACTCCTCCACAGCCTGATCAACGGAACAGATGGGCCACTTCTTCGATCTCGCTAAGAACGTAGCGATCTACGACAGCCCCAAGACGGGCGGAACCTCGCTCCGCATCTGGCTCCACTACCTGCTCACGGGCGAACTCGTGGAAACCGTGCGTCACGGCGGCTACTTCCGCGGCACCAACCGCATGCTCGACCGTCTGCGGGCCCATGGCTACCGCTTGCAGACCTTCGTACCGCCCCCAACTGGCACGCTTGTCATCCGGCTGGTTCGGGAGCCATTGACACGATTTGGCTCACTCGTGCGCGACAAGGTGATGCAGGAAGGCTGGCGCCCCCCGGGGCATGGTCCCAGAGATGCTGCTGGTGAGAAACGGGGTCCGCAACTTCCCTTTGCCGAGGCGTGCGAATGTGCGATGGCGTTTCTCACGGAGCGATGCCACACATACCGGGGCGCGAACGACTGTGCCGTCTTCCTGGGCTACGATGAGCCGTGCGGCGTGGAGGCGATTCCATCGTCTGTGAAGCAACGGGTGGTCGAGTTCTACGATGCGGACATGCTCCTCTGGGCACGACGTGGCAGGCCATAACACGAGTCCGCACGCTGCCCGCCTCAGCGCAGGTGAAAATCGACGACCAGCGGCAGGTGGTCGCTCGCCACCTTCGCCAGGCTCGTGCGCACCACGCGCGCCTGCCGCACGTCGATCGGGCCGCGGGCGAACACCTTGTCGAGGGCCCCGATCGCCAGCCATGCCGGAAACGTGCGAAACCGCCCCACGGGGCTCGTCACCTGACGGAAGCCGCCGGCGGCGAGGGCAGGCGCGAGCGCGTTGCGCCAGTCGTTGAAGTCACCCACCATGAGCGTGGGATGCCGATCGGCTGAGCGGAAGAGCATGTGGCCGAGGAGTCGCTCCACCTGCCAGCGGCGCTCGCGCTCGGCGAGCCCAAGATGCGTATGCACGAGATGCAACGCACCCTCCGGCGAATCGACGACGAGCAACTGTGCGCCGCGCGGCTTGCGCCCGCCCTGGCGCAAGCCGATCCGATGCCGGCTCGCCACGGGCCACCGCGAGAGCACGAGATTGCCATAGGAGCCGCCGCCGACGGGCACGTTCTGCTGAAACACCGAATGGAAGCGGAGCGCGTGGGCCAGCAGCCGTGGCTGGTCGTCGAACCGGCTGCGGCGGACGAGCCGATCGACCTCCTGGAGGCAGACGAGGTCGGGGTTTTCGGCCTCGACGCAGTCGATGATCCGCTCGAGCGCATAGCGGCGATCCTGGCCACCGATGCCTTTGTGGATGTTCCAGCTGAGCAGTCGCATGAGCCCTGAGTCTACCGTAGGCTTTCCGCCTGTACTCGCTCAGCGACTTGGCACACGATGCATCCGATCGCGATTTCACGCTGGCTGGCTCGGGAGGTGGCAGGACTGCGGTTCGGGCGGCCGACCGCGTGCGTCTACAACCCGCTGGTCTACGCCCGCCGGCCGCATGAAGCGTATCTGGATCGCTATGCCGCGCAGGGTGTCGACGCGCTTCTCCTCGGGATGAACCCCGGGCCGTGGGGCATGGCTCAGACGGGCGTGCCGTTCGGTGAGGTGAGCCTCGTGCGCGATTTTCTCGGCATCGACGAACGAGTGGATCAGCCGGCCGTCGTCCACCCCAAGCGACCGGTGGAGGGCTTTGCGTGCGCCCGCAGCGAGGTGAGCGGCAGGCGGCTGTGGGGCTGGGCACGCGATCGCTACCGCACGCCCCGCCGCTTCAGCCGCGCGTTTCTCGTGGCGAACTACTGCCCGCTCGTGTTCATGGAGCAATCGGGCCTCAACCGCACACCCGACAAGCTGCCGAGTCGCGAATCGGCCCCGCTCTTCGAGGCCTGCGACGAAGCACTGCGGAGGCTCGTGGCCTGGTGTGAGCCCAAGCGGGTGATCGGAGTCGGCGCGTTCGCTGCGGCGCGGGCCCGCGAGGCACTCGGGCACAAAGCCCCGTCAATCGGCCAGATCCTCCACCCCAGCCCGGCGAGCCCCGCCGCCAATCGGGGCTGGGCCGCGCAGGCGGAGAAGCAGTTGCGCGGCATGGGCGTGAAGCTTCCCCAGCCGCATGGGAAGGCATGACAGTTCGGAGCCCCGTCCCTACGAGGACGCAGCCATCGCCATCTCGATGCGGTCGAGGATCGTGGCGATGATCTCACGATCGGAAGCAGGCCGGCGGGGGCTGTCGGGATGCGGCTCGTCGCTGGCGAGCAGGCCCCTGAGGTGCAGAGCCTGGGCCATCGAGTGCTTGTAGGCGGGCACCGGCGGGCGGAAGGCGAAGTCGCCGAGCGCCTGCAGGGCGTCGTCGAGCTCGTCGAAGCGAGAGTCGCCGGCGGCCCACCAGCGGTCTCGCTGGGCGAACGCCTCGGGGAAGGCCGTCGAGAGGCCGAGCAGCCAGTCGCTGCCGTACCGCACCATGTCGATCGCGAGGTCGTTGCCGGTGAACACGTGAAATTCCGGCCGCACGCGGTTGCGCACTGCGATCCGCTCCCACTCCAGCCGCCGCGAGAGCGACGAGTGCTTGGCCCCGATGCAGGTGGGAATCTGGATCATGGCTTCATAGGCGTCGAGCTCGAGCACGCGGCCATACGGCACGAAGGCCGAGCCGAGCTCGAAGCCGATGAACCGCTCCGCACGCGTGCCCAGCCTCTCGATGCGGGCCACGAAGTCGGCATCGGTGCCGGCCGTGAGTCCATGCGACGGAAAGATGACGGGGATCGCCCCGGCGGCCGCGATCATGTCGAACTGCCGGCCATACCCAGCCTCGTCGAATGCCGCGGCCGGTGCGTCCACGACGCAGGCCCCGGCCACCATTTCCCCGCGCGGCCCGAGCGTGTCCCGGGCGATCACGAGCGCCTGCCGACGGGTGGCGTCGTCGATCAACTGCACGTACCCCGTGTCCATATTGACCGCCGGAGCGATGCCCGCCGCGGCCGTCCGGGCGACGTGGGCCGCGAAGGCATCCCAGTCGATGCGGCGGTCGGCCGTGAAGGGGAGCAGAATCGCCGACATGCCGCGAATCACGCGGCGCGGGCGAACGAGCGCTGCAGGATCGATATTGACCATTGGGCTAGAGTATCGTCACGAGACCTCGACCATGTCTACCTTTCCACGCGTTGCCCGATTCCGCACTGCCGCTGATCTGCGGGCCCATTTCGCATCGCTCGCCGCGCCGATTCCGCTCGACGATGAGATGCTTTCCGCAGCAGGCGGCTCACCACTCGCGTCGCCGATCGCGATCGGCGGCTTCCCGGTGGGCAACCGCTGGTGCATCCACCCGATGGAGGGCTGGGATGCCACGCTCGATGGCCAGCCCACCGAGACGCTGCTGCGTCGCTGGCGGCGGTTTGGCGAGAGCGGTGCGAAACTCGTCTGGGGCGGCGAGGCGGTGAGCGTGCTTCCCGAAGGTCGCGCAAACCCCAACCAACTCCTCGCTCCGGCCTGCGGCGTCGCCGGGTTCCGGGCGCTTCACCAGGAAGTCCACGACGCACACCAGGCTCGCTTCGGCACGGTCGACGATCTGCTCGTCGCGCTCCAACTGACTCACTCGGGCAGGTTTTCGAAGCCGACGGTCGCCGGCCGTCAGCCCCGCATCGCCTACCACCACCCGCTGCTCGACGCCCGCCACGGAGTCGACCCCGCCGACACCGCATGCGTGCTCACCGACGACGACGTGGAGCGGCTCATCGATGCCTACGCGGCGGCGGCCCGGATGGCCGCGTCCGCAGGCTTTCCGATGGTCGACATCAAGGCCTGCCACGGCTACCTGCTGCACGAATTTCTCTCGGCCCGACGTCGGCCGGGAAGGTTCGGCGGCGACTTCGACGGCCGCACGCGGCTGCTGCGCACGATCGTGGGACGGATTCAGGCGGAGTGCCCGGGGCTGATCATCGGCGTGCGGCTCTCGCTGTTTGATACGGTGCCCTGGCACAAGGTTGGCGACCATGGCGAACCATTTCCGTTCGCCGACTGCCTGCCTTACGACTGTGGCTTCGGTGTGGATGAACACGATCCGCTCGCGATCGATCTCACGGAGCCGCTTCGGCTGCTCGAGATTCTCCGTGATGCCGGCGTGCCGACGGTCAACCTCTCCGCCGGCAGCCCCTACACCGTCCCCCATCTCCAGCGGCCGGCGGCATTTCCGCCCTCCGACGGCTACCCACCGCCGGAAGACCCGCTCATCGGCGTGTGGCGACAGATCGACGCGTGTCGGCAGGCCAAGGCCGCCGTGCCGGGCATCGTGCTCGTCGGATCGGGCTATACGTATCTCCAAGACTATGCCGTCCACGCCGCTCAAGCCGTGGTGCGCGCAGGCTGGATCGACGTCGTGGGGCTCGGCCGGATGGTGCTCTCCTATCCCGACCTACCGGCCGACACGCTCGCCGGAACCGCGCCGAAGCGCGGCCTCGTCTGCCGGACCTTCAGCGACTGCACCACGGCGCCGCGCAATGGCCTCCGCAGCGGCTGCTACCCACTCGACGCCTTTTACAAGGGCCTCGAACCCGAGGCCGCCACCATGAAGCAAATCAAGGCCGCCTTGTCGTGACCAACCCACCGCGCAACGCAGTGATCGCCGCTGCCGCGCCGCTGGCGCCGCTGGCCGCCCTGATTACACGACTGCATCCCGTGCCCTGCGGCCACCAGTTGATTCGCGTGGGTTCCGCCCATGACGGCGGCTACCTGATCCCCGACGACCTCGGCGAGATCGCGATGTGCTTCTCGCCCGGCGTCTCGACCAACGCCGACTTCGAGACCGATCTCTTTCGTCGGAGCGGCATCCCCTCCGCCCTGGCCGACGGCTCCGTGGACGGGCCGCCGCCTGGGACGGTGTTCCACTCCTTTGAAAAACTCTTCCTCGGCAGCAGCAGCGGCCGCGATCGCATGCGGCTCGAAGACTGGGTGGCGCGGCATCGTCTGGACGGCATGCCGGGCGACCTGCTCCTGCAGATGGATATCGAGGGGTCCGAATACGCCGTGCTCATCGACACGCCCGCGACGGTGCTGCGGCGGTTTCGGACCATGGTGATCGAGTTTCATTCCCTCGAGTGGTTGTTCACCGCGTTTGGCTGCACGGTGATGAGTGCGATTTTCGACAAGCTACTGGCCGATTTCGTCGTCTGTCATCTCCACCCGAACAACCACTCGCCGGCGCAACGCCGCGGCACACTCGAGATCCCGCGGGTCATGGAGTTCACATTCCTGCGGCGCGATCGCGTGAGGCCGGGCGGGCCGATGCTCATGATTCCCCATCCACTCGACGCCGACTGCCTGCCCAACAAACCGGAACACCCGCTCCCAACCTGCTGGCGGCCCGTATCACTGGCACCATGACGCCCGTTCGGCGGGCGGCACGGCGCTCTCCCGGGCCCCGCTGATCGCGGTCGCCACGCCCGATTCACGAGCTATAGCCGAGCCGGTCGAGCCAGCGGCCGTGCAGTTCGCGAAACCGCGATCGCTGGGCGAGGGACAACTCCGCGATGTTCTGGGTGTTCGAGCCCTCGCGGACGAACCCCGGCGCGACGGCCTGCAGTTCCTTCCGGCGATTGTCGAATGCGGCCACCTGCGGACGACCGAGAAAGCGGTTCAGGTGAGCGATGGAAGGCTGCGGATCGAGGGTCAGCGCTTCGAATCGCAGGCAGAGCGTCCGCGGCCGCTCCGCAATGCTCCACGCGTCGAGATGGCCGCTCCAGCTGCCGAATGGCACCCGTCCCTCGATGATGTCGTCGAGGGAATACCGCGGCTGCGGCGTCTCTGCCCGCATTTTGTGCATCCACGAAACGGCCGCTGCCCGCCCGTCGCGCACGATGCAGATCGCCGGTGCATCATCCTGCGGAGGGTCGTGGGTCTTCACGAACACGAGTTCGCGCGACCGCGTCGCGGAGCCGAAAAACGCATCCCAGTCGCCTTCGTAGGCCACGTGGCCCACGGCCGCGGCCAAATCGGGATTGGCACCGATGTCGTACGGATCGTTGTAGCGCGAATAGGTCGTTTGCCCGAACACCTGCAGCAGAATCTGCCGCAGCAGCGTATTTCCCGACCGCGGGTACGACGCCAGCCAGACGATCATCGCGCTCGGATCCCTGGAAGACTGAAGGTAGATCGAAATTATAGTCTCAACGGTACCGCGGCGTGGCGGAGAGCATGTCCGTCGGGGCGTCTGCTACCCTGTGCGCTCATGGAAGCGTTGCTGACGACGGCGTGGCGGTGGTGGCTGATCGTCTGGCCGCACGTGCTCGCCGTGTCGATTCTGGCGATCAACGTGCTGGCGAGCGCCCATGCGATTCTCGTCAAGCGCGACACGCGCTCCACGATCGGCTGGGTGGGACTGATCTGGCTGTCGCCCGTGTTCGGAGCGATCGCCTACGCCGTGCTGGGGGTCAATCGAATCCGCTCGCGGGCGACCCAGCTGCGGGCCGGGGCGCTGACCGTGATCCACGAGCTCCGGGCGTCGGTGCCCGGCCCCGAGCGGCTCACCGCCGCGATCGGCCCGCCGGGGGCCCCGCTGCGGTCGCTGGCCACGCTCGTCGGTGAGGTGACGAATCGGCCGCTCGTCGACGGCAACACGATCACCGCGCTCGCCGGGGGCGACGAGGCCTATCCGCGGATGCTGGCCGCGATCGATGGCGCCACCCGGAGCATCGGCCTGTCGTCGTACATCTTCGACAACGATCCCACTGGCAGGATCTTCGCCGAGGCCCTCGCGCGGGCCGTGAACCGCGGCGTCGCGGTGCGGGTGCTCGTCGACGGCATCGGCTCGCGCTACACGTATCCGCCGATCACCGGTGTGCTCGCCGCCCGGGGCGTGCGCGCGGAGCGATTTCTGCCCACGACGGCGCCCTTCTACTTTCCCTACGCCAACCTGCGGAATCACCGCAAGATCCTCGTGGTCGACGGCACGATCGGCTTTACGGGCGGCCTCAACATCCGCGACGGCTGCTGGCTCGCCCACGAACCCGCCCACCCCGTGCGCGACATGCACTTCGAGCTGCGCGGGCCCGTGGTCACGCAGCTGCTCGAAGTCTTCGTGGAAGACTGGGCGTTTGCGTCGGGCGAGTCGCTCGTGGGCGATCCGACCACCGCAGGCATCGACGGGCCCTGGGCCCCGGATCAGCACGTGGCGGGCACGACGCTCGCCCGTGGCATCCGCTTCGGGCCGGATGACCCGGACATCGGCCGGATCAAGCTCGTGCTCGTGGGAGCGCTGGCCGCCGCCCAGAAGACGGTGCGGATCATGACGCCCTACTTCCTCCCCGACGACGCCGTCTGCCAGGCCCTCGACGTGGCCGCGATGCGCGGTGTCGAGGTCGACATCGTGCTGCCCGATCAGAACAACCTCGCGCTCGTGAGCTGGGCCTCCACCGCAATGCTCTGGCAGGTGCTCGGCCGCGGCTGCAAGGTGTGGATGTCGCCGCCTCCCTTCGACCACACGAAGCTGATGGCCGTCGACGGCGCGTGGGCGATGTTCGGCAGCGGCAACTGGGACGACCGCAGCATGCGGCTCAACTTCGAGTTCAACGTCGAGACCTACGACCGCACGGTCGCCGGCCAGATCGACCGCCACATCGCCGACGTGATCGCCCGGTCGCGGCCGAAGACCCTCGCCGAGGTCGACGACCGCAGCCTGCCCGTGCGGCTCCGCGACGGCGTCGCCAGGCTCTTTTCCCCCTACCTGTGATTCCCGTACATTCACGGTTCATGACGCCCGCCACCGCCGCCCCCCAGACCGCCGACTCCATCGACGCCCTGCGGGCGATCGGGCGGGAGTTTCACGGCCGGTCGTGGTCGCTCGGCACGAGCAGCAACTACAGCGTCGTGCTGGATCGCGAGCCGCTCGAACTTCTGATCACAGCCAGCGGGAAGGACAAATCGGCCCTCGGCCGCGACGACTTCGTGCGGGTCGATGCCGCCGGCCGGCTGCTCGACGGCGGCGCCGGCCGCAAGTCGTCGGCCGAGACATTGCTGCACTGCCTGATCGCCGATCTCGTGCCGGGCCTCGGCGGGCTGCCGGTGGGCGCAGTCTTGCACACCCATTCGGTGTGGAGCACGATCCTGTCGCGGGCGGATCTCGCGCAAGGCAGCCTCCGGATCGAGGGCTTCGAGATGCTCAAGGGCCTCGAAGGCATCGGCACGCACGACACCTGTGAAGAGGTGCCGATCTTCGCCAACAGCCAAGACATGGTGGAACTCTCGGGCCGGATCCGCGAGCGGTTTGCCCAGGCCGACTGGAGCGATCCGCGCCGTCCGCCACTGCATGGCTTGCTGCTTTCCGGGCACGGCCTCTACACCTGGGGCCGCGATCTCGCCGAGGCCCGGCGGCACATCGAGATCCATGAGTTTTTGTTCGAGGTCGTGGCCCGCAGCCGGATGCTCGCCGCCGCCTACGCCCACTGACCCACACGCGAAGGAGTCTGTTCATGGCCGTCGTCACCGTGCCCGCTGAGAGCCGCCGGATCACCGATCCGGCCGAGATCACGTCGTTCCTGGCGTCGCACGGCATCGCCTACGACGTCTGGCCGCTGGCCGACCGGGTCGATCCCGCCGCTCCGGCCGAGATGATCCTCGCCGCCTACGCCCCCGAGATCGAGGAGCTGAAGCGACGGGGCGGGTTCGTCACGGCCGACGTCGTCGACATCTATCCCGACACGGCGAACCTCGACGCCATGCTCGCCAAGTTCAACAAGGAGCACACGCACACCGAAGACGAGGTGCGTTTTATCCTGCAAGGCAGGGGTGTGTTTCACATCAATCCCGTCTCGCGGCCGGTGTTCGCGATCGAGGTCTGGGCGGGCGACATGATCAGCGTGCCGCTGGGCACCCGCCACTGGTTCGATCTCTGCACCGACCGCCGGATCCGTGCCATTCGCTTGTTCCAGGACATGACCGGCTGGACTCCGCATTATCTCGACGACGGCGTGCACGCGGGCTTCGAGCCGCTGTGCTTCGGGCCGGCCTGGATTCCGCCCGCCGGAAGGATCACCACGTGATCGTGTTCGACGGCCCCGGCATCCTCCTCGACGTCGAGGGTACGACGTCGTCGATCTCGTTCGTGTACGACGTGCTGTTCGAGTTTGCCAAGCGGCAGGTGGGAGAGTTTCTGGTCGCTCAGCGCGACGATCCGCTCGTCCGCGGCCTCGCTCACAGCCTCGCCGCAGAAACGGGCGTCGATCCAGCCGCCGCGCCGGAGCGGCTCGCGCTCGCGGCCATCGACCTCATGAACCGCGACGTGAAGAGCACGCCGCTCAAGGCTCTCCAAGGGCTCATCTGGCGGAGCGGCTTCGAGTCGGGCGAACTCGTGGCCCACGTGTTTCCCGACGTCCCGCCGGCACTCGAGCAGTGGGCCGCGTCCGGCCTCGACGTGCGGATCTATTCGTCGGGGTCGATCGAGGCCCAGCGACTGTTCTTTGGCCACACCGCTGCCGGGAATCTGTTGCCCACCCTCCGTGGCCACTACGACACGACGACCGGCCCGAAGCGGGAGGCGTCAAGCTACGCAAAGATTGCCGCCGACATGGGGATGGAGCCGCGGCAGATCCTGTTCGTGAGTGACGTCGGCGCGGAGCTCGATGCCGCCCGCACCGCCGGCATGGCGACGGCGCTGGCGATTCGGCCCGGGAATCGGGAGCCGGGCGGGCTGTTCGCGCACGAGCCGATCGAGTCGTTCACGGAAATCGTGGTCTGACGCCGATACTCCCCGGCAATGGCCATGCACGACGGATCGACCATGAACGACACTCTCGTCCGCTGTGCCGTGGGGATCTCGACCGACGCCGACATCACCGCGGCGATCCAGGCAGCCGCCGCCGAGGCTCGCGCGGCGCTGGGGAGCGGCACCGCGGACCTGGCGATCGTGTTCGTCTCCGGGGGGCACGACACGCCCGTGCGGGCCGCCCTCGAGGGGCTAGCCGACGTGCTCGGCGTGCCGCACGTCCTCGCGGCGACGGCCGAGGCGGTGCTGGCCGGCGGGCGTGAATACGAGTCGGGGCCCGCGGTGGTGGTCTGGATGGCGCGGCTGCCTGGGGCGACGATCGTGCCACTCTCGCTCGAATACGCGCAGTCGGTCGACGGGGGCGTGTTCCTCGGCTGGCCCGAAGAGCTCGACGGCGAGTGGCCTGCCGACGCGACGCTCCTCCTGCTGGCTGATCCCTTCTCATTCGACGTCGAGCGGCTCATGCGTCGCATGGACGAAGACCACCCGGGCGTGCCGGTGATCGGCGGCTACGCCAGCGGCGGCAGGCGGCCGGGCAGCAACGCGATTGTCGTGGGGCCTTCGTCGTACGACTCGGGTGCCGTCGGCGTCGTGATGGGCGGCGCGGCGATCCGCCCCGTCGTCTCGCAGGGCTGCCGGCCGATCGGCGCGCCGCTCGTGATCACGAAGGCGGAGGAAAACCTGATCGTCGAGCTGGGCGGCCGCCCGGCCCTCGAACGTCTTCGCGAGATCTATGCTGGCCTCGATCCCGAAACGCAGCAGCTCGTCAAGACGTCGCTCCACGTCGGCCGCGCCGCGAGCGAATATCAGGACCACCGTCAGCGGGGCACGTTTCTCGTGCGCAACGTCGTCGGTGCCGACCCCGAGATGGGGGTGCTCGCGATCGGGGACGCCGTGCGCGTGGGGCAGACCGTGCAGTTCCACGTGCGCGACGCCGCGTCGGCCCACGACGACCTCGTGGTGCTCCTCGCCGAGCGCCGGATCGAACGGTCGGGTGCTCCCGCGGGCGCCCTCGTGTTCACCTGCAATGGCCGCGGCTCGCGGCTGTTCGACGCGCCGCACCACGACGCGGCGTGCCTCCAGGAGAGCCTCGGGCCCATCCCGGCGGCCGGATTTTTCGCCCAGGGGGAGTTCGGCCCGATCGGCCGGCGGAACTGCCTCCATGGGTTCACGGCGAGCATCGCCCTCTTCGAGCAGGGCTGCCCCAGGAAGCCCGAGGCGTGAGCCGAGAGGGCGGCGCCTCGCACTTTTCCGCCTCGTTTGCGATTGCCCCGCATTCCTCCGCCGGTCTACTCTCCCGCCCCCGATCAGGCTCAGGAGGCGTCCGAGATGAAGCCGCTCACGGCAGTGTTCCCGGTGGTCTGCACGCTCGCCGGGCTCGCCGGCTGTGCGCACAACCACGGCAATAACTACGCCTACGCGCCGCCTTATGCGCCGCCCGTGTATCCGCAACCGCCGGGTGTCGCGCAGCCCGTGTCGTATGCCGCTCCCATGGCTGGTGCGCCCGTCGTCGGCGTACCGCCCGTGGGAACTCCCGGCCCGGCGCCCGCGGGCGTGATCGTGGCCGGCCAGACGTCGCCGTGTCCGCAGGGCTGCCCCGACGGCATGGTCGTGGGGGCCTCTGGAATCGTCGAAGGCGGCGGGCAAACGCCGCCGTGCCCGCCCGGTCCATGAGCCTCGCGATGCGCCGAACAGGTATAGTGACGACGCCGCTGTCGCGCACCGTGACCGTGGCGGAGGCTTGTCGTGTCACGTCCGTGGTCGATCGCGTGCTCACGCAGCCCCGAACTGATGGACGATCCGGCGCTCGACGCCGGTGAGCATCTCGAAGCCCTCACGGCTCTCGCTCGGATCAATGCGATCTCGCGAACCGCCGCACAACTGGCGGCCGCCATCCACCGACTCGTGCCCAAACCCCCTGTCGGACGGAAGCCGATCGACGTCGTGGACGTGGCCTGCGGCGGTGGAGATGTCACCATCGACCTCGCCCGTCGGCTGGGCCCGGGCTACCGCGTGACCGGGATCGACATGAGCCCGCGGGCCGTCGAGCGGGCGACGGAGCAGGCTGCCCGGAGCGGCGTCCCGAGCGCATCGTTTGCCGTGTGCGACGTGCTCGCCGCGCCGGTGCCGCGCTGCGACATCACCGTCAGCTCGCTGTTCTTCCACCATCTCGACGACGGGCCTGCGGCCGCCGTGCTCCGGGCCATGGCGACATCCGCCGCAGTGGGGGGCATGGTTTCCGACCTGGTCCGAAGCCGACGCGGTCTGGCGCTCGCCTATCTGGCCACCCACGTGCTGACCGCGTCGCGAGTGGCACGCGTCGATGGACCGTTGTCGGTGCGGGCGGCCCGCACCCGCGCTGAATATCGGTTGCTTGCCACGGATGCCGGGCTCGGCGAGGCGCGCATTCGGCGTGCCTGGCCAGAGCGGGTCGTGATTGAATGGACGACTGCCATCACGGGAGCTCGCGCATGATCGACGCCACCGTGGCCCTCGCCGAGGCTGGAGAGACCGAGTGGGACGTGCTCGTCATCGGAGCCGGGCCTGCCGGCGCGGCTGCGGCGCTGCGGCTCGTGCGGCTCGGGTTGCGCGTGCTGCTCGTGGATCGCGGTCGATTTCCCCGGCCCAAGGTGTGCGGCTGTTGTCTTTCGCCGGCCGCGGTCGGTGAACTCGCCGCGCTCGCCCTGCCTGCCGAGTGCCTGCCACCCGCCGTGCCGTTGCATGCGGTGTGGATTGCCTCCCGAGGCCGGGAAGCCCGGATCGACACGTCCGGCGGTTCGACCGTATCGCGCGAAGCCCTCGATGCCTCGCTCGTGCAGGCGGCCATTCGCGCTGGGGTGGCATGGATGCCTGCGACGACCGTCACGGAAATCCTGGACTGCCGCTCGGGCACGGTGGCGACCGTCCGCCAGGCAACGGCCGCCGGAGCACAGCTCCGGGCTGGCTTCGTCGTGATCGCGGCGGGCCTGGCCGATGCGATCCGCATCCGCAGCTCCGGCGAGGGGCAAGCCCGCACCCCTGCTCGACGTCCGCGTCGCGTCGCCAGCGGGAGCCTCATCGGCCTCGGGGCCACGCTGCCTGCCGCCGTCGGTGTGCTGCCCGAGGGGGAACTCGTGATGGCAGTCGGTCGGTCGGGCTACGCCGGCATCGTGCGACTGGAGGATGGACGGCTCGACCTGGCCGCAGCGGTCGAACCCGGCGCCGTGTCCGCAGCCGGCTCGCCGGCAGCCCTGATCGATGCGCTCGTGAGCGACGTCGGCGGGATGGCGCGGGCGAGTGTGCCTTCAGACGCCCTCGCAGCCGCGGCCTTCCGGGCCACGCCGGCCCTCACACACACGACTCCGCTGACGGCGGGAGACAGTGGGCAGATCATCCGGATCGGGGATGCCGCGGCCTACGTCGAGCCCTTCACGGGAGAGGGGATGGGATGGGCCCTCGCGAGCGGCCGTGTGCTGGGCGAGACATTCGCAGCCAGCGCGTCCCGGGCCGATTTCCAGACCCGCTTCCCGGTCGTGCACGCCCGCGTGTTCGCCGCGCATCATGCCCGGTGCCGCCGGGTCGCCGCCGCAGTGCGCCGGCCGTGGCTGTTCGCGAGCGCAGTGCGGGCCGCTCGGCTCGCGCCGGCCGTCGCGGCCCGGGCGGTGCCCTGGGTGATCGGCGGCGGGAGGCTGGCATGAGTTTCACGATCCTCGGGCTCGGAACCGCGTCGCCGGAGCGCAGCATCGCGCAGACCGATGCCGCCACGCTCGCAGCCGCGTTCAACAATGCGGCGCCGGGCCGAGAGCGCACGCTCGCCGCGATCTACCGGCAGACACGGATCCAGAGCCGGGGGTCGGTC
>Ga0247836_1005748_pt1 | contig 14288 bp, 11 predicted proteins | sample LaCruzMarch2015__4_FD_187116 | JGI IMG/M metagenome (GOLD analysis project Ga0247836, IMG submission 187116) | Freshwater microbial communities from meromictic Lake La Cruz, Castile-La Mancha, Spain - LaCruzMarch2015_14m | ecosystem: Environmental > Aquatic > Freshwater > Lake | place: Spain...
TTTGTTTTCTTTATCATCACCGTTGCCGCAGCGGAGGTTGCCGTCGGCCTCGCTGTCATCGTTGCGCTCTTCCGGGCCAAACAAACCGTGCACGTCGAGGATCTCGACGGGCTGAAGTTCTAGCAGCCTGTCGGACTTCAAATGAAAACGACTTGCCTCATTGATAATTCTTTCGAAAAAGGAAGCCCACTTCCGGACAGGCTGCTAAATTTCCGCTTCGCGGATGAAGACCCACCATTTTTCCCAGGTCTTCCGGCACGAAGTGCCTTATCAGCAGGCTGTCTGGCGCGGGAAGGCCGTGGCAGATCACACTTTTCAGCCAACATTCCACTCGGACTAGAAAGTCCGACAGCCTGCTAGCGTGATGGGTTCTTCGAATTCGGCCTGGGTTGTGCTCTTTACCCCGCTTCTTGCGGCGGTTGTCATTCTTTTTGTCGGGCGAAGATCCCGCATTCTGAGCGCCGGTCTGGCAATTGCGTCGGCCGTGATCGGATGTGTTTTGAGCTGGGGGTTGTTTCTGGCAAAGCCTGCGGCTGATGCCGGCCGCCTGGTATGGATGGATTTTCCAGGCACGCTAACCGTTGCCATTGGCCTCAAGCTCGACCCCTTGAGCACGATGATGCTTGTGGTGGTCACCACGATTGCATCGCTGGTCTTTATTTACTCGCTCGGCTACATGGCAAAGGAAGAGGGCTACTGGAGATACTTTGCCGGGCTCTCACTCTTCCTTTTCTCGATGCTCGGCATCGTGCTCGCCGACAACTTCGTGATGATGTTCATTTTCTGGGAACTCGTCGGTGTGAGTTCCTATATCCTCATCGGACATTACTACAGCCGTGACTCGGCGGCGGAGGCCGGCAAGCAGGCGTTCCTGGTCAACCGGATCGGCGACTTCGGGTTCATGCTGGGGATTTTGTTTTTCTGGACGGCGACCGGCAGTGTCTTTTTTGACGAGATCGAGGCGGGTGCTGTTGCCTTCTCCGGGAATGCCGGCCTCTACCTTGCGGCCTGCGTGCTGGTATTTTGCGGCACCATTGGCAAGTCGGCCCAGCTTCCGCTGCATGTCTGGCTGCCGAATTCGATGGAGGGCCCAACGCCTGTTTCCTCCCTGCTCCACGCAGCCACGATGGTCGCTGCAGGTGTGTTCCTCCTCGCCCGCATCTATCCCCTGCTCGCGCTTTCCGCAACCGCCCTCACGGTCATCGCATGGGTCGGGGCGCTGACCTGTCTTGCGGCAGCGCTGATGGCCACGCAGCAAAACGACATCAAGCGCATCCTCGCTTATTCGACCATATCCCAACTCGGATACATGGTTCTCGGGATCGGCGTTGCGGATGGAAGCTCCCCGGCGATGTTTCACCTTTTCACCCACGCCTGTTTCAAATGCCTGCTCTTCCTTTGTGCCGGTTCGGTGATTGTCGGCATGCATCATGAGCAGGACATCTGGAAAATGGGCGCTCTGAAAAACAAGATGCCGCTCACCTTTTTCTGCATGTTGGCGGGAGCGCTCGCCCTGGCCGGATGCCCCGGGTTCAGCGGTTACTTCAGCAAAGATCTGATCATCGTATGGGCGGTGGAAAAGGCCCCCTTGCTGGGCTGGATCTCGGTTGTGACCGCCGGCCTGACCGCATTCTACGTCTTCCGCCTCTTCTTTGTTGTCTTCTTCGGTCCGCCCCGGAGTGAAAACGCAAAGCATGCGGGAGAATCCCCGATGGTGATGGTTGTTCCGCTCGGGATTCTCGCGCTCGCTGCGCTGGGTGCCGGGTGGCCGGTTGTTGAACATTTCTTTTTCGGGAAAATCCCCCATCCCGGGCATCCATCCCATCTTGCCGAGTGGGTTCTCAAAGGGCTCTTCGTTGCTGGCGTCCTTCTCGCCGCCAGACTCTATTGGCATCCCGCCAAGGATCCCGTCTTCATTCCCTTCTTCGCCAACCGGTTCTACATCGACAACCTCTACACAAAGCTTGTGAAGGTTTTTCAGGACGGGACAGCATGGGTTGCGGCCTGGACGGACCGCTGGGTTGTTGACGTGCTCGTCGTCCAGGTGCCCAGCAAGCTGGCATGGGCCTGTGGCTTCGTGCTTCGCTTTCTGCAGATCGGAAATCTTCAGGCCTACGGGTTCTTCTTCGGTGCCGGAGTTGTCGGTCTTCTCTACCTCCTGCTATTCTGATGAGTCCTCTGCTTCTCCTCATCGTCATCCCACTCGTCGCGGTGGCTTTTATCATCGCCGGATCCAACCCGCGCAAGACGGCACTCGGTGCTGCCGCCCTGAATGTGCTTGGCTTCCTCCTCATCGCAGGCAAATACCGCCTTGCTGAGGGCGGCTTCCAGTTTGTCTCCTCGGTCCCGGTGATTCCCTCGCTGGGGATTTGTTTCACGCTCGGTGCAGACGGACTGTCGATTGCCCTCCTCGGGTTGTCGGTGGTCGTTACTCTGGCCGCCATCCTTGTCGCCCGCACCCCTCAAAAGCTGCCCGGTGCCTTTTACGCTTCGCTCCTGCTCATCTCGGCCGGCGGGATCGGTGCTTTCGCATCGGTCGATGCGTTCTTCTTCTACATGTTTCACGAGTTGGCACTGGTCCCGACCTTTTTGTTGATCGGAATCTGGGGTTCAGGCGACCGGCAGGCCGCGGCCTGGAAAATCACCATCTATCTTGCACTCGGCAGCTTCGTGCTGCTGCTGGGTCTCATTGGCCTCTACCTGAGTCTGCCTCTTGGAGCCCGGACCTTCGACATGCGCGAAATTGCCGCCCTCGCAGAGATCGGGGCCTTCGTCCCCCACGATGCGGTCTTTCTCCTGCTCTTCATTGGCTTCGGCGTTCTTGTCTCCCTCTTCCCCTTTCACACATGGGCCCCGCACGCTTATGCCTCGGCACCCGCCCCGGCGGCGATGCTCCATGCCGGGGTGCTCAAAAAGTTCGGCCTGTATGGCATTCTGCGATTGATGACCCCGGTCTTCCCGGAACACTTCGCGGATCGCTGGAGCGTTCTTCTGCTCATTCTCGTTGCGGGCAACATCCTCTACGTGGGCTTTGTCACGATCTCCCAGAAGAAGCTCGACCTCATGCTGGGTAATTCCAGCGTCATGCACATGGGCTACGCATTTCTCGGCATTGTGGCCTGGAACGACCTGGGTGTGACCGGTGCGGCCTTCACCCTCGTGGCCCACGGACTCACCATCGCAGCACTGTTTGCCCTCTGTGGTGAACTCCGGGAACGCACCGGCACGCTGGATTTTGCGGAACTCGGAGGCCTCGCAAAATCCATGCCCGCTTTCGGTCTTCTCTTTGGTTTTGCTGCCATGGCGGCAGTTGGTCTGCCCGGATTTGCAGGCTTCGCTGCCGAGTTGATGGTGTTTTTCGGAGCCTTTTCCGCCGGAGATCCATCACTTGGGTGGACCACTTACCAGACTCTGACTGTCATGGCTGTTTGGGGCGTCGTGATTTCGGCCGTCTATATGCTGCGTGCCTACCGCAAGATCTTCCTTGGCAGTCAGCCATCCCGTTGGGGTGGACTTCTTGACCTTGGGCCTGTTCCCCGGGTTGCTGTGACAGCTCTGATTGCGTTGCTCCTCATCTTTGGTCTGTGGCCGCCCCTGCTTTTGAGCCTCTTTTCCTCCTCGTTGATCCTGCCATGATTCCGCCCCTTGCCCTCGAAGTCGGTATTGTCTGCCTCGGCATTTTCCTGCTCATGCTGGATGCCTTTTGGCCGCGTCTGGAGAAGCCGGTTATCGGTTGGATTGCGATCGGCGGCGTACTCGTCGTTTTTGCTGCCTCTTTTTGTCTTGGGGACGTTCCGTGGGCTCTGAGCGCCTCGGGTTTCTACCGCCTGGATGCCTCAGCCCTCTTCTTCAAGCAAATCGCGCTTCTGGCAACCGCTCTGACCATCCTCACCGCGATGGATTACTCGCCGGTATTCTGCCGCTACGTGCCGGCTGCGGTTCCCGGTGCGGGCCTCGGCGAATTCTATACGCTGCCGCTCTTCGCGTGTGCGGGGATGATGTGGATGGCCTCTGCAGCAGATTTCATCATGGTCTTCGTCGCGCTGGAGTTGGTGACCATCACCTTTTACGTGCTGGTTGCCAGCATGCGGAAGAGCAAGCTTTCGCTTGAAGCGGGTGTGAAATACCTGATTCTCGGTGCACTCTCCACCGGTTTTCTCGTTTATGGCATCACGTGGATTTTCGGCATGTCGGGGCAGACATCCCTCGATGGCCTGGCGAGAATCATGCCCGAACTTGCCGTTGAAAGCAGGGTGCCCCTGCTGTTTGGCTTTGGTCTCGTACTGGTCGCTCTGGGCTTCAAGGTGGCGGCCGTTCCTTTTCAGTTCTGGGTGCCGGATGTTTATCAGGGAGCGCCCACTCCTGTTACGGCTTTCCTCTCCGTCGCGTCGAAGGCTGCCGGATTCATTGTTTTATTGCGCGTGGTCGAGCCCTTTATGGTTGTTCCTGAGATTCGCGACAAGGCCCTCCTGGCGTTGGGAGTGATTGCGGGAGCCACCCTGCTTTACGGCAATCTCGCCGCGATGCCCCAATCCAACTTTAAGCGCCTGCTCGCCTACTCGAGCATTGCCCATGCGGGATACCTTTTGCTCGGCGTGGCGTCCATCACCTCCGGAACTGCCGGAGTCGCAATCTCCTTTTATCTGGCCGGCTACCTTGTCATGACTTTCTCGTCCTTCCTCGTGCTGGTGATCGTTTCCCGTGAGACCGGTTCTGAAGACATTTCCAGCTTCAATGGGCTCTCCCAGCGCTCACCGTTCCTCGCCTTTGTGTTGATGCTGGCTCTCCTTTCTCTCGCGGGCCTGCCGTTCACAGTCGGCTTCCTCGGCAAGTTCCTGATTTTTGAGTCTGCATTGGCCAGTGGCCTTTACGTTCTCTCGGGCATTGGAGCGGTCGCAGTCGCCTGCGGCTTCTACTATTACTTCAAGGTCGTGAGAGCGATTTACTGGCAGCCGGCCGCAGAAGGGGCATCGGAGATCCGTGTGCCCGGTCCCACCCGGCTGGTGCTTGGACTTCTCGCCGTGACGACCGTCGTCCTCGGAGTTTTCCCACAACCCATCCTGGCGCTGTTGCGCTAAACCACTATGCCACTCATCGACAAACCTCTCGCCGACCTTGCTGTCTACAAAGGGATCAATCCCCTGCCTTCCGACTTCGATGCTTTCTGGAACGAAGCCCTTGCGGAACTTGATGCCACGGATCCGGATCCCGAACTCATTCCTTCCAAGGCAATTCATCCCCGGAATGCGGAAGCATTCGACCTGTGGTTCACCGGGGTCGGTGGAGCCCGGATTTACGCAAAGTACCTGAGGCCGAAAATTTCAACGGAACCCCACCCGGCAATCCTCGAATTCCATGGCTATGGGGGCCAGAGCAGCGATTGGAGCGACAAGCTCCGCTTTGTTTCCGAGGGGTTCTCTGTTGCCGCCATGGATTGTCGCGGGCAAAGCGGCAAGAGTCAGGACAGCGGTTCAGTTCTTGGCACGACGATGAACGGCCACATCATCAGGGGACTTGCCGAAGGCCCAAAAAAGCTCCTCTTTCGGAGCATCTTTCTCGACACGGTCCAGCTTGCAAGGGCCGTGCGCACCTTTCCAGAGAACGATCCTGCGAGGATTTGTTGTACAGGCGGGTCGCAAGGAGGGGGGCTTTCCATTGCCTGCGCATCCCTCGATCCTGGGATCGCTCGCTGCGTCTCGATTTATCCCTTCCTTTCCGACTACCGGAGGGTATGGGAAATGGACCTGGCCAAGGATGCCTACGCAGAGCTGAGGACCTACCTCCGCAGTTTCGATCCGACGCATTTCCGCGAGGAGGAGATTTTTACAACCCTCGGCTATATCGACGTGCACCACCTTGCCCCGCGCATTCGGGCCAACGTCCTGATGGGCATATCAATGATGGACACCATATGCCCGCCATCAACCCAGTTCGCGGTCTACAACATGATCGGCTCGGAGAAGCGCCATGTCCTCTATCCGGACTTCGGTCATGAGAATCTTCCCGGCTTCCAGGATGAGTCTTTTAATTTTCTGACTGCTGCGGCACTTCCTCCTCGCTGACCGTTTCGATTTGAGGGAGCGAGGCATTGATTGCCTTTTCAGCGGCGGCTGCATCCTTGGATGCCATGGGAAGGATACGGTCATCGCCACCCACAAGGTGAATGGCAACGAAAGTTGCGGAGGGTTTGAAGGCTGAGAAGAGGCAGCGTGAGAAAAGCACGAGAATTACGACCGCAGACAGGGCCCACACGGTCCATTGAGCGTTGGTTTGCGGCTTGTGTGGCATTGCAACTGCAATGACTGCGAGCAGGCCGAACAAAATGGTGCCTGCAATGGCCGGCCCCCGCTTTGTATGCTCGACCTCCACGGTCGCCTTTGCGACGGCTCCAAGCGGGAAGACTTCATCCACAACCCGCAAAGCCTGATCGGTGAGCACGTAACCCGGTCCCTCTGTCAGCACAACCGGTTCTTCCTCCTCCGCGATGCCGGATTCAAGGATTTCTGCCAGCGGCAACCAGTTCTCCATGCCCTCGACCCAGCCCAGGTGCCCGAGTGTGAAACGACCCTCAGAAACCGAGCTGCGAATTTCGTCCGCGCTCATGGGCCCGACCCTTTCCTCGCCCACCAACACAAAGATGGCGCTCACTGGTGGAACCAGCAAACAATGCCCGGGCCCGGGTGGCAAGATCAATCTCGGCGTGCGGGGTGCGGCGGAAGTCCCTTGATCGTATCCCCGGCGAATACTCCGTTTTCAGAGTACCAACCTCTCCTCATCTCCAAAGCGAACGCGATATTTTGAAAAGTGCTGCGTACCGCTTTATCGACGTGGGGTTCGAGGTCGTGGATTTCGAGGATCCGTCCGGCCGGGCTGATGTATGCGATTGAGAGGGGGAGGGGGGTGTTCTTCATCCAGAAGGATGCGGGGCCGACCGTGGGCATGACAAAGAGCATCCCCGCATCCTTGCCCAACTCCGTGCGGAACATCAGCCCCGCCTGGCGCTCGGGGTCCTCGTCAGCCACTTCAGCTCTTATGGAAATCCCCCGGATGGACAAATCGATCGCAGGGAGCGGAGATTGCGCCGCCTCTCTTGCAAGGAGAATCGGCGAAAGCAGCAACAGGATGAATGTGACAGCACGCATGGATCCCTTACCGTTCAAATTCTGTGCATAAAGCGCAAGTTTTTCCGGTGCCGGATCGCAAAAGTTAATGTCCTCCTCACATGGGTGGAGGGTTCCACCCCTTCGGATCCCCTGCTTATTGGAACCATCGAGGTCATGGTGGAAAATTGAATTCGTCCCCCGCCGCGATTGCCGGGCAATTTCCCCTGCGTCCCGGAATTTATCTCGCAGGTGGGCTGTGACGAATGCAAAATCCGCCCCTGGATGTCCGCGGTTCCTTCATCCCCGAATAACAGGTTCCCACCCTCCATTTGCGATGCATCCGATCACGGGTTTTCGCCGGGAGCATCAGGCCTCGCCAACGCCAGGGCGCTCCAGAAAGCAGCCGACCAGGGAGGTGCAGTTTGGATCTCCAAACCCGGCGTCTATGACATCGCGGAAACGGTTCTCATCGGGAGCCACACCTCACTGACTTTTGGCGAAGGTGTTTTCCTCCGCAAAGTTGCGACTCAAGGTGTCTATTCCAATGTGTTTCTGAACAAGGGTGCACGAACAAAATCCTGGGACGTGGGGATTTCCATTACCGGACTAAGTTTGATCGTTAACGGGATCGATCAAAAATTCGGATCGATTTATGGACTTCGTGGTCAGATCGCTTTTTTTTATGTCCGTGACCTGCGAATTGAACGGTTCCGTTGTCTCGACCTCGATAAACTCCAGTTTGCAATCCACGTCTGCACGTTTGAGGATCTTGTGATCCATGATGCAGTCATCCATGGAAAGAAGGATGGAATCCATTTGGGATGCGGGAAACGTTTTGCCATCCGCAACTGCGTTTTTCAGACTCATGACGACGCTGTGGCTCTGAATGCCCACGATTATGCCACCTCGAATCCTGAGCTGGGATGGATCGAAGACGGAATTGTGGAAGAGTGTCACGACCTTGCCGAGCCGGACGAAAGGCGGTCGGATGGGTATTTCTGCCGCCTTTTGGCCGGAGGATGGGATGACTGGCACTCCGGTTTGCAGGTGCGGCAATCGGACACTGTGGTATCGAATGGCAGGCTCTACCGCGTTCACGCCGAAGCCGACGGCACCAGGATGACCTCGCAGACCCGGCCCGTGCACTCATCCGGCACGCAGGTCCTTGACGGAATTCCATGGGCGATGGTCCAGGACGGTGAACTCCGCACTGCGGGGGTCCGGAATGTTGTTTTTAGAAATATTTTTCTTAGAAACCCGAGAACCGCGTTTTCTCTCCACTTCGACGATGACCACTACAGCCGTTCCTACCGGCACGGTTCGCCGGTCCCTGTTCAGGAAAACATCCTGGTAGAGAACGTTGCCGTCTTGCACGGTGAGCCGACTGATCTGCTCTCGATAACCTCTCCGGCAAATATCGTGTCGATCCATCGGGCCAGGCTTTGCTCAAACGGAGTCGTGATCTCAGGAGATCACACCTCGCATCGGGGCAATACCACCTGCATCGATTTTCTAGGGTGCATTTTTGAAGAAGCAGGTGAAATGGTTCTTCTGAGAAACACAGTCGATGGCAAAGCCATCAGTTTGCTGACCAGTGCCAGTGTTGTGGTTCACAGCCAATTCCGTGCAACGGTCGATGCGGGCAAGGGGAAGATCCTCCTGAACTCCGATCTCCCCGGAGCCTGCTCCCTCAAGAAATCTGATGGACTTTTCGCATGCGAAAAGTCTTTCAGCGAGGCACTGGGAGGTGAAGATACAAACAGCGAACAGCGGAAGTCATAAAACAAACCTTGTCAGGTCTGAGGCCGTGCCTCGCTGGCTATTCCACCGATTCGGTGGACTCGACGCGGAGTTGTGCGAGGTCTGATTTTTTGCGGTCGAAGTGTTGGCTGGCCATTTTGAGGCGTTCTTCGAGGACCGCATCGACTTGATCACTGATGGGGGGGGCTGCGGCAAGGAGAGTTCTCGGGGGAACCCACGCGCGGCCGGTAAAATTATCGACGACCGTCCCGCCGGGAGCCGGTCGAGCGGAATCCGCCACGTAAATTCTTCCGCCGCTGGGCGCGAGGGCAACCATTTCGACGTGGCCGTAGTAGCCTCCGGGAGTGCCGCGGGGAGATTTGCCCATGCGGCGGTCTCCCAAATAAACGAGCACGCTTCCGAGGGGTGCACGATGCGGTGAAGAAACTCTCAAGGGCTTCCATCCGGCAGCCAGGAGGCTTGCCTCCCAGTCTTGTCCGTTACCCGGCTTGAGTCCTTCTCCAAGTCCCGATTTACGAAGGAGGGAAAGCATCGCTCTCCCACACCACCCGGAGGGGATACCGTCGGTCATGCTCTCCAGTGTCATCTTCTGAAGGGCTGTGCGACTCAGAGGGAGCCCCGAAGCCATGCCCTCGCCGCAAATCAGACACCCAACCACGACGGGCAAAAGTCGGAGGAACATTCGCCTACTTTACCGCAGCATCAATCGACTGCAAGCGAACAATTTACTTCACGACCAGGTTGATGAGTTTGCCCGGAACAACAATTTGTTTCACAAGTGTCTTTCCGGCAATGGCTTCGCTTACCTTGGGAAGGGCTTTTGCGGCTGCCAGGATCTCTTCTTCCGAAGCTGCTCTGGGAGTCTTGACCCGGTCCTTCAGCTTGCCGTTGACCTGAACCACAAGCTCAACCTCCGACTCCTCAAGCAACACAGGATCAAACTTCGGCCATGGCTGTCCGGATGCGAGACCCGGGAATTGGGGGAATTGCGTGGCAAGGCGTTCCCAAAGTTCCTCGCAAAGGTGAGGGGCGAAGGGACTGAGCAGGACAAGCAGGATCCGGAGCGCATCCACCGGGCGGGGGGAGGCGTTGACGAACTCGTTGGTACAGACCATGAGCTGTGAGATTGCGGTATTGAAAGCGAGGGCCTCGATGTCATGTCCAACCTTCTTGATCGTCGCATGCAGCACCCGCGCTTGAGAGGGGGAGGGGGGAGCCGTGGTCAGATCAGGCGCGAGTTCCCAGACACCTTCCTGATTTTCCCGCATGGCCAACCTCCACACCCGCGCGAGAAACCGGTATACGCCTTCGACGCCCTTCATGCTCCAGGGTTTCATCTGCTCGAGCGGTCCCATGAACATCTCGTAGAGGCGCAGCGCGTCGGCACCGTATTCCCCGATGACAAGTTCGGGCGTTACTACGTTGCCCCTGCTCTTGGACATCTTGTGTCCATCCCCTCCCAGGATGATCCCCTGATTGACGAGCCTCCGGAACGGCTCTTCCGAGGAGACGTGGCCCAGGTCGTAGAGCACCTTGTGCCAGAAACGGGCATACAGAAGATGCAACACGGCGTGTTCGGCACCCCCGACGTAGAGATCGACGCCCCCGCCCTCTCCACCCATCCAATAGGCTTCCGCCTCCGGTCCCGCAAAGCTCCGGGCGTTTTGCGGATCGCAAAAACGCAGATAATACCAACACGAGCCTGCCCATTGGGGCATCGTGTTCGTTTCTCTCACTGCCGATTCGGAAAACCGCACCCAGTCCAGGGCTTTTGCCAGGGGGCCTTCCGGTGAACCGGTCGGCTTGAAATCCTGCATTTCGGGCTGAACGACCGGCAACTCGGACTCGGGTAGCGCCTGGTGCCTGGCTCCCTCCCAAATCACAGGGAAGGGTTCGCCCCAATACCTCTGACGCGAAAACAACCAGTCCCGGAGCTTGTAGTTGATCGTGCCCTTTCCGAGCCCTTTCTCCTCAAGCCATGCCGTCATGGTTTTCTTGGCTTCCGGTGTGGTGAGTCCGTCCAGAAAGCCGGAGTTGATGGCGATGCCATCGCCCTCGTGGCATGCAGATGCCTCGGCGTCTTCGGAGCCGACGACCTGGCGAACCGGAAGCCCGAAGCGGGTCGCGAATTCGAAATCGCGTGAGTCATGCGCCGGCACGGCCATGATGGCACCGGTGCCATACCCCATGAGCACGTAGTCTGCGATCCAGACCGGGATCTGCTCCCCATTCACCGGGTTCAAGGCGAGGGCACCGGTGAAGACGCCTGATTTTTCCTTTGCAAGTTCGGTGCGCTCAAGGTCCGATTTTGAAGCGACGGACCGGCGGTAGGTCTCCACCGCTTCGCGGTGTTCCGGTGCCACGATCTGATCCACGAGCGGATGCTCGGGAGCAAGGACCATGTAGGTTGCGCCAAACAGCGTGTCGGGCCTTGTGGTGAAGACTTCGACCGCATGCTCACCGATTTGAAAACGCACGGACGCACCCTCACTGCGTCCAATCCAATTTCGTTGAAGGAGTTTCAACCCCTCGGGCCAGTCGAGGCCGGCCAGTCCATCCAGGAGACGCTCGGTGTAGGCCGTAATGCGCAACATCCACTGCCGCAGCGGCCGCCGCTCGACGGGGAATCCACCCACCTCGCTGCGTCCGTCGATGACTTCCTCATTGGCCAGCACGGTGCCGAGTTCCGGACACCAATTCACCGGCATCTCTGCCACGTAGGCGAGCCGCACGGAGTCCGGATCGCTGCCGGGAAATGTCGAGATCGTCTCCGCGCGTTGCGTCTCCGGATTGAACCACGCGTTGTAAAGCTGCAGAAAAATCCACTGCGTCCACCGGAAATATCCCGGGTCGGTCGTGCTGATTTCGCGGTCCCAGTCGTAGCTGAAGCCAAGGGATTGGAGTTGGGCGCGGAAACGGCTGATGTTTGCGTTGGTGGTCTCCCGGGGATGCCGTCCGGTGCGGATCGCGTATTGCTCGGCAGGAAGCCCGAAGGCGTCCCACCCCATCGGGTGAAGCACATTATATCCCTGCATCCTCCGGGCCCTGGAGATGATGTCCGTGGCTGTGTATCCCTCGACATGCCCCACGTGCAGGCCTTCGCCGCTGGGGTAGGGGAACATGTCCAAAACGTAAAACTTCGGTCGTGAGGGATCGAATCCCTCATCGCCCGGCCCTTTGCTCCGGAAGGCCCGCTCCTCAAGCCAACGCTTCTGCCAGGCGGGTTCGAACTGCGGAAATGGATACTGCTTTCTTTGCGCTGACATAATGGCCGCGAACTATCCCATATTCCCGCCCGGGGGAAAGAGGGAATTGTCTCCGCACTCCAATCGGGCACTCCTCCAATAATTGCCCCCTGGGACCGCCGGCATCCTGCCGGCTTGGAATCCTCGGAGAGGCTCCCCGCTTCATGCAACGTTGCAAAAACTCTTTGCGCGGTTGTCACAAACGAGTAGCTTCCAAAATGATTTCCCAGACCGTGAGCAGCGAAGTAGACAATAACGAAACTGAACAGGAAGAGCTGAATTGGCTCTTTGTCGGGGATTTTCTCTTTTATCTGCGATTGCTGGCCCGCCAATTCGCCACCTTGTCGAAAGAGGCCGGTGGCATGCACAAGAACATGTTGATCGTGCCGGATCCGGAGACAGCATGGGAACAACTCGCCGAGACGAATTGCCAGGCCATGATTCTTGATTGCGTCGAGGCCAGCGAGCCCCAGTTGGAGTTCATCCGTGGAGTGCGCCAGAATTATCCGACGGTGAGGCTGATCCTCGTATCAGCCGTGTTGGACCGCAATACCGAAGGAGCCTTGATGGAGGCCGGAGCTCATCTTTGCTTTTCCAAACCACGCTCTGTCGAAGAGGCGGCTGCCATGTATCGATTGGTGGATGCCCTCACCGGAAGCCGGGGCTTTTATCCCAATGGCACGTTCCGTGGCCTGGCACCGGCCCGCTTCATCCAGTTCCTCTGCGCCCGCGGCGAAAGTGGCAGCATTGCCATGGAAACAATTCGAGGCGAAGCGACGCTTGTCATGGAACAAGGCCGGATCGTGGATGCGAGCATCGGGGACCTCAAAGGCGACGAGGCCGCCGCACTCATCCTTTCCTTTGACCGGACGCAACGGTGCCGGTTCCAACACATGCTCACGTCGCAGTACCACACGATCAAGCTCGACACCCATCAGCTGTGGCGTGATTCCGGCAAGCCGGCCATCCTCCCTGCTCCAGCCGCCTCGGAGAAACCGGTGGTGCGGCAACCGAAAAGCCTGACTGAGACTTTCCGGGGGCTGGACTCCGTGGAGGGACTTTCCGTTGACTTCCATCTGGAGCCAGTGGCTCCCGATGGGAGAGCCGTGGCGGGAAACGGCCACCCCGCATAAGACCAACAGGAAGCGATGGATGTCTTTCTGGACTCGGCGAAACGCTATGGCCTGAGCGGCCTTCTCGGCCGTGGCGGTCTCGGCGAAGTGCTCCTCGCAACGGACACCCAACTCGACCGCAAAGTCGCCATCAAGCGCCTCTACCGGAATCCGGACGCCAACGAGGACACCGCCGCCGCCGCCATTCGCGAGGCGCGAGTGCTCGCCTCCCTGCTCCATCCCAACGTGGTGACGGTCTTCGATGTCTTTGAATTCCTTGGCGACGTCCTGGTGGTCATGGAGTACGTGCCGGGACGAACCCTGCAGGAAATCGGTGATCACGCTCCGATCTCCCTGGAGGACTTCCTGACCGTCGCGAGGCAGAGCCTGCTTGGCATCTCCGCTGCTCACGAGATCTCCCTCCTTCACCTCGATATCAAGCCGGCCAACATCATGGTGTCTCCCTCCCAAAGCGGAGGATGGAAGGTGAAGGTGCTGGATTTCGGATTGGCGAAGCTGATTCAGGCAACCCAGGCCCAAACTCCCGACGACCAGCAGCGCGAGCTGGTAGGGAGCATTTACACAATGGCCCCGGAGCAGTTCAACGAGGAGCCCCTCGGTCCCTCCACCGACCTTTATTCGCTCGGTTGCGTGCTTTATTTTGTGCTCACCGGTTCCTATCCCTTCGTCGGATCAACCGTCGAAGAGGTTCTCGCAGCCCACCTTTCCCACACGTTCCTCCCCCTCCACGAGTTCCGGCCGGACGTTCCACTTTCCCTCTCCCTCTGGGTGACCCGTCTCATGGAAAAATCCTGCGAAGACCGCCCGGTCTCTGCCGACCAGGCTCTGGACCAGCTCAACGAACTCGATATCGAGCTGGGCTGACGATTCACCCTCAAGACGCTTCACCACAAAGACACAAAGGCACCAAGAGATCGAAGCCATCAAACCTTTGTGTCTTCGTGCCTTGGTGGTGAAGCCAGTTGCCGCATTGTTTCATTTGATTCCATTTCTCCCTCTCAGTCTGAGGTGCTTCTCTGCGGTCAGCGGGGGTTGCCCATCATGGG
>Ga0247836_1005757_pt1 | contig 14273 bp, 15 predicted proteins | sample LaCruzMarch2015__4_FD_187116 | JGI IMG/M metagenome (GOLD analysis project Ga0247836, IMG submission 187116) | Freshwater microbial communities from meromictic Lake La Cruz, Castile-La Mancha, Spain - LaCruzMarch2015_14m | ecosystem: Environmental > Aquatic > Freshwater > Lake | place: Spain...
TTTAATATCGGCTTTTGCAGTTGGCCGAACACAATTATTGTTGTATTACATCCAACAGTTGAAGTCTAAAAATGCGATTTTTGATATCCCAGTGTTTGTTGATAGTCCTATGGCAACTAATGCTACAGATATTTTTGCTCGGCATGCAGGTGAAAATCGATTAACGCGTCAAGAATGTGCTGATGTTTGTGCCGTAGCTCAGTATATTAGCTCTGTAGAGGAGTCTATTGCACTTCAAGATAAAAAAATGCCAATGATAATTATCTCTGCTAGTGGAATGGCCACCGGTGGGCGCGTGGTACATCATATAAAAAATTATGCGTCAGATCGTAAAAATACAATTTTATTTAGTGGGTTTCAAGCGGGTGGTACTCGTGGTGATCGAATGGTGCGAGGTGAGAGTGAATTAAAAATGTATGGCCAAATTGTTCCTGTTCACGCTGAAATTGTTCAGCTGCAAAGCACATCTGCTCATGCGGATTACGAGGAAATATTGTCGTGGATAGGCCACTTGAAAAAACCTCCTCGTAAAACGTTTATTACTCATGGGGAAAAAGAATCAGCAAACGCGCTTAAAGAAAAAATTGAGCAAAAATTTAAGTGGTCTTGTCTCGTACCTGAGTATTTAGATAAACATGAGTTACTATGAGAGCCGCTAAAATGATGGAGTGTCCCTATGAATGTCGTGATATACAATATAAAGGCTTATGAGAAGCCTCTTTTTACCACAATGGGTAAGATGCATAACCTTCTTTTTGTGGCAGAAGCGCTGTCATTGGCGACGGTTGAAAAAGCCAAAGGGTATGATGCTGTTTGTTGTTTTGTAACTGATTGCCTAAATAAAGATGTTATTAACACGTTAGCAAACCAAGGTATTAAACTAATCGCACTGCGCTCAGCGGGATTTGACCATGTTGATTTAGCCGCAGCAGAGTTGGCTGGTGTTACGGTGGTTCGTGTGCCTAAATATTCCCCTGAAGCTATTGCGGAATTTACAGTCGCTTTAATTTTAATATTAAATCGAAAAATTCTTACTGCTTACGTGCAAGGTTTAGATAATAATTTTTTGTTAGATGGTTTGGTGGGATTTAATCTTTATAAAAAAACCGTGGGTGTTATTGGCACAGGTAACATAGGAACCGCTTTTCTTAGGATTATGAATGGGTTTGGGTGTCGGTTGCTTGCGGTGGATCCAGAGCCAAATGATATGTGCAGACAATTAAATGTTAATTATGTTTCCCTTGATGTCTTATTAAGGGAGTCAGATATTATCAGCCTTAACTGCCCGTTGAATGATCAAACCATGCATTTAATGGATGAGCACGCCTTTGCCAAAGTCAAAAAAAATACCATGCTGATCAATACAGGCCGTGGGGCATTATGCGATACCAAAGCATTAATCAACGCGTTGGAATCAGGCATTATTGGGTATGCAGGTTTGGACGTTTATGAGAAAGAGAAAGGGTTGTTTTTTGTAGATCACTCAAATGACGTGATTCAAGATGACTTGTTTTTAAAATTGCGCTCCCTTCCCAATGTTCTTATTACCCCACATCAAGCTTTCCTGACTCAGGAAGCGATAGAAAGCATTGTTCAAACAACAATAAGTAATATTACGGCTTTTGAGCAAGGTCACCTCATGAATCAAATTAATTAAATCATAAGACGCGAGGTTTGGGGCGGTGCGAGGTCTTTTCTTAAGTATGCGGAAAAATAATCATCAAATATTGTCATTTGGGATAAGAGGCGCTATCATGCACATCCAATCGGGGCGTAGCGCAGCCTGGTAGCGTACTAGCATGGGGTGCTAGTGGTCGAAGGTTCAAATCCTTCCGTCCCGACCAATACCAGTAAGGGTTTTAAGAATTTTCTTCTCCTAGTAATATCTAAGTCGATCCAAAAAACGATCCAAAATTATTATTCTACCCTCCTCGATTTCGCTTTTCCTGTGCTAGAGCTATGATACAAATTTAATAAACGGAGTTATTTATGAATAGAAAAAAAGAAATCACGGACAGTAACCATTCATGGTCTAACTGGATAGCTGCTCTTTCCTTTATCCTCTCAATAGTTACCTTGGTTTATGTATGGGGATATCGTAACTCAGGTGTCGATTCGGGAATCGAAAAATTAAACAATGATGTTATTTCATTAGATGAACGAGTAAAATCCCTTACAAAGTATATGAATGAGTCGAGTAATTTGCTGAATGAACTCATTCACGAGGTTAATTTACCTGAAAGCAAAAAAATAAGACTGATTGAAATTAACTCAAAAAATAGAGAAGTCATAAAATACATGGTTCCTCCTAAATAATTTTAACTCCATCATTGGATTAAGATAGCTATAAAAACGGTTTGAGATAAAATGAAACAACATTCGGAAGTAAAAAATTTACCAGATAAGCTTGCTCCATTTGTCTGGCGCTATTTAAGACATAAAAAATGGCACTTGGCTGGATTTTTCTGGTTGCCCTTGTCTGGGCGATAGAGATGTCTCTTAGTCCTTATCTGTTAAAAGTGATTATCGATACGGTGATACGTTATTCGAATGATCAAACTAGAATGATAGCTGCCGTTCTTTTACCGGCAACTATTTACGCATCAATGTCCATTATCATCAATTTGAATTTTCGTTTATACGATTATATTAATTTGCGTTTATATCCTGATATTAAAGCGGCTATGGATAGGGATGTTATTAATTATTTATTACGGCACTCTCATACTTTTTTCCAAAATACATTCGCAGGTACTTTAACTAAAAAAATATCTGATCTCATGGAAAATATAGAGCCTCTAATTAGTATCCCCAATGAATGGTTTTATCCTAGAGTTTTTGCTGCAATAATTGCTTGTGGCACTTTGTTTAAAGTGGTACACCCCTTGTTTGGAATTATATTATTTTCATGGGCTATTTTGTTTGTTTTTCTTTCTTATATAGCATCAAAAGGTTCAGAGCTTTATTCAAGAAAATTTTCCGAGAGTGTCTCCAAACTATCAGGCTCTGTTTCTGATAGTGTTTCCAACGTTATGAGTACAAAATTATTTGATAATATAAATCATGAAGTGTCCCATATTGATAATGACATTAGTGGCGTAGTGGAGAATGATAGAAAACTACAGTGGTATAATCTAAAAATAAATTTTATCCAAGGCCTTGGTGGTTCTCTGTTAATTATTTCCATGCTGGTCGCCTTAATATACGGCCTTAAGCAAGGATGGGTAAGCCCGGGTGATTTTGCATTAGTACTAACCTTATCAATTACCTTTATGTGGGGTATTCATGATATGGGTAAGCAAATGCAGCGTTTTTCGAAAGTAATAGGTACTTGTAATCAAGCCTTAAGTATTATTAAACAGCCTCATGAAATCACTGATCTTCCAGATGCTTTGCCTCTTCAAGTCACAAAAGGTGAGATTAGATTTAATGACGTTTCGTTTCACTCACGAGTTTCGCACTTAGCTCATGCGGCTTGAAGCATTAAGATTTTGATCTGCTCATGAATGGCGCTTTTAATCACATCCCAATTTTGTTGATAAAGCGTAATTTTTTGTGTGATGCGCAGTTTGTGTTGTTCAAACCAAGCAGCAATGGCAAGAAAGATATGATTTCTCTGCGCTCGGCCTGTGCGTGCCTGACAACGCTCTATTCCACATGTTTGTTTGACTTCTCGATGATAGACCTCGACTGACCAACGTGCATCCGTGATACGTTTCACCTGCTCACGTGTTGGGTTTTCCATATTTGTTGTCACGTAATCAATGCGGCCATTTTTTGCCACAAACTTGAATACAAAAACCCAACCATAACCACGTAAATGAACCGAAAGTCCTTCTTCGGGAATTTCTAATGTTTCTAATCGAACATTGCGGTTTACAATACGATTTTTCCTCAACGTTGTAACCCATATCCAACCATGAGAGCGAATCGCTTTAAGATTATCTAAACTTGAATACCAAGCATCCATAACCACGGCTGATGGGGCAAGCCCTCGAGATTTGGCAAGTTTTAACATATCGCAAAAATGCGTGTTTTTTGTTTTTCCATCCGTATCTTTATCATAAATGCGATAATCAATTGGTATTGATTCTTCGCTGTCTAGCCCATGCCAAAGCATATTGATGAGACCAATCCCTGCAATGACATCATGTGCATTGCCTGAATATTGATAATTAACGAGTTCTATTTTTTGACTGCGTGTTTTAGATAAAACTGTATCATCCGCTATTAATAAGCACGGCTCCGATGGACGTATATGGTGATTTGCTATTGACCATATCTCTCTTGGCCTGAAATTTTTATCGGCTAACCAACGACTAATACTATCATGAGATAAGGGGATAGGACTCACTTCTGATAAAGCTAAGCCCGAATAACGCATGCTGCTTGCTTGTAAAAAAGCCTTATACAATTCCTTTGTACAACGATGACGCGACATCTTTGACCATTTCTAGTTCCGTTAATTATGCCACGCATTTTAATGTATTTTTATGAAAGTGCGAAACTCGTGTTGAAGAGAGATACCTGACTCACATAGCATTGTAGGGCGCTGTTATAAGATGGGCGTGCTTTACCCCTATCAAAATATTTGATCACCAACTATAATGCGTATAATCCACTCATTTTTAACGTAGGATGTACGCATATGAGCACTAGAATAACCTTGGTTGTGTCAGATGAGCTAAATGAAGTTCTTGATGAATTGGCGAAAGATACAGAAAGCTCTAAAAGCGATGTACTTCGGAAGTCTATTTCATTAATAAAAATGGCCGTTAATGAAAAAAAGGCGGGGAATCATTTAGGGGTTTTTGATAGTCAACAAAAAATTGTAAAAGAAATTATAGGGTTCTAATTGATGCAACCGAATAATAATGATTCTTTTCCTAAAGCAGCTTTAGATGCTTTTGCAGAGACAGGAAATCTTCGCATAAAAATTGAAAGTATCCATGACGAACACCAAGAGGATGCGCTATTGCGTCGCTTCAAGGATAAATGGTTATTTTTAGTCACGCTATTTCTTATTCTTGGAGCATTCATTGGGCTTGTTTTATTTATCGCATTTCACCCTGAATCGCCGCAAATTGGTATAGCGATGAGTAGCGGTATGGGATTGGTAATGGCGTTAGCAGGGTATTACGTGCGCGGGAAAAATAACTAACGAAAGCACGTGAGCAAGAGCGAAAAAGTTCGTTATAGTCAATTAAATTGTAAATAGCACATTTTTTGTGTTAGCCAAATGTAAATGTATTTTAGCTTTTTCGGGTCACTTAGAGATCTTCTGGATACCGCCGTCAAGCGGCGGTACGTGGGGAGTCAGTCATTTAAAATTCAATTGACTATGTTTACGCTCTGTAGCGATCAAAGGCTATTTGAGCATACTAATGATCAACTCTTGTTACCCCTTATTAGTGTTCTTGGTCGATTTTTCTCTTGAAGAGAGATACCCAACCTCAAAAATAATCGATATACTCTTCAGATGTTTAAACGTTGGAAGTTTGCATGTCCTTGAAGGTCATGTATAACGATATTGCTGGCCATTATGCCACAGCAAATCGATTCGGCTCGATCAGCGAAAGCCACAAGTGTGCTATTGATCAAATTCATCGTGCACATTTAGGTCAGTCCCCTCATTACAAAGTGCTTGATTTGGGCGTTGGCAATGGCTCTTTTTTAAAGCAACTTCAGCCTCAAATGCCTTTGGCGGACTTCACAGGTATCGACATCTCCAAAGAGATGTTAAGACGCGCCCGTGAAACCCTCCCGCTTACTACTATTGAAACCAGCGCTACAGATGCAAGCCAATACCTTCCGCCTGATAGCCAAGACTTGGTTCTTGCCCATTTTATTAATGCCTACATTCCTATTGAAAAACTCTTTAACCAAGCCCGCTTATTAACCCGAGCCACGGGCCATTTTTCACTGATTACAACCACCTATGACTCCTTCCCCATTGCACAACAACAACTTGCTGACTTTATTGCAGAGGAATCCGTCTTAAGCAGCATTGTAGGGCATTATTATAAAGCCATTGTTAGAAACACAACGGTCGCGGCAAGCGAAGAAGAGCTACTCCACGCGTTTGAAAACCATCAATTTACTGTTCTTGAACACCAACGATTATCTATTCCCATTACATTAAATAACATCGATGAGCTCGCCTTGTTTGGCATTGAAGGCACCTGGTTTTTAAATAGCCTATCGATTCGAATGCTCCCTAAAAATTTCCTGCTTCAACGGCTAAAACGCTTGTTCAGTAAAATTTTTACCTTCCCCTATCAGGATACCCACATTATTGATGTTGTGTTGGCTAAAAAATAGAAAGCTGATGATGAAATCTCGAGAGCTTTTTTTAAAAGAATAATTTGAGTGATTTTGTCTCATTTATAACGTCCTGCTGCTTGCCGCCAGGATCCATGAATCTTGCCAGATTACTGGATACCGCGCATAAAGCGCGGTAAGTTGGCGAATAGGTTATTTGGCAGGCATTCATGCTCTGAATTGATGTTGTGTTGGCTAAGAAATAGAGAATTTTAATAGGATTTTTTTAGAAAAATAGAGAGTAAATGATGAAAGCACGTGATGTTTTTTTAAATGAACAAAAAGAGAAATTATTAAAAGCAATAAGACATCTAGAATATAGCTATAATAAAGTTGTAAATCTTCCTGCTGAACCTGACCAATTGGATGAAGAAACCCTGGAAACGTGGGAAAGTTTTGCAGCACGATTTTGCCGTGTGGCAGATGTTTTCTTAGCCAAATATGTAAGAGCTTTTGTGTTATTGGAAGATCCTGGCTTTAATGGTAGTTTTCGCGACACCCTTAATCAAGCTGAAAAATTAAACCTTATCAATAATACAGAAACATGGATGGCCGTCCGTGAACTTCGTAATATTTCTGCTCATGAATACACTGACAAAGATCTAGCGGGGTTTTTTCATAAGCTAAGAGCAGAAGCCCCTAAATTAATTGCCATTAAAAATGTGGTATGACAGATGCGACTAACTCAGGAGCAAATAAACGGAATTATAGTCGCCATTACCCCATATATAAAAGGCTCTCAAGCTGAGTTAAGGCTTTACGGAAGTCGGGTAAACGATCAGTTGAAAGGAGGAGATATCGATTTATTACTGAGTACTAAGGAAATAAATTTAGCCGCAGATATCCTTGATAATAAGCATTATCTTCTCTCTTCTATTAAACAAAAAATAGGAGACCAAAAAATTGATCTATTGATTACCACAACCAGCGCTCTTAAAACAGATGCTTTTTTACAGATGATTTTACCAACATCTCAAGTGTTAAAAAAATGGGCAAAACAATGATTCGTCTATAGAAAAAGCATATGGGTAATCAATGACGCAAATATTCGCTTCAACTAGCTTCGGATAATATTTGTGCAACCCACGAGTTTAAGCTTTTTCCATGAGCTTCTGCTCTCATGGCTGCGCGCGCATGAATTTCCGGAGGAATTCTTAACATGATTTTTCTGAATAAGGTTTTTGAGGCTCTCGACCTCTTTAGAGTATTCTCAACCTAAATCCGTGTTCAAATTCACGTTGAGAATACTCGAAAAAAATTAAGAATATTACCTAAGAAATTACTCCCTATTCATGATATAAATACACAAAAGGATTTAAGCTTAACTCCAACCATTCGGTGAACATGTGTTTTCTACAACAATAAAAAACTATCTCCCTAAATTTGACACACGCCAGCAACAAACCAACAACATCATTATGATCACGTTCTGGAGTCAATTTTCCTCTTACGCATTAAATACTATTTTGATTATTTTTTTAACACGCCCGCTCTTAGCCCAAGGCCTTGGGTACAATCAAGCCAAGGCGTATGCTTTTATTGGTATTAGCCAAGCGGCAGGCTACCTCATGCCTGTCTTGGGTGGATACATGGCGGATAATGTTTTAGGACTACGGCGAAGCATTTTAATGGGCAGTGTTTTACTGGCAAGTGCCTATTTATTGGTCATGCTGAGCGGTTATACCATTACCTCACACGGTGATTTTTTATTTCTCGCGGCCTACGCACTCACCCCCGCCGCCAATTCATTATTAATTGGCACAGCCTCGGGCATGGTTTCACATGTGTATGCTGACGATGCCATCCGCGCCAAATCCGCCATGACCTTCTACTACATGGCTATTAATGTTGGCGCACTCCTGGCCACGTTCATAGCGCCAGCACTTTTAGATAGCCGCTATGGCCCCCTTTCTGTGCTTACCTTAACGTTTGTGGGTAAAGCCATTGCCGCTCTTAATTTTGCTTATCGTTATAAACTCTATGACAATGTCACGTGGGGACAAGACAAAAAGCCCTTGTCATCACGCTCTAAATACCACTTTGTGGGTTATTTTATTGCCCTATACCTTTTTACTTTGTTTGCATACTCATACATTTTTTTAGCCAGCATTATTATCACGCTGGGCTGTGCGACAGGAATTGCTTGGTTTTTGATTAAAACCTTCGCCCTCTCAGGGGAATCCCGCTACAAGCAATTTGTAGCGTCACTCTTAACGCTTGAGGCCATTGTTTTTTTTGTGATTTACAACCAAATGAACAGTACATTGGTTATTTTTGCGCAGAATAACTCAAACCTTCACCTGCTCAATTTTGTGATTTCACCAGCGCAGTATCAAATGCTTAACCCCTTGTTGATTATTCTACTAGGGTTACAACTTCCCCGTTTTTATCAAAAATTCCCTCGCTTTTCGATTCCTTATCAGTTTGCCTGTGGAACATTATTAGCAGGGTTTTCGCTCCTTATTCTCGCGTATGCAGCAACACAAGCGACCCTAGGCATTGTGGATGGAAATTACATCGCATTTACCTATATTTTTATCACCCTTGCCGAATTATGGGTAAGTGCTACTGGTTTAAGCATGATTGGTCTTTATTGTGATAATAAGTCGCTGGCCTTTGCCATGGGGGTATGGTACTTGGCGTGCTCATTATCCAGTGCCCTTTCGGGGCGGCTTGCAGGCTTGGTGGCTATTCCTGATAACATGACATCCCCCATGCAGAGCCTTCCTATTTATCAAAACTACTATTTATATTTAGGTGTTATTGCCTGTGCTTTAGGCCTGCTAATGCTTCTTGTTGCTCGGTATTTGCAGAGATTATTTCAGAAGAAAAAGATGGTGCTGGTTTGAGGAATGGCCTAAACCCGGGGCTTGAATAAGAAATGTTGTGCTTGATTGACGTGTAGAACTTCGAACACTGGATGCCGTGCATAAAGCACGGCACGTAGGCTAGGAGGTAAGCCAGGAGTGGGAGACGAGCGGGCTAGAAGTAGGCGACGAGGATGGAGACAGGCACGAGACAGGCACGAGACAGGCACGAGACCAGGACGAGACCGGCACGAGACCAGGACGAGACTGGGAGCAGACTGAGACGAAAAGCTTTGCAACAACGTTAGGCAAACTTCAGGCCTCACAATAAATAACATAGCCTATGTCCAGAAATAACAGAGCCTATGTTCAACGATGAGGCGCCCTTCCCTTCTTTTACAGACCTAAATTATCGCGTTTGAAAACGCGATCCGCACGATAGCTTGAGCGCACCAAGGGGCCAGAGGCCACTTCAAAAAATCCTTTTTGCAACCCAATCTCACGAAGCATTTCAAAAGATTCAGGGGTTACATATCGCATGACGGGCAAATGGTTTTTCGTCGGCTGTAAATATTGGCCCAACGTTAAAATATCCACGTTTTGAGCGCGAATATCATCCATGGTTGCGATAATTTCTTCATCGGTTTCACCAAGGCCTAGCATTAAACTGGTTTTTGTTAATACTTCTGGGCGGTGTTGTTTAGCGAAAGCCAATACCTTCAATGTTTGCCAATAGCCTGCACGGTTGTCACGAACTGGGTGCGTCAAGCGCTCTACGGTTTCCACATTTTGGGCAAAAACATCCAAACCACTGTCCAGTAGTTTAGCTATATCCGCCTCTTTGCCTTGAAAATCTGGGGTAAGTGCTTCTATTTTTGTGTTTGGACAACGTGCTTTAATAGCACGGATTGCATCAGCATAATGAGCAGCCCCACCGTCCGGCAAGTCATCCCGATTAACAGATGTTAACACTACATAATCAAGATTCATCAAAGCGACTGTTCTTGCTGTGTTTTCAGGTTCGTCTTTATCCAACCAACCATGTGGATTGCCCGTGTCTACTGCGCAAAATCGACAGGCGCGCGTGCAAACTGCTCCCATCAACATGATGGTAGCAGTGCCATGCGACCAACATTCTGCAATATTAGGGCATTTGGCCTCTTCACACACGGTCGATAAACGGTGCTCTTTTACCTGTTCTTTTACGCGCGTGTACGCAGGTGTCGTATGGTTAACGATTCGCAACCATTTTGGCTTTTGCAATCGGGGTGTCGATGTCGCCACTGACTTCACACCATCTTTAATAGCCACCACACCTTCGCGGGTTGTGTATTTGTGGCCGCTTTCAATGACAACCGGTATATCCTTTAATTTGCTCATTGCATTACCTGTATTTTTGGCCCTTCAATGTGGCCTATTTTAGGCCACTTGAATATTTTGTCCATGATATTTTTAATAACCACACCGTATAGCGAACCATCCCATGAGAAGAGCGGCAAGTAAAACAATCATTGAAACCGCTAAGCTCGCCATGAAAGGCGAATAGGCAACCAGCAATACGCCTATCATGAGAAAAATAAAACAAGCCGCCATTTGAAGCATTCTGTGTAGAGAGGCCAAACGTAAATAGCGACTCATTAAAAAATAAACACTCAAAAAGACCACCAACGGCAAAAGGTAAAAGGCCTGATAATAAAGCTCATACAAGAACTGTCGCGTGGATGAAACCGTTTGCTCGACGAGCCACTGCTCAAACACCATCCCCATGTTTAATAAACAAGTTTGTTGGCGTATCTGTACTGCAAAAACTGTGAAAAATATCACTGCATATACATATTTATCAGGTGTTATCACAACATCAGAGAGTATTTTTCGAAAATCCCTCAAAACATAAAGCACTAATAACAATCCCACTAAAGCCGTGGCTATTTTAAGCTTGGGCAGAAGTTGGTAGTACAAGGTGGGCTCACTCAATTGTAAAAAATGAACGATTCCGAGAGACACTAAAAAAAACACGCCCACACGAACCTGCGATTTCTTTTGAGAAGGGTAAATCCACATGAAGGCCAGCAGTGCGATAAAACAAAAGATAGAGCAAGGGCTAAACGCATCCATAATGGCTATCAGGGGGATATACGCCCAGGCGGAAGGTGCTGCACTTTCACTCAACTGAAGTTGGCTTGCATTGCCCCATTGTTGCAACGCATGGATAGTGTTTGGGCTTAATTCACCCTCCTGACGAACGCGCTGGTAACAAAAACGCAAGCCCTCTAACAGGGGTTTTTCAGTGGTTTTTTCATCCGAAAAGCCCATCCATTGAGAACCGCAAAAAAACATGGAAGGCACTGAAAAATTGATGGATTTTTGTTGTTTTAAACGCTCGTAAAAAAGTTGCAACGCGGCTTTATCTTGATTAATAAAGTACCGATGCACCTTTATCCATGGTTCTGATTTTTCTAAACGTTTAAAAAATACATCGGCTTTTTTACAGTGAGGGCATGTGGAACTCAAAAACAACTCAACACTAACCTGTACCGGCGTGTCTGTTTGAGGCGCAGTTGGTAATGCTGCATTGCCTATGGAAAATGCTAATAAAAAAATTAAACTTAATGCATAGTTCATTACAAAAATCCTTTTTTTCAAAGCGAACTAAAAGAAAACGCCTCTAATGTTTAAGCACTTGTTTATCAAGCAGTCTATTTTTACTTTTGAGCCAATAATACAACAAGCCCACCTCAATGAGGGTCAGATAGCCTGCAGTCAGTACATCACTCAAATAATGATGGGTCAACATAACGCGCGTTATCACCACGAGCACCCCAAACAAAAGGTAAGCGTAACTGTAACGTGGGAACAAAATGCACAAACCAAACATTAGTCCCATCACGGTAGTGGTATGTCCTGATGGAAATGACCAATAAGGCGCATGCGTTTTAAACCCATAAAACCCATACAAGTGCTCTTTAAACAATAAATCTGGCCGTGCCCGGCCAATTCCAATTTTTAATAACAGACAAATACTATTTGGAATAAATACACATAGCCATAAAAACCAAGAGCGCTTTTCCCATACTTTATTCACGTGAACATAGCGAAAATATAACGCTAAAATAAACAAAGGGCCAATGTAAAAAATGCTCGCGCCAAAAAGAGTAAGGCCTTTTAAAAAGGGTAAACCCCAGTGAAAATTAAACGCATGGAAATAATAAGCAATGGGTCTATCTGCATATAAAATAGATAAAATAATAAGAGCAAGGTAACTCATTAAAACATAGGGTTTAATCATGATTTTTAATAAACGCTCAAAGGGTGTCACCGCATTGCTCTCCTCAATGTTTAACTACGCCGACCGGCACTACCACGCGAAGGCCTAAGTGTGCCATAACATCAAATAGATATACAGCTTGTCGATGCCGGTTAAAGCTGCTATTTTTTATTCAAACCTCAACGGTCAATTGATCCTGTGTAAACGCATTAAACCGTTCATAAAGCACGGTATGAATGATTTTTGCTAAAGCGTTCGCCCTTTCAATGGATTGTTTAATCCTTTATTTACGCGAGATATATGCCAGCATTGTCTATGGTTCAAACCATCGCAGTATGGGTGCTCCCCGTATTGCTTGCCGTTACTATGCATGAGGCAGCCCATGCATTTGTAGCCAACCGTTGTGGCGATTCAACGGCTAAAATGTTAGGTCGATTAAGCTTAAACCCGTTACGCCATGTCGACATGATGGGTACCTTTATAGTGCCTATTCTCATAGGCATTTTAAGCCAATTTCAGTTTGTGTTTGGTTGGGCCAAACCGGTTCCTATTAATGGCTCCCGCTTACACAAACCCCGAAGAGACATGGCTTTGGTCGCTCTCGCAGGCCCTCTATCCAATTTTATCATGGCTATTTTATGGGCAGTGGTACTCAAGTTATCTACTTTTTTTCACCCAATCACTTCATACCCTGCGCTATTTTTCTTTCTCATGGCGCGTGCCGGCATATTCATTAATTTAGTGCTTGGTTTATTAAATTTAATTCCCATACCGCCCTTAGATGGCAGCCGCGTGATGGCAAGCTTGCTCCCACCCTCAAAAGCCATTCAGTACCTTAAATTAGAGCGCTTTGGTTTCTTTATTTTAATTGCCCTCATGTTCACGGGCGTTTTAAGCACCATTCTTGAGCCATTGCTTAGAGGAGCGCTTCAATTAATAGAGACGGGGTTTAAACTATGAGAATTCTTGCTGACGCGAGCCTGCCCTGTTTATCCCTGTTGTTTACAGAACCTTTTCATTTAACGCTGTATCATTCAAAAGACGCGCTCCCAGAATTGCTTTTAACACACGACATACTGTTATGCCGCTCAACATTGACCGTGAACGAAACGTTATTAGCGCACACAAACATTAAAGGTGTCGCTACAGCAAGCAGTGGCGTTGATCATATCGATAGTGAGTACTTAAAAAAACGTAACATTGCTTTATTTGATGCTAAAGGCTGCAATGCGCGCGCCGTCGCAGATTACATGGTAGCTACCTTAGCAAGCCTTCAGCAGCAAGATAAAATAATCGGCTCCAAAGCAGGCGTTATTGGTGTAGGTGAAGTGGGAAAGCGCGTCGTGGCACGCCTTCAGGCGGCAGGTTTTGAAGTGATTTGTTTTGACCCCCTAAGCACCACCACTTCAGCCGCCTACACCTACGGTTCTTTTTCTGATTTATCCAGCTGTGACGTGCTCTGCATTCACCCTAATTTGCATCACAACCCGCCCTACCCTAGTGCCAACTTATTGTCAGCTGATTTTCTAGACGCATTAAAACCAGGTACAACCCTTATAAATGCAGCACGGGGTGGAATTGTGAATGAAGAAGCCTTATTGAAAAATGGCGGCCTGCCTCTCACTTATTGTACGGATGTTTATGAGCATGAGCCGTCCATCAATGCGAACATCATTGACTTCGCAACCCTTTGTACACCCCACATTGCCGGTCATAGTATTGAAGCAAAAATAAATGCAGTGAGCATTGTCAGTGAAAAAATGCATGCCTATTTTGGGTATCCACAACCAAAAGTAACACTGCCCACCCTGCAAACTCCTCCGGTTTTATTGCCTAAAGAAACCTGGCAAGACGTTGTTCTTTCTATATATAATCCTCTG
>Ga0247836_1005764_pt1 | contig 14253 bp, 13 predicted proteins | sample LaCruzMarch2015__4_FD_187116 | JGI IMG/M metagenome (GOLD analysis project Ga0247836, IMG submission 187116) | Freshwater microbial communities from meromictic Lake La Cruz, Castile-La Mancha, Spain - LaCruzMarch2015_14m | ecosystem: Environmental > Aquatic > Freshwater > Lake | place: Spain...
GCGCCGCCCGTCCGCGTAAAACAAAGTTGCCAACAGACTGATGTCGACACCCGAATCTGCCCAAACGGCATCCGCCATGACTTTTTGAGGGGCCTCGCCCATGACAAGCCGGATCAGGCTTAACGCATAGCAACCGGCATCCAGCAGGGCGCCGCCGCCCAGCGCCGGGTTCAGCCGGATATTGCCGACCGGCTTGCTGAGCGTGAACCCAAAACTTGCCTGCACCGAGCGGACGCGTCCAATGTCTCCGCCGCGCACCAACTCAAGCATGGCCCCAGTCTGCGGCTGGAAGTAGTAAGGAAACGCCTCAAGCAGCATGACCCCGTGCTGGCTCGCCGCCTCGAACATCGTCTGTGCCTGCCCCAGCCCCATCGCCAGCGGTTTTTCACAGAGCACGTGCTTTCCGGCCTCGGCTGCTTTGATCGCCCATTCTGCGTGGAGGCTATTTGGCAGAGGCAGATAAATCACATCAACATCAGCATCCGCCAACAAGGCCTCGTAACTACCATGACTTCGTTCAATGCCAAAGACCCTGGCAAAGGCTACGGCTGTATCGATGCTGCGGCTACCCACTGCGACAACTTTGGCGTCTGGGCAGCCCGCGACGTCGCGGGCAAACTGTCGGGCAATATTGGCGCACCCCAATATGCCGATGCGCAAGGCGGGCTCGGCCGCCGCCTTGACGCGCGTGCTCATGTCCGCAGGCCCTGCAGCACCCTGTCAGGCGTGAGCGGCAGGCGCCGGAACCGCACCCCGGTAGCATCAAACACGGCATTGGCCAGCGCGGCACCAGTTGGGCCCTGGGATGCTTCACCGGTACCGAGAAAAGGTTGGCCAGGCCGATCAATCAGCACCACCTCGACCGGCGGCACCTCAGTAAAGGTGAGGATCGGGTAGCTGTTCCAGTCTTGCGACAGCACCTGGGTGTCATCCATTTGAACCTCTTCTTTCAGGGTCCAGGACAGGGACTGGATCAATCCGCCTTCAATCTGGTTGCTGACACCATCAGGGTTGACGATGTGCCCACTGTCCGCACTGGCCACCGCGCGCAGCACGCGAATTCTGCCGCTCTGGCGATTGACCTCAACCTCTAGCGCCACGGCGCAGTACCCAGCGATATTTTTGTATTTGGCAAAACCAATGCCCCGGCCGCGGCCGGGCGATTTTTGCCATTGCGACCAGCCAAATTTTTCGGCAGCCCGAACGATGGCATCACGGGCACGCTCATCTTTCATGAATCTCAGGCGATAGGCCACCGGGTCCGCACCTACCGAGTGCGCCAACTCATCGATGAACGACTCGATGGCAAACACATTGGCGTAGGCCCCAAGTCCACGGGTAGACGACACCCGCAAGGGCATCTGGGTGATGAAATGGGTGAGCACGTTGTGCCCCGGAAAATCGTACAGCGCGATGCCGTTGCGATCTGCCGAAAAATTGGGCGCGCCGCCGTTCTGGGGCTTGGGCATGGGGAAAGGTTTCTCAAGGTACCGGGCCGACAGCAAGTTGCCGGGATCGCCGCCCGGTCGAGTACCGTGCGGGGTAGACCAGATGGCGAGATCCCAGTCCAACACATTACCCTGGGCATCCAGCCCAGCCCGCGTCTTGATCAGCATGGCCGAGCCGTAAGGCTCCCACATGTGCTCTTGCTCACGCGTGTATTGCAAGCGCACCGGCGTACCCGGCACTGACACCGCCAGCAGAGCAGCATCTGCAGCGGCATCATCAGCCATGTTGTGGCCATAGCAGCCGGACCCTTGCACATGCTGCATCCGCACCTTGGCTAAAGGCAGACCCAGCATCTTGGCGATGGCTTGACCTGTTTCAAACACCGACTGGCTGTGAGTTTGTACGGTCAGGACACCGTCGGCACCCAATGTCGCCAGTGCAGCAGAAGTACCAATGGAGGCATGCATGTGATACGGCCGGTAGTAGCTGGCTTCGACCGTTTGCGTGACCTGGCCCGGCGTGCTACGAGCCTGTTTTTTAGTCTCGATGATGCGATCAGGCTTGGTCTTGAGCAGCCAGTCAGGCATACCGTCAGTGCCGGGCAATTCTCTTGGCAACTGCCACTGGCAGGTCTGTTGAAGGGCCTGTGCCGCCGCTTGAGCCTGCCCTTCACGTGTGGCAATAACACCCAGAAAACTGCCGTCTCTCAACACCTTGATAACGCCAGGCATGCGCGTAACGGAGGCTGTGTCTGCTGAGATTAGCCGAGCGCCATAGGTCGGAGGTCGAACAATTTGGCCAAAAACCATGCCTTTGGGCCGCAACTCTTGCACAAACATGGCTTGCCCAAGAATCTTGGGGGTCAGGTCTACTCGGTGCACAGAGCGACCAACAAGGCGGTGCTCGCCCAGGGGCTTGGGCTTGACCAGTCCAGTCGCTTCACGCTGCAGCGACTCGCCGACGAGCAAATCCCAGTAGCTGGTCTTGGCTCCAGAGCCGGCTTGAATCGTGCCATCCCGCACGCTCATGCCAGTTGCAGCCTGTCCCAACCGGATTTGCGCCAGACCCAACAAAATGGCGCGGACTTCTGCTGCCGCCTGCCGAACGGCGGTGGCGCAATTGGGCATTGAGAAGGAGCCCGCAGTGGTCCCTTCGTTCGGCACCAGGGCGGTATCACCGGATACAACCTTCACACGTGACATTTCCACATCGAGTTCGTCTGCACAAACCTGTACCACCGCAGTCAGAATGCCTTGCCCAAGCTCGACCTTTCCGACCATCAACAACACAGACTGGTCTTCGCTTTGAATACGAATCCAGGCACTCAAGGTACGGTTGACTTGCAAGTCACCAGGGAGCCGGGGTTTGTCTACAGATGCTGCCTGCTGGGAGTGCACGTCCAGCAGCGGGATGGTGAAGCCAAGTGCCAGAAATCCAGAGCGTTTCAGAAAATGACGACGCGAATCAGATGCCATTCGTGTCATGTCAGGCTCCTTGCGCCGCGCGCATCACGGCACGAACAATTCGGTTGTGCGCACCACAACGGCACAAATTACCATCCAGTGCAATGCGGACCTCAGATTCGGTAGGCCGCGGGCTGCGATCCAGCAGCGCCTGGGCCTGCATGATCATGCCGGAGGTACAGTAGCCGCACTGGGCGGCCTGCTCTTGCACAAAGGCCTGTTGGAGTCGGCTGGGTGCGCCGCCCTCGCTCAGGCCTTGTAGAGTCACCACCGACCGACCGCTGACGGCCGAAAGCGGGACCACACAACTGCGCTGCGGATCGCCATTAACGAGCACAGTGCAAGCGCCGCATTGCGCCTTGCCACAGCCATATTTTTGGCCATTGAGGCCAAGGTCGTTGGCCAAAATCTGGAGCAGCGGATCGGAGGGCGGGGCAGACGACTCGATAGTCTGGCCATTGACTTTGAAACGAATCACAGTGCTCTCCCCTATTTTTTGGTCATTTTCCACGAAAAACGGGTTTTGAACACAACGCCCAAAACCCGTTTTCAATCTTATGATGGGGGCGAAACCGCTCTAAAGATGCCTTGAAACCCGCATGGATGCTAGGTTTCAATTTTTAAAATGTCGTTTCGTTCCCCCGTCTGTTCCCCCGCTTTGCCTTTGATACCCCGGTTTCAGATCACCTTTTGCATGGTGTCCCCAAAATTGGGGGAACAGAATAAATCAAAGGGAAACAGTCGGTTTACAGCAACAACCCGCCAGACTTTTGACCCGCCCCGGCCCATTTGTGGAATTGTCAACGCCGTTTGAATCAATTCTCCACGGGGGATTTATTGTCTGCGTGAGATACCGTGCGGTTTCGGGTACGGCAATCCGCCAGACTTTCCAGCCCCCCCCTATCTGTCCATCAATTCCCGCAACGGCCCAAACCTCGCCATGATCCCGGCGAAGGTCTGATTCACCAGCGCATCATGCCGCGCCTGCAATCGCTCAAAGGTAGCCCAGTGCATACCCTTTGGCTTGATCCCGTTGCCGTTCAATATGCCCGCTTCCCATTGCAACCGATCCCGCAGCTTGTCCGCCTTGCTACCTGCCCGGTCGTGTGGTTGTTCCCGCTGGGTTCGGTAGGCTAACTGGTGGCATTGCCTGCACGCATACACCTTGCCACCGTACAACACGGCAACGCGCCGCCCGCAACCTGCCGCCGGACAAAGCCACCATGCACGCTGCCCGCCGTAGGTGCAGGGTGTCCACGATAGGCGTACCGGGTAATTCATGGTTTGCCATTCGCCGCCACGATCCCGCGCCCGATAGTCCAGCGTCACCCGGTCGGTGTCGGTGCGCAAATTGATATTCGCCACGGGTTCACCGTTGCGTGACCATTGCCAATTGAATGACTGCCCCGGCTTCAATCGCCCGGCCTGCGCAATTCTGCGAATGTCCAATGCCCACATATCGCCCGTGGTGCCTTTACCGCCGTGCCTGCCACTGCCAAAACCGCCCATAGTTGCCCCCGCTCAAAAGATTTATCGAAAACATCAATCAAGTTGCCCACTAATTGCGGTCGCTTTCAGGGTCTGAATCGCCGCTAGCCCGCATGGATGCAGGGTTTTCGATGGTTTCAACGTGTTTGAATTTTTGCTGTAATTCCGTTGCGACTTGCTGCCGCATATAGGCTTCATAGGCATCGTTTTGATGCAATGAAGGGTGCAATCCACGGTTTATCAGGGGTTGTGCCAGCTTGTTTACCAGTGGATCAACGCCGTTCAATTGCTGCACCACGATATTCAATGGCGTGGGGGCTTTGGTATCGGCCCTGCCCATCAGGTACTGCGCAAGCCAGTTACGCGCCTGCGGATCACCGCCCTTTGCCGCCTGCAATGCGCCCGTGACAACGCCGCGCCAATCGTCAAGGCTCACCGCGTCCAGTAGCACGCCCATGTAATCGCCTTCGGTGCGTCTATGGTTCGCAGTGCCTTGAATCAATTCAACCTGTTTACGCTTGGCCATGTTGCCCCCCTTCGGTTTGTAAGTTGTCTGCCCCGGTGTATGCGTGCCACAGCGCCAGCCCCACAGCACAGCGCCTGCCGTACCGGATGCCACGGCCTGCCGCAATGCAGGTGTGGCAATTGAAATGGTGTGCGTGGTAATCCTGCGCCGCTGATTGCTCAGTGCCAGTCAGCCACGGCCCGCGCTGCCTGAACAGTGGCTTTTTTGCATGGGGTTGCGCCGTGGTGGTCGTGGTCGTGGTCGTGGTCGGTGTAGTCGGTTCGCTCGGTGTAGTTCGTTCGCCGGGCAGTGCCAACGATCCACCTGCCGCAACAATGGATGCATCCAGCGCCAGCGAAGCGGCCCGAAACTTTGCCAGCGTTGCCGCTGATACGCCAGCGGGAATAGTGACTTTCCAGCCCGTGAGTAGATCGCCGGAAAATAGCTCATTCGCTGCATGGGTTTCGGTGTTGATTTTTTTGCACGTATCAGCCGTATCACCCGTGCAAGCCAATGCCCATGCGGGTTGCGCCTGATACGTCTGCATTTTCCCTGCCGTATCAGCCGTATCACTGGCCACCATACCGCCCGATCCTGATACGCCTGATACGTCTGCCGTATCAGTGACGTATCGGCCCAAACCCGCATGAATAGGGGTTTGCACGCCTGATACGTTTGATACGTCCGCTTTTAACGATGCCAGCCACGATTTAAGCGCCATGCTCACCCCCTGCCAGCTTGTCAGGGTCAACCGGGTACAGCTTTACGCCGCGCCCGGCAATCCGAATAAACCGCGCCCGTTCACCATTCGCCCCCGGTGTTGGTAGTGCTTTGGCTTCCTGCAACACATCCAACGCCCGTTTGAAGTCAATCCCTTTGGTTGCTTCGCGCATACCGTCCGTGGTGAACAGGTATTCACGCCCGCCGTTGGTGTCACGCCACCAGCCCGCCCGGTCACGTATCTGCACATCGTTGGTGGTGTCTGCGTCGGAAAATCGCCCGTCGCCGTGTCGCTCGATAAAGCCTGAAACCCGCTGCAATATCTGCCGCCGTTCGTCATTGCCTTTGCCGCGCATGGATTGCCACAGCTTGAACCCGTGCGCTGCCGCTTCGCCTGCCGCCCCCACTGGCCAGCCTGTCACGCCGTAGTCGGTTGCCAGTTCACCAGCCAGCCCAATCAAGGCAAACCGCGCCGCTGCCCGCTTGTCCTGCCCTTCCGTGCCATCGGTTGCAAACATCGGTGCGGCCTTCACTTCCTCCAACATGGCGCAAAGATCGCTTGCATCAAAAGTCAGCTTTTCCAGAAACGCCCGGCCTGCCTGCCCGTGGTGCTGTGCCGCTGCCCGCTTGATAGCGTCAGAGAATGCCGCCGGACTGGTTGCACCGTGCAGGGCATCCCATGCGCCGTAGGTTTGCGCCGCTGGAATGTCCAACAGTCGCATAGACTGCCCCGCCTTCGCCCGGTGTCCGCCTTCCTGCATGGTGGTGGCAATGGTGCGTTCACCGCTGGATATGACAAAACACCGCCACCGCGTCACGCCCCGCGCATTCCCGCTACGGCTTGCACGTTGTTTGCCGCGCCCGTTGCCTAGCGCATAGACAATGGCCCCGACTTCCTTCGGATCGCATTCGCTGATTTCGTCCAAGGCCAACAGGCAATCATTGAACATCGCCGCCGCGCCTTCCATGCCGTTTGCCGTTGCCCGCCAGCTACGCTTAAAGCCCGGCCCGCCCCATGTTGCGCACGCCGCTTCGATCAAGGTGGTTTTGCCCGTGCTGGAATCACCGACAACGTGAAACCCACCGCCCTCCGAATTGCACCGCTGCAACAACGGCCCGGCGAATGATGCCGATACCGCCAGCATCAATAGCGGGTTGCCCACCGCCTTTGCTGCAATTCCATCGCGCCAGCCTGCCAGCGTCCCGGCCTGCGTGTGTTCCTCGTGGCCACGTTCACCGCTTTGGAAAATCACGCCCGCAGACTTTGGCCCGATCACTGCATCCGGTAACACGAATGAATCACCGCACCAGCCCACCTGTAACGCGCAATGAATGCGCCGTTTCGGGTGTTCGCTTTGCAGGTAGTGGGGCAATTGCTGCCGGGCTTTGTAGGGATCAAGCTCTACGCCCATTGCCAACAGTTCGCCGCGTAGCTGCGCACCATCGCCCGCCAATAGCTCCATAGGCATTGCCCATTCGCGCCACTTGCCCACCGTGGGTTTGAAGCGAAGCAACCGCCCAAAGTTATTGCTTTGCCCGTCAAAGGTCACTGCATCAATGTGCATGGGGGAAGATATCCACGCATCAAACGGTTCCGGTGGTGAATCCTTTTTACCCGCTGTTAGTCCACAGTAATAAACGCCCGGCTTGTGGTTGCCATCACTGGATTTTGTCCAATCGTCCAACACCACATAACGCGGCCTGCCATCCATGCCGGGAAACGGGCTAGGTGGCAATAGTGGGGCTTCGCTGCCTTCGGTGGTTGCCGTGGTGTCGGTCGCGTCGGTGGTGTCCCCGCCCGGTGTAGCTTGCTCGGTATGCGTTGCCTGCACTGGATCAGGTTCGGGCACTGGTGCATTTTCCTGCGTACCAGCGTGCGTACTTTCTGCATCAATCTGGCCACCAGCCCCCGTATCACTTGCGCAACCAGCTATAGATTCGATAGCGCCAGAAAAGCAAACTTTCACCGCTTCAAGCCCGCCGCGTGCCAACTGGTGCAGGTCGTTAAAGTCCGTCGCCTTGTCTGGCCTGTCCGCCGGGAACATGGGGACAACCACAACACCGCCCACGGCCTTTGCAGCGCCAGCCGCTGCCGTGCGTCCGGGGTTGCCTTCGGTCTGGTGGTCATCGTCCGCCGCCACAATCAGCGCCGCATCGGGGTACAGCTTGCGCAATGACTTTGCAACGGGTTCAAGGTTGCCGCTATCGAACGCCACCGCCACGGGTTGCCCGGTTGCCTCATGGATAGATGCACCAGTAGCAAAGCCTTCGCACACGATCAGGATGCCCCCGTGCGCCGCAGAATCGGCCTTGTCTATGCGGTAGTGGCATCCCTGCTTTTCGCCGCCTGTTAGCGGTCGCTTTGTGCCATCAAAGGTTATGAATTGAAGGCTTCGCATTTCACCCGCTGCATTGCGCATGGGGATCACCAGCAACGGCCCGGATAGTGAATAGGACAACTTCACGCAATGCGCCCGCGCCGCCGCTGAGTCGATCAACCGTGCGCCGTGGGGCTGGGTGCCTTTTTTGACAAGATAGCCATGCGCTGCCGCATCGTCTATCGGTGTTGCCGCTGCCCATATCGTTTGCGCCATTCCTGCCGCTGCATCGTGTTCGGCTTTCTTTTCACGGTGCCGGGCATTCTGCATAGACTTCAACTGCGTGGCGTATTGCTTTTGTTGCTCTGGTGTCTGTGCGTTGCGGTCGACACTGCACCATGATTCAGCGCGGCCTTCGCGCCAATTTCCAAAGGTGCCCGCCGGTATGTTGTCCAGGTGCAGGATGTACCAGCCTGCATCGTCGCTGCGCTTACCGTTGGTAGTGAAACGGTGAGTTTTTCCATCGGCAATGATGGTGTCCGGTGGTGTCAATCCCGCTTTTGCAATAGCCTCTTGAAAAGCTTGCTCCGGGTTTCTGGCCACCGCAAAGGGAATGGGTAGTGCGCTCATTGGCTCACCCCCAATCGACGGGCAAAGGCTTGCAACTCTGCAAAGTCATTCGCGTGGAATGTGTGGCCATATTTGCATACCAGAAACCCGCCATCCTTCAACTGTTGGACTGCATGGCCCCGAATTGCAAGCTCTGCAACCTGCGTGGCAATTGCTTTACTGTGCCGCGTGCCAGTGGCAAAATTTAGGTCGTTGGTGGTATCGGTCGCAAGCCCTTTGGAGTCGTCAGACACTCCGGGGGCTTTTTCATTGGTGGTGTCGGTGTGGTGGTTCATTGTGGCCACCCCTTACACCGTAGCCAGTTCGGTGCGCTTTGCGTGCAACACCTTCACCAGCTCGCGTATTTCAGCATCGGACTTGCCAGCCACCCGCGCCGCTGCAATGGCCTGCGCTTCATAGTCTGGCCAGCCCTTCGCCCTTTGGCCTATGGCAACCCCGGTGGTGAATAACCCGGCCCGAATCGCGTTGTAAACGCTTGCGTCCGCCCGGTGCCCCAATACCCGCTTAATTTCGGGCAATCTCAAAATCAACATTGCTAAACCCCTTTAGGTCTCGCTAACGGTTGCTAGCGATTGGGGGCAATGTTGGTTTTTCAGTCCATTTTCAGGGTGAAAATCAGAAAGAAAATCCGATTTTCAGGTTCGTTCAAAAGGGTGTTTCAAACTCGCTTTCGTCGTTAAGTAACTTCAGAGCCTTGCCAACCTTTTTATGAAATGCCTCAAAGCCTTTGGTGTCAGCGCCGAATGCCTTCTTTGCCATTACTGCCACGGCATCCCCAATCTGCGCTGCATTCGGCTTACTGCCAATTTGCATTGCGGGTTTGTTTTCTGAAAGCAACCATGCCATTACAGCCAGTGCCTTTGTGGTGTTCATTTCCGCCACTTCGCCGCCATCAGGTAAATTTTCCCGGCGTGATTCGTCAAACAAAAATGCTGGCCTATCTCCGAATGGCATATCCAAAAACCAGCGCCGCAAACTGTCTTTTTTAATTCGCAAACCGTCCTTCTGAATCAGTTCGTCAAGAGCCGCGCCGTACCAAAGGCCTTTGCCGTCAGCCCGTGGCACTGGCCTATCTTCATATTCGAGTCGCTTATCCCGCAGTGCATCAATGATGGCTTCGCGCTTTGCATCCATGCAACTTGTCGAGAAACCCAGTCCCTTCAATTCGCCGGGTTCCACGTTGCACCACAACGCAATTGCAGCATCAAGTGAAACCGTCGAACATAAATCCCAATACTGTAAACAGCCCGTTGCTTGTTTCATTTTTCCGTCCCCTGAAAACGCCCCAATAAAAAACCAGCGCCGCCGGGTCAGGGAGTCCCGGTTTTCACCATCGGGGATCAGCCGATAGCTAGGCGTGGTTTAAAAATGTTCAATTTCGCCGGATTTGATACCCCTGATACCTCACGATTTTTCATGGGGTATCAGCGCAAACCCGCGCCGTTATCGGCTTGCACCCGAGATACCTGTGATACCTACAAAAAAATATGTCACCATGAATAAGCCTTGGTTTACCTACTCTTACACGGTGCTACTCACGCCGCTTTGAACGCGATAACGTCCGCGCCGCGTGCCAGCTTGTCCAAGTAATCGGCCCATTGCTGCACCATATCAAACCGTTGTTTCAGGTACTGGGTGCGGTTGTAGCTGCGCCCGTTGGAATCTTTCACTGCATGGGCTAGGTTCGCTTCAATGGCCAGTGGGTCAAGGTTCAATTCATCCACGATCATTGTGCGTGCGCTTGCCCTGAAACCGTGCCACGATTGTTCTTTGCCAAAGCCCAGCGCATATAAGGCACTGCGCACACTGTTATCGGATATCGGCCTGTCGTGGGTTCGCTCACCATGGAAAACATAAACGCCGTGCCCGGTCAGTGGTTGAATGCTGCGCAGCAAGGCCACGGCCTGCGTGGGCAATGGCACGGTATGGGCTTCGCCTTTTTCCTTTTCCTCTTTGGTGCGCTTCATTTTCATGCTGGGGATCGTCCACAGCGCCGCGTCTAAATTAAGTTCGGCCCATTCCATCATGCGCAGATTGCCCGGCCTTTGGTACAGCAACGGTGCCAACTGCAACGCCGTTCGCACGATTGGCCCGCCCTTGTAGGTGTGTATGGCCCGCATCAAGTCGCCAAACCGTTTCGGCTCCACTATGGCCGCAAAGCTCTTGCCCCGGTACGGTGTCAGTCGGGCTTTCAAGCCTTCGGTAATGTTGCGTTGCTCTACCCCCGCCGTGGGTAGCCAGTATTCCCAAACCTGCCGCGCCAGCATCAATGCCCGGTCTGCGGTTTCCAGTGCGCCGCGTTCCTCTACCTTGTGCAGTGCCGCCAAAAGTTCCATCGCGTGAATTTGTGCAATGGGTCGATCACCGATCCACGGGAACAAATCGCGCTCCAACTGCCGCCGCATTCTTTCGCCGTGGCTGTCGCTCCATTGGGGGGCTTGCTTGCCGTACCACTCCAACGCAATTGCCTTGAAGGTGTCGCCGGTGTTGCGGGTGTTTTTCAGCTTTTCCAGCTTGCGGGCTTGCACTGGGTCGGTGCCTTCGGACTTTTGCAGCTTTGCCGCATCACGGGCTTTTCTTGCCGCTGTCAGGGAAACATCCGGGTAACCCCCCAAAGCCATGCGGCCCTCTTTCCCGTCAAAGTAGGTTTTCCAGAACCAACGCTTTGATCCTGCCGGGCTTACTTCCAGATATAGCCCCCCGGCATCGGTGAACCGTGCCCGTTTCTTGTCCGGGGAACAAATGGCGTTTCGGCATTGGGCATCGGTCAACATCGGGGGCTTCTCCAGTGAAAACGGGGAACGACTATGAAAAATCGCCATTTACCCCGGCTTGTTCCCCGATATGTTCCCCGGTATTGGTTTGGCTGTCAATAGCCCTCATTAGCCCTTAATAATGCGTAAGTCATTGATTTCCCAAAGAAAAAGGCCGCTAGGTGGTGTTCCTTAGCGGCCTTTAAACAGGGGTATGGTGGAGCTGGCGGGATTTGAACCCGCGTCCGCAAGACTTCTTCGAACAGTTCTACATGTGTAGCCATCTGGTTTGGATCTCACTTTTCACATCGCGCAGTGGCACGCTATGCAAATCGCCAGCAACCTATTGTCTTGACACACCCTAAGTTACCCAAGGTGGATCCAGCCAAATGAAATTACCCCGCAGCCTGGACTGTCAAACCTTGCGGCCTGATCGCCCTTGCCCAGCCTATTGGCTTGCTGTTGCGAGGCTCACGCGCGATTAAGCGGCGAGTGCGAAACGTTCGTCGTTTGCAGTTAGTTTTTTTGAATCTGTTTTACGAGCCCATTCAGCTCGACATGCCCTGCTGCGCGTCCGTACCCACGTCGAAACCAGTGCAGCCCCAAGTTACATATTTTAGGCCTTGCCAAGCAATTGCAACAGGGCCACCGGAGAATTAATCAGGGCGTGGGCGCCCCAAGCGGATGGGTGATCAGCCTGACCCAGGTAGCCGTAGCCGGCAGCTACGGTGTACATGCCTGCCGCCAGCCCAGCCACGATATCGCGCTCGTCGTCCCCAACGTACAGGCACTTGGCGGGTGAGATATCAAGTTGGCGCGCGGCCTCCAGCAGTGGCGCCGGATGTGGCTTGCTGTACGGGGTGGTGTCGCCACACACCAAGGCCCGCGCTGAATCGAACAATGGCATGGCACGCGTCAAGGGCACCGCAAATCGAGTCGACTTGTTGGTGACAACACCCCAGGGCAGATTGATGGCCACCAGCCGTGCGATCAGTTCACCAACCCCGTCAAAGGCGAAGGTGCGCTCAGTCATGCACTGCTCATAATTACTAAAAAACTCGTCGCGCAAGGCCGGAAAATCAGGGTGATCTGGCGCAATGCCAAACGCCACGCCGATCATTCCACGGGCGCCAGTTCCCGACATGTGCCGGTAATGTGAGAGCGGCAGCGAGGGCAGTCCCCGGTCCACCCGCATCTTGTCGGCGGCTGCGCCCAAGTCTGGCGCGCTGTCGATCAGTGTGCCGTCCAGATCAAAGAGTACCGCCTCAATATGTTCAAAGCCCATCGCAGCTTGCATCACGTCACCTGCGATAGCGGTTTGCGGGTGGCAAACAGGTAGTTGACGCTGGTGTCGTCATTGAGCCGGGTGCGTCGCGTCAAAGGGTTGTAAGCCATGCCACGGGTGTGTTCCAGTTGCAGGCTGGCTGCACGGCAGTAAGTGGCCAGTTCACTGGGCCGAATCAGCTTGGCATAGTCATGGGTGCCCCGAGGCAGCAGATTAAGAAGGTATTCCGCCCCGACAATGGCAAAAAGGAAGGACTTGGGGCTGCGGTTCAGGGTAGAGAAATACACCCAACCACCGGGCTTGACCAAGCTGGCGCAGGCGCGGACGACGGAGGCAGGGTCGGGCACGTGCTCCAGCATTTCCATGCAAGTGACAACATCAAAGCTGCCGGCTTGTTCAGCCGCGAGCCCTTCGGCACTGATCTCGCGGTAATGTACACCAGTGGTCTGTGCTTCAAGGGCGTGCAACTGCGCTACCCGAAGGGCCTTGGCGGCCAGGTCAATGCCAGTCACGGCGGCGCCGGCGCGGGCCATGGCGTCGGCCAGAATGCCACCGCCACAACCAACATCCAGAACACTGGCACCTGCCAGCGGCGACAGCCCGTTGATCCAAGCCAGTCGCGAGGGGTTGATGTCATGCAGGGGCCGAAATTCACCATCTTTGTCCCACCAACGGTGGGCCAAGTCTGAAAATTTGGCAAGTTCGGCTGGGTCGGCGTTGACAGTGGCGTTCATGAGTGAATTATCGGTAGTTTGAAAACACCTTGTCCAAAACAGGGCGGCCCTTCGCGGCATGCAGGCCCAAAGCCACCATTAAAAAACCCCGCTTAAGCGGGGTTTTTATTGGCAGGCCGGGGCCTACCTAAACGCTGTGAGGCGCTTATTTGTTGGTGCGCGTGCCAACCACTTCAATCTCAACGCGACGATTCTTGGCCTGACCTTCTTTGGTCTTGTTGTCAGCCACAGGCTGCTTCTCGCCCTTGCCTTCGGTGTAGACACGGTTTTTCTCAATGCCTTTGGACACCAGGTAGGCCTTCACGGTCTCAGCGCGCTTGACCGACAGCTTTTGGTTGTAGGCATCGGCACCAATGGAGTCGGTGTGACCCACGGCAATAACGACTTCAAGATTGATGCCCTTGACTTTGCCGACCAGGTCATCCAGCTTGGCTTTGCCTTCTGGCTTGAGAACCGACTTGTCGAAATCAAAGAATGCATCAGCAGCGTAAGTTACCTTAGTGGCAACTGCGGGCTGGGGGGCTGCAGCTGCTGGGCGAGCCGGTGCAGCAGCAGAAGGCGCCGCGGCAGGTGCAGCAGCAGCAGCAGGTGCAGCAGGTGCAGCAGCAGCAGCAGGTGCAGCAGGTGCAGCAGCAGCAGCGGCGGCGGGAGCAGCAGCAGCAGCAGCAGGTGCGGCGGCGGGTGCAGCAGCAGCGGCGCGTGCAGCCGGAGCTGCTGCGGCGGGTGCAGCAGCAGCGGCGCGTGCAGCCGGAGCTGCTGCGGCGGGTGCAGCAGGAGCTGCCGCGGCGGGTGCAGGTGCAGCAGCCGGCCGGGCAGCAGGAGCAGCGGCAGGCGCCGCTGCAGGTGCAGGCACAGCTACGATCGCGCCGTCACAGCCGACAGCCGCCGTGGCGGGGGTCCATGACGAG
>Ga0247836_1005773_pt1 | contig 14242 bp, 29 predicted proteins | sample LaCruzMarch2015__4_FD_187116 | JGI IMG/M metagenome (GOLD analysis project Ga0247836, IMG submission 187116) | Freshwater microbial communities from meromictic Lake La Cruz, Castile-La Mancha, Spain - LaCruzMarch2015_14m | ecosystem: Environmental > Aquatic > Freshwater > Lake | place: Spain...
AGATAAGCGGTGGTTTTGGTTTGTACTTGGGCGATAGCAATTCACAGGTTTTCCTAGACAAAAACAGATAAGATGCCAGTTATACCACCAGTACGGACAATCTTATTAAACGACCACAAAGACTTAGCTGAAGGGGAGTTACACTACCCTAAAGGCTATACATTGGCAGGGCGTGAAAGTTACCCGATTAGGAACGTACACGGGGAACTTGATTGGCAGTTTAAATACTATCAAGAGCCTGTTATCGGGTTTACAAGCGTTGGCAGTACGGTAAATGATGGCGACAGATATATTTTTACGGGCGTTGGAAGTTCAGCAGAATTTGGCGGCGCAAGTACCAACGACATAGTAAGCTATTTAACCGTTGACAGTTACGGGCAAAATTACGACAGTTGGGACTTTATAACCCCGTTGGCAGGGACTTTGGTTTATGCCAGTAGCTTGGATGCCTTTTACTATTATGACGGTTCTAGTTGGCAAAGTTTGGTATCAGGGAATACAGGCAAAGAACCCGACAGCATTACCAAAACATTTGCAGGCTCAAATATAGGGACGTACATTGATTTATACACCCCGACAGTAGGAAATGAAATTGAAAGGATATTATTCAAAGGTAGTTCGATAACCCCGACCGATGCGATAATAAAAGTCGTGTTGCATGACGGTACACCAGCAAACGATGTGGACATAACCGCTGAATTGTTTGCAGCAGAATTTAACGATATACTTTACAATTCAGGGGCAAACGGACAGACAGTAGTAAGCGGATTTAGTTTGAAGTTGCTGGTAAGCGGAAATGATATTGACACGGGAACATTGAAAGTGATAAGCTATTATTTACCATAAAAAACAGAACATGAAACGGATTGTAGTATTATTGATTGTTGTTTCGGTATTGTTAAGCCTATCCGTTAACGCCCAACGTAGCATACGTATTGGCAAGTTGTTTTTGGATGAGAGCATACAACTGAATAAGGTTTACAGTACTGATACTTTGTTGTTTTTTGTGCAGAACAACGCAATCGGTACGGGCTTATCTTTATCAATTACAAACCCATCGCTTTCTTTTGACTTTTCGGCGACCGATTTGGGTTTCTTTTTGAACTACACAAACACGGACACAAGTACGTTTGATGTTCGTGGGGAAGGCGTGTTATTACAATGGGGCGCTAATGATGGAAACGTAGGTATAGGAACGGAAATGCCCACCGAGAAGCTGCACGTTGACGGCACGGTACTTATTATGGACACACTAACGATTGCGGACGGGAGCGAAAATAGCGGCTACATACTTACAAGCGATGCAGTAGGTAACGCCACATGGCAAGACCAAACCGGTTACGGTGAAATGGGTTTTGGAGACAGCCTTAGAACAATAGCACTAACTCAAAACGTGTTTCGCGTTGTTACCAATTCTAATAATAGTTTATGGAGCACAGCAGCTATTGACCTACACAATGTAACATACAGCGGTGATAGCCTTATAATCGACAGCGCAGGTACATATCAAGTGAACTTACAACTAAGCGTTGACGGTTCGGCTGGTAGCGTTATCCGTTTGGGCGTGTTTCTGAACGGGCTGTTAGCTTGTACTTGCACGGGCTACCAAGAGTTATTGAACAACCGTATTTTACAACTAAGCTACATAAACATAGATGCGTTGAATGCTGGCGATGTATTGCAAGTAGTGATAACCAACACGGCTAACGGTGATGATGTAGCTGCAGTAGGTGGCAAATTAACCGTTAACAAAATAAGGTGAAATACTTACTAGCCATATTACTATTCAGCACAAGCGTACGAGCAAAGCCTAACGTAAAAATGATTTACGGGCTTACTGGTTTTGGTTTGTCAGTAGTTGGTGCGAACATAGTGCCTTATAATAAGAATGTAGGGCTGTCTATCTTTGCTAGTGGATTTCCGTTTGTCGGGGTTGCGATAATGATTGACTATAAAAAAAATAAGCATGGGTAAGCCTATAACGAGCCAAAAAGGAACGCAATACCCGTTGACGTTTGCGGCTACTGAAAAGAATAGCAGCGGCAACACCGTTCCGTCGAACATATCGGGCGCAACTATTACGTTTAGCGTTTACGACATAAACCTAAATTTAATATTTGACGAAGTATGTACGATAACCGATGCAGCCAATGGGATATTCGAGTTCCTATTGACCTTTGATAATACGAAACGTGCTGGCAACTTTATTTGGAAAATAACAGCCGAATACGCCAATGGAAATATAATACCGTGGGGTGATGGCATATTCAAAATAAACGACTTAGGATGATAACGGTTGAGGTAATTGAGAAGGACTTCCAAATTGAAGTAGGGGCAAAGAATATCGTAACGTCTTGTTTGGACGGTACGGCAACAGCTACAAACACGTTAGGAACTAACATAGGTTCGATAAGCGTACCTAGTGGGGGTACTGGAAACATACCTATAACAGATAGCCTTGCAAGGCGTTCAGACCTAACCACAATCGTAAGCATACCAGCGGAAACAAACGCCACAATACCCGATAGCCCCGTAACCCTACAAAACACCGCTTTAACCTTTTTAAGCGTTACAAACGTAAAAGCAGACAGCAGCGCAACGATAACCGCACCTAACGGAACGGCTAACGCTAAAAACAGCGCAAATACGACAGTAGGCACGGCAGCAATACCAAGTGGAGCAACGGCTAATGTAAGCGTTGCAGATAGTACTATACTACGTTCAGATACCAGCACAATAGCAACCACACCAGCAACCGTAGCATACACGGTAGCCGATAGCCCCGTAAGTGTTGAATACCTAAACGGTACTTTGATAAGCAATACAAATGTAAAGGCGGCAAGTTCGGCAACAATACAAGTGCCTAATCAATTAACATTACAGAATAATGTAGATGCAAGTACCACCGCTCAAATAGTAACAGCTATAACTAATGCTGGTAAGGAATGCGATGTGCAAGGTCAATTATTAGATCGCTATAAAGTAGGGGGTTTTGCTTCAATTGGTTCATTCGGTACGTTAGCTGGTTCTAATGGTGCATCGATGGTGTACAATGGGCTAATATACATCACAAGCCTAAACAACGTACTGATTTATAATGCCACAACCTACGCACTACAAACAACCGTAACGGGCTTTAACGGTGCTAGCGAAATGGCAATTAGCCCCGATGGAAGTCAGTATGCGGTGGTGAACTTTACGGGCAACACGGTACGGATAATAGACACCGCTACCAATATCCAAATAACTAGCTTTGCGGTTGTAAATAATCCGTGGACAGTATCTTATAATGCCGATGGCACGGAGTTGTATATTTCGACTATCACAACATCAACTATAACCCGTTATAACTTAACAGGGTCAACACTAGGCACGGTAACGGGCTTTGACGGGCGTATATTAGAAGTAAGGCGAGTAGGTTCTAATTACCACGTCTTGACCGCCACAGGAACGGCAGGCGCAAGTACGCAACGTGTGAGGGTTATGGACTTTGCTACTAACACCGAACAATCAAGCAATCCATTAGGCACGGTAACAACCATAGGCACAGTACAATCTATTGCAATTGAGGGCAGTAGTGCTTATCTATGTACCTTAAAAGGTTCGGGTAACAGCACTACCTTGTTTGTGTACGAATACAACCTAAGCTACGTACTGCAAAGGGGCGAAAACACTTGTATCAACGGCACTAACCTTTGGGGGGTGGCGTATAACCCTGCTAATTGTGGCACTTTAGTTTTGCCTTGCACTCAATTAACCACCACCATAAATTTAATTGTATGACATTTTGGATTGTAGCTGATGGAGAAGATATTTTATTGGTGCACACCGAACCGCACGAAGGGGCAATTGAAGTTGCCGCACCCAATGACTTTATTGATTGTGGCGATACCGCTAACAAGTATAAATACGTGAACGGATTAATTGAACCTAAAGAATAATATATGAAAACAGGATTTTTTCAAGAAAGCCCGAATAATTACAGCATGACACGGTTAATGAGTTTTATTAACGTGTTGGTAGCTTCATGGGTAACGATAAGCGGTTCAAGTATTATGTTTGTGTTGGCGTGGAAGTGCATAAGTGTGCCAGCTTGTGATATTGCCACCGTATTAAGCAGCACCACCATAGGATACGACTATGTAACATTGGTATTTGGTTTATGGATTTTTGCCTACGGGGGAAAGAACGCAGCAAAGTATATTGAGAGTAAAAATAAAATTTAACTAATAAGCCTTTGGGGGGCGCAAACATGAATAGAGTGGAAGATTTTTTACGCAAGCATCCGACGTTGGGTTTTGTAACTAGCTTTTGGGCGTTTTTACAACCGTTTCTGGACACGCTTACCCCCATACTTCAGTTTGTGGCGTTGGTTATTGGCGTAATGATTGGCGGTATTACGCTACGTTTAAAGCTAATGGAGTACAACGAGAAACGAGCAAAAAAAGACTTGCACAATATTGAGGAATAAGTATGGGTAGTCGGAAAAACCGACAGACCTTTTTTTGTTTAAGCATTAATACTTATCTTAGCAGCATGGAACTAAGAGTAGACCGATATGCCCACCTAGAAAACGAAACCATTGGTAGGTTCTATATTAACGACATTTACCAATGCTACACCCTAGAAGATGAGCACCGTGAAGTAAAGGTAAAAGGTGATACAAGAATACCAGCAGGGCGTTATGAAGTCGTATTAAGGCGTGAGGGCGGTTTTCATATGAACTACGCCAAACGGTTTGCAGATATTCACAAAGGTATGCTACACGTTACGGGTGTGCCGAACTTCCAATTTATCCTTATCCACGTGGGCAACCATGAAGGGGACACGATGGGTTGCTTATTGGTAGGCTTAACTAAGGTAGGCAAAACAATCGGGCAAAGCGTAGCAGCTTACAAAAAGATTTACCCACCAATTGCAGCAGCGCTTACCGCAGGGCAAAAGGTTTTCATTACATACAATGACTTATGAGTGATAACCATCTTTCTAGTATTGGCAGCGATAAAGTTAATCCAAACCACTATAAAGGCTATTCTAAGGAAACTATCGAAATGATGGTAGCTATTTACGGTGCTGAAAAGGTAGCCACATATTGCGAGTGCAACGCATTTAAATACCGTATGAGAATGGGTAAGAAACAAGGCGAAAGCATTGCAGACGACCTAGCCAAAGAACGCTGGTATCTTGACAAAGCAAAGGAATTGCGTGATGGCTTACATTTGTAGGCTATTTTCATTTTAAACACTAACCAATGGAATTTGCATTTGAAAAGCAAAACGTAACCGATAAGATAAGGGCGGAACTAAGTAAATACGAAGCCCCTAAAGCACCTGAATTTAGCATTATAGCCGACGTAGTAGGTTCTACGGATAAGTACGTAAAAATGGTGTATTATCGGGAACGTGACAAACAGACCGTGCAAGTCGAAGTTGAAGGCGGTGAAACATGGGAAGTAAAAAACGGCAAGTACATTTGGCAAACTAAGCACGGGGTAATTAACCTAGCGGTTGAATTTATAGACCAGCTATTCTTTGAATACTCAAACAAAGGGCGCAATTACACCCCCCGTAGGATATGCCACAAGCATAATTTAAAGCCGTGGGAGTTCCACAGCATTAAAACAAGATTACAGCTTTATAAAGACTCTAACGTATTTAGCCCGTACACATGGGACAATACGCCACTAGGTGAACGTGAGGGTATGGTAGCGGCTAAAATACGTCTTAAACTTGAAGATACAGGGCACGTACTGCAAGAGCAACACGAAAAGGAAGTCTTAAAGGCGTATAAGGCTGAAATTGAAAAAGGGGCAAAGTCAAAGTTTTTTGGAGACGAACTAAAAGCAGCACTACTTGACCATTTACCGATAATCGAAAAATACAGGATTAGCCGAATACCCGAACCTTACAAGATAGATTGCATAGCGGCTACCATAACCGATTTACACATCGGGGCCCAAGTTGAAGGGTTAAGAGCAACACAAGACTACAACAATGAGGTGTGCAAAGCCAAACTTAAAGAGATAGCCGAAATAATCAACCAGCAAGGCGCAAAGGAGGTACACATTAATATTTTAGGCGACTTGATAGAAAGTTTCACAGGCTTAAACCACCCGAATAGCTGGAAGTCTATGCAGTCTAAAATGTACGGGGTAACGGTTGTTATCGAAGCCTATAAAATGCTACTTGAATTCTTGTGCTCAATACATAATCTAAGCCAAGTAAACAGCGTAGGCGGCAACCACGACAGACCGACAGCAAGCAACAAAGAAGAAACAAATGGAGAGATAGCCGAGTTAATCAACTTCATGCTATCAGAGTCGCTAAAATCTATCAAATTTACCTATAATCATAGTTTGAACGCACAAGTCATTGACGGTATCAACTACATTTTGGTACATGGCGACAAAGGACATTCTAAAGATAGCAAGATAGGCACGCTAGTATTCAACCACGGCAAACAAGATATGTTTAACCTAGTTTTGGCAGGGCATTTGCATAGTAGGATAACAGGGTGCGACAGTTCAAAATACCGCAAAATAACAGTTCCTAGCGTGTTTACTGGCAATGCCTATTCAGACGATTTAGGTTTTAGCGGTACGGCTGGCTTTATTATCATTTCCAACCGTAACGGCTTGCCATTAATAACCGATTATACACTAACTTAGGGTATTATTTACACCTTTATTTACACCTTTATTTACACCTTCACTAACTTAGCGTTATGAGATACCTAATACTACTATTCTTATTTAGCGGATGCGCTGTAATGGATATGCCAAAGGCTAGAGCCATAAAGAAAATACAAAAGCTACAAGCCCGACAGGAACGGTTAGCCGATAAATACGACATAGGCACACGTGACACGGTTATATTTCGAGATACGATAATAACAGGCGGTTACAAGACGGACACGTTAGTACAATGGCGGTTTGACGTAGACACTATTTACAGCCAACCTAACGAGGTTATTAAGTGGCGCATAACACGTGGTAAGGTAGACAGTATTTACGTGCCTTACAGCGTTAGTATTGAATGCCCGACAGACACTACGTTCATTAGTGTAAAAATACCGTGCCCCGAAATAATTATTTCCAAATGGGAACGGTTTTATTCAAAAGTTTTGCTAACTTTAAAGCGGTGGTGGTGGATTGCCATAATCGTTACTTGCATTTATTTAGTTGCGAGGTTTTGGCGAAACATCAAGCCCTATTTACCGTTCATTTAGTTGGTTGTTTATTGGTTAGTGTGGGGGTGTGGTGGTTCGCACCCCCTTTTTTATGGTAACTATATACCTGTTTACACTAGATAAAAATAAGGAGGAAAAATGAAAACAATAAAAAACTTTTTTTACAACGTAGTATGGTTGTGTAATAACCGTTTACCGAAACGGATTGAAATAGATAATAAACTTGGGAGTGAACACCTGATTGATATAATTAACAAAGGAACTATAGGTTAACTTATTTTGCAGTTCCCAGTGTTTTCTTTATTGCTATTACATATTCATTGGTTCGCTTTATAGCGTTACCCGTAACATATTCTACGCTTTTGTCATTTAGCTTTGCTAGTATTTCTGAATGCATATCCATTGAAGTCTTTAGCATGGCTTCTATCCTAACAGAGCTGTCAAATAAGTGCTGAATTAGCTGTTGGGTATCTAGTGGTTGATTTGACATATAAATTGGTTTATTCAGTTGTAGGTGTAAATAACGATAAAATTATTTGGTAACCATATGCTTGTTTAGGCTAAATGGAATGATATTTGACTTCTTAATGTAAATACTTCTATCTTTGCAAATACACCACAAGAGAAACACCTATGGAAAATAATAGCTCTTCTTTAGAAACTAGAATTAAGTCATTGGAAGATTTAGTTAATGACATAAGAGGATTGGTATTAACTATCGGGAAACATAGTGTAGAGTCTTTTAAAACTGTCGATAGTAACTTTGAGAACCTTAAGCAGCAAGTGGAAATCCTAGACAATAGAGTACAAACACTACAAACCGCAGCTAAAGATGGGTTTAATGGAGTAGAAGATAAGATAGATGACCTAAAAACAGAGGTTATGAAAATAGAAAAAGTTTCCAATTACTCGGAGGAGTATAATAACCTTTTGCGAATTGCCTCTAAATAATTTATTTATCTTCTTTAGGGTTAAAATCTAGATCGGTTTTTAAATTGGAATTAAATATGGACAACTGCTCTGTTTTAGGTTGAGGATTATCTGGTCTACATAACAGAGGCAATATAAACGCATCGTATCCACTATTTACTTGCCCGTTTTTTTCGGCATAATCTATCTGTTTGAGCCCAACCCTCAAATCCGCATCAATAAACGGTTGTAGGTTGTTTGCGTCGATAAAAGAGGGCATATTGGGCACACGTGTTTCTGACTTTGCTCGACCCCTTTTTTTATGCCTAACCGTAAATTAAAGGCATTGATAATCAACTATTTAGCTAAACACCCGTAAATACTCTAAAAATAGTTTAGTAAAATTATACTAGCTATTATCTAAAGGTGTATCTTTGTTTTATACTTAACCACTAAACCAAACCACAATGAAAGCACTAGTAAAAGTAAACGGAGAGTCAGTAGGCATGTTTTACCAAATGTCAGACACCGAAACCCAAGCGGAAATGCACGCAAGGATATTAAACGTAATCGTTTACCGTTACGGAATATGCGGCATTGATATTCAATGGCAAGCCTAACAGTTCTTTCAAGATACGGGGGTAATGGTTACAAAATTGCTTGCCATTTGGCATATAAATTTAAGCCATTACCCCTTATAATAAAGCCAATATAGCCGTGGGCGTATTGCTTACGGGTAAATTTTTAAACTAACCAAAACGGGAACAGGTTTCTGAACAATATTATTATGAAGAATTTATTAACCTTAGCAATGGTATTGGTATCACTTTTCACCTTTGCGCAATCAGAAAATCCAATTAAACTAATCTACGAAAAAGATGAGTTTACAGGTAAAGAATACCTAGAAGTAGAGCCAACCTTGTTGGTATCTGAAGATGGTAAAAAAGGTTTCACTCTTTACCCTGTTTTAAGAAAAGAAGGCAGCAAATGGGCTTACTCAACTATGGGCGGAGTTTCAACCATCGGTGATTGCTTTGAAAACGATAAGGTTTTTATCATTTTTGAGGATGGTAGCAAATTTAGTATGACATCTTGGAGAGCCTTTAATTGTAAAGGTGATATTGGGTTTGATTTGTATGCTAAGTTTAGGAAAGAACTTTGCAAACCTATGAAGGCCATTCGCTTCCAAAATGCAAGAGACTATACGACTTTTGAAATGACCTTTACCAATCAGAATGACAAGAATTATTTTATCAATGTTTTTAAAGCATTGGATGAGTATAATGCTACTTATTAATTAAAGTAATCCCGTGGGGGCAGCTTATTTATTTAAGCTAGTTCGGGCAGAGCGTCCTCACGGGTAAACAAAAGCCGCTGTCAGTGAGGTATCAATTTGTGCAATATTTTGAAACCGTTTTGCTGGCAGCGGTATAATTTTAACAAATAACCCTAAAAGAATGAGCATAGAAACACAAATACACAAGGCACTAATAAGAGCCAATTTTTTAAAGGACAAAGACCCCGAAACGGGTTTTGCATGGATAGCTAATGCAATGGCTTGTAATTATACAGACCTTCAGATTGAATTGATAGGTTTGCATGGTGATTACCACGCCACAGGCGAAAAGATAACCGTTAGTGAAGCGGTTGAATTGTGGGCAAGGCTAACAGGCAAAAAGAACACCGTAGATAACTTTATTGAAACAAAGTGTTGGGCGCAACGCAACGGCTTCGAGATTACCACCACATCGGAGAAAGTACCAACTGAAACGAAACGGGGTGCAGGAAGACCGAAACTAACTATCTATTACGAACCAGCAAGTGTTTACAGGCTTGCACAATTTTGTTTGAAATGCGTGAAATAATTTTTAAAGCCAAAAGGCTAGGAGAAAGCCAATGGGTTGAAGGTAGCCTAAAGCAAACGGGCGGTATTTGTGAAATTCACACTTTTGATAATGAATCCTACGCAAAAGAAACCGAAAAAAACGGCTGGGACATATTCGATTACACAAACGATGTAACAGTAGACCCCGAAACCGTTTGCGAATTCACAGGCTTAACCGATAAGAACGGGGTTAGAATTTGGGAGGGTAGTATAATAAAGTATATCCCAACTAACACAATCCTGCAAGTAGTTTACATTAACGGTGGTTTTGCACTAACGTATATGCCTAATGCTTATTCACCGATAAATTGGGAAATTGAATACGAGGGCGAAGATTACGACTTTGCAATTAGCAACGACTATTTAACTAACTCTGAAGTATTAGGCAACATATTCGATAACCCCGAACTACTAAAAAACTAACCATGTTCAAACGACCTTTTAAAGCGATGGATTTAGCCTTAGGCTTGTTTTATCTGTTTATTCTTTTTGCTATTTATTTACTTGTAAAAACCCAATATTAATATGAATTTTGAACTAACGGGTAAACTCTTTGAGATATTGCCCACCCAACAAAAGACAGAGAAATTTAAGAGCCGTGAGTTTGTGCTCGAAACCGTTAAGCAAGTTGGGGACCGCAGCGTTACCGACTACGTAAAGTTTCAAACCACTAACGATAAATGCGATGTGCTGAACCGTTACAAGACAGCGGACACGGTTACGGTACATTTTAACATTCGTGGTAACAAATGGGAAAAGGAAGGCAAAGTAAGCTACTTTACAAACCTTGACGCATGGCGTATTGAGGGCAGTCAGCAAACCAATGACACGGCAGCGAGTTACGATGCGCCAGCAGGAGATTTTGACGACAAATTGCCCTTCTAAAAATAGTTTAAAATTATTTTTGGAAATACATACTTTGTATTGTTTTTTGCCTTATCTTTGTTTCACACTTAACCAGTAAACCAAACCACAATGGAAAACGAAACCCCCTATTTTAAACTAGCAACCGACAAATTTAGCGAAATATCTAAGTTGATATATTCAGACAACCTAGACAAAGTAGCCTTAGCCGATTTGATTATTGAGTACGGCAGCCTAAGATACAAAGACGGTCATAAAGATGGAACAAGATAATTTAACCACTAAACAACCAAACATGAGTTTGATATTTGAAAAGCTGGCAGCCATTCAGCAAGACATTAACCCTATCGGCAAGAACCAAAAGAACGCAGGGCAGGGCTTTATGTTTCGGGGCGTAGATGCCGTTTACAACGCACTACACCCGTTACTAGCTAAGCATGAAGTATTTACCACTAGTAAGATTATCAACGCTATCCGTGAGGAAAAGGAAACCAAAAACGGTGGTAAGGTTATTTACTCAATCATTGACGTGGAATTTACGTTTTACGCCAAAGACGGTAGCAACGTAAGCACACAAGCCCGTGGCGAAGGTATGGACAGCGGCGATAAAGCCAGCAACAAAGCAATGGCAGTAGCGCACAAGTACGCACTAACGCAAACCTTTACTATCCCTTACGAGGGTATGGTTGACCCCGATGCAGAAAGCCACGAACTAGCTAATGCTATTGATACGGCTATTGCAGGGCTAATTGACTATGAAGGTCGTGAACAAGTTACCGCATACTTCAACAAACAAACCGCAAAGGTAAAAGCCGATAAGCGTTTTATTGAAGCGTGTAAAAAACAGTCAGCATGAGCAAAGAACTATACGAAATCCAACAAGAACGGGCGATGATTGACAAAGCCCGTTCACAAGAACAAGAATTTACTAACCGCCAAATAAACCTAAAACATGATAAGCCAGCACCAAGACAGCAACCTACCGCCCGACTATAAAGAGCCAAAGCATTCACAAGACAGCATAGCGTTTAGAGTAAAGCGTGTAGAACCGCTAACCGATGCGGAACGTGAAGCGCAAGCGGAAGCGTTTAAGTACATAGACGAATACGACAAGCGTAGCAAAGGGCAACAGTTCCAATGAAAAGTATTAAAATACCGTGCGAGGTGGTTAACGGGGCTATCCAATTAAACAGGGTAGCCCTAGACCGCCAAGTAAAAGCCTTAAAAGATGGTTTATACACGGTAGCCATTGAACCCGTTACGGACAACATTAGCCACCAGCAACGAAAATACTTTTTTGGCGTTGTAATTTCGGATTTACAGTCAGGATTTGCAAACAAAGGTATTGCGGTAAGCGTTCAAGAATTACGCACGTTACTAGAAACCCTGTTTATGTTTCGTGAGGAATACAACCCGGTACTAGATACCACGCTAAAAGCCCGTATAAGCCTATCTAACAGCCCCAAAGGAATAAGCAAAGAGGAATTTAACACCATTAAAAACGCTATCCAGCAGCACGCTGCAACCGAGTGGGATATTTACGTGCACGACCCTAACGAACCTATTTTTAAAGACAAAAACTAAACGACATGAAAAAACAAGCAACTGATGAAATTTTAGCCCTTATTGGGCACAAAAAATTAGCTATTAGCCTACAAGGTTATATTAATGCGTACCTTGACGGAACTGGTGATATGTGTGCGCTTACTGTAGCACAAGAAATAACAGATGGGTTAGGTTTACAACGCAGGTATAACAGAAGTGAAATAAGGGATATTTTACTCAAATATAAACCCGAATAACAAAAAGCCCTACATTAACGTGTGGGGCTTTTTTAGTATCTTTAAAGTATGAAACAAAGCCCACAAATAGCACTCTATTGCTTATGGCTAAAGTCTAAATCAGTTGACTACGTTTTAGAGTCAACCTTTCACCCTACTCGTAAATGGCGTGCAGACATAGCAATACCTAGCTTAAACGTGCTTATCGAATTTGAAGGCATAATCGCAACCAAATCAAGACATACAAGTGTAACAGGCTTTACAAACGATTGTGAGAAATATAATGCAGCGCAATTACTAGGCTGGAAGGTGCTACGCTACACGGTGCTGAACAAAAGCCAATTTTTTACGGATATTGAAAGCCTGTTATGAGAGAGTTCCGACCAGTACCAAAGCCCGAACCAAAAGCCAAAGCAAAACCCAAACCGATTAAAGCACGTTCAGCTAAACGGGCAAAACAGGAACGTGAATATACTAAGCTACGCAATGACTACCTAGCAGCCAATCCAACGTGCGAAGGGCAATTAACAGGGTGTACTGGCGTGGCAACGGAATTGCACCACTCAATCGGGCGAGTTGGTGAACTATTAAGTAATACTAAATACTTCAAAGCAAGTTGTCATAATTGCAATATGCGAGCCGAAACGCACCCAAACGAAGCAATGGCAAAGGGTTTTATCTTTTATCGAATAGCCCGATAAAAATAATTTTAAAAAACTTTTAGGAAATGATACTTTGTATTGTTTTTTACCTTAGCTTTGTCAAATAGTTATTCAGTTACCAATAAACAAACCAAAAATGAAAACAGCAACACCATCAGAATTGTATAGCATATTGCTTGATTACGACAATATGTTTGGCTCAATTAACCACGTTCAGAAAAGCAATTACGAACTTTTACATGAGTTACACAATATGCCAGATTGTACGCTACACTACGTAATAACAGGCGATTGTTTAATGATTTTCTCAAAACCTAGCCAGCAATGAAACGACTTGTAAAAATAATACTAGCCATAGTTATACTGTGGCTAGTTATTGATGCCGCTAACTCTATAAACGCTGTTTTATGATATTAAGCGAAAATCCACGGATAGAATTTACTTGCGAGGATAACATGTGCTTGATGGCACGATATTCAGATAAACACTTTGAGTTGGCTATTGTGGACCCGCCTTACGGGATTGGGGTGAATCATAATATGGGTAGGAGAAAAGGAGATAAGCCATCAAATTATAAACCCGAAACCTGGGATAAAATACCCCCCTCTATATTATATTTTAATCAGCTATTTAATATTTCGAAAAATCAAATTGTTTGGGGTGCAAATCATTTTATTGAAAATATGGCAAGAAATTCAAGTTGCTGGCTATTGTGGGATAAGGGATTTAATAAAAAAGTATCGTTTGCACAATTCGAAATGGCTTACACATCTTTTAAATCAACAGCAAAAAAGTTTGATAAAAACCCAAACCTTACCGAACGCATCCACCCCACTCAAAAACCAGTTGCGCTTTACAAATGGCTACTCCAAAACTATGCCAAAGAGGGCGACACCATACTAGACACCCACGTAGGCAGCGGAAGTATCATGATAGCGTGCTGGGAGTTGGGG
>Ga0247836_1005774_pt1 | contig 14237 bp, 11 predicted proteins | sample LaCruzMarch2015__4_FD_187116 | JGI IMG/M metagenome (GOLD analysis project Ga0247836, IMG submission 187116) | Freshwater microbial communities from meromictic Lake La Cruz, Castile-La Mancha, Spain - LaCruzMarch2015_14m | ecosystem: Environmental > Aquatic > Freshwater > Lake | place: Spain...
TTACAGGTCCTTTAGATTTACTTTTATATCTTATTCGTAAGCAAAATATTGATATTTTAGATATTCCGATAGCAATTATTACCGATCAATATATCCAATATATTGAACTGTTAGAAAATAATAGGATGGAATTAGCGTCTGATTATTTGGTTATGGCGGCCTTACTTACTGAAATAAAGTCAAAACTTTTATTGCCATGTAATTCTTTTGAATCAGGTGATATAGAAGAAGATCCAAGAATGGCTCTTGTAAGGCAACTACAAACATATGAATTATTTAAAGAAGTTTCAGTATATATAGATTTGTTACCACGGTATTTGCGAGATGTATTTCCAGTAAAAATAGAAAATGATAATGAGCCAATAAAAGTTAAACCTCCTAATATCGCCTTAATTTCATTAATAGATGCAATGGAAAACTTAATTAAGCGTCAAAATCATGTGGAAGACCATAAAATAACGCGCGAGATCTTATCAGTTCGTGATAAAATGACTTTATTGCTTAATAAATTACAAAATGAAAATATATTTGAGTTTTCAGAAATTTTAAAGCCAATGGAAGGGAGGATGGGGGTAGTTGTAACGCTTTTAGCTGTCCTTGAATTGGCAAAGCAATCATTGGTAATCATTACCCAAACAGATCTCTTCTCAACTATATATTTACGAGCTCAAAATGGATGATATCGAGTTAAAAAACATTATTGAAGCTTTACTTATGTCTAGTGGAGAACCATTAACATTATCTAAAATGTTAGCAATATTTGATGATTGGCAAAAACCAACGGCTGAACAATTAAAGAGCATTATTGGTGAATTAGATGTAGAATACCAAACTCGGGGTATTGAACTAAAGTTTTTGGCTAGTGGATATGTTTTACAAACTAAGAAATCTTATAGTCATTGGGTTTCTCGTTTAATGCCTGAAAAAGCTACAAAATATTCTAGTGCTTTCTTAGAAGTTTTAGCAATTATTGCTTATAAGCAGCCAGTAACACGTGCAGAAATTGAAGAGATTAGAGGCGTTGCTGTAAGTAGTGCTATGTTAAAAACTTTAATTGAACATGAATGGATTAGCATTGCAGGAAATCGTGATGTTATAGGAAAACCTGCGGTGTATGTAACAACCAAAGAGTTTCTTGATCATTTTAATTTGGCAAGTATTAAAGACTTACCTCCTTTAAGAGTAATAAATGAATAGTGAAAGATTACAAAAGATATTAGCTAAAGCGGGCTTTGGTTCAAGGCGTGAAATGGAACGCTGGATAGAAGGTGGTTTAGTTAAACTAAATGGTGTTGATGCGCGTCTTGGTGATGTTGCTACTGCAGAAGATAAGATTTCAGTTAAAGGTCAAATTATAGATAACCCATTGAAATTTGAAATTAAGACAAGAGTTTTACTTTATCATAAGCCAGTAGGTGAAATTTCTAGTAGGAAAGATCCTAAACATTTAGAAACTGTTTTTGATAATTTGCCTCATATAAAGCAGGGGCGTTGGGTTCAAGTAGGTAGGTTAGATCTTAATACCTCTGGATTATTAATTTTTACTAATAATGGTGAGTTAGCCAATCGTTTGATGCATCCTAAATTTGAGATAGAACGAGAATATGCAGTTCGAGTTTATGGTGAAGTTAGTCCTTTAATATTAAAAGCATTATTAAGCGGAGTGCAATTAGAGGATGGAATTGGTAAATTTACTCGTATAGATTTTAAGGGTGGTGAAGGAAAAAACACCTGGTATCATGTGGTCTTAAGCGAAGGCAGAAACCGTGAAGTTCGTCGCTTATGGGAATCACAAGGATTAGAAGTAAGTAGATTGATTCGTATTCGTTATGGTCAATTAACAATGCCACGCTTCCTTGGAAGAGGGGAATTTTATGAGTTACCTGATAAAGAGGTAGAAGCTTTTATTGCTAAGTTATAAGGTTAACGATTGATTTGTTGTGCCTTAGCCCAACATAAATAGCCGATTAAAATTATTTAAAAAATGAGAGAAAAATGCGTAAAAGAAAACAGCGGGTATTACCAATACCTGCAACTGCAAAAATTGAAAAATTAAGTCATGATGGTCGTGGTATTGCTCGTATTGATGGTAAGGCTACTTTTATTGAATCAGCTTTAACTCACGAATTAGTTTCATTTGAATATATTCGACAAAAACGTGATTTTGATGAAGGCAGATTATTATCTATCATTGAAGCCTCAGAAAGTCGTGTTGAACCTAAATGTCCTCATTATTCAGTTTGTGGTGGATGTTCATTACAGCATTTAGATGGAGCTGCACAAATTGCTGAAAAACAATCATGGCTTATAGAAAATTTAGAGCGTAATGGCGGTATAAAACCAGATTTAATTTTATCACCATTAGTAGGTGATTTATGGAACTATCGCTCTAAAGCGCGTTTATCTGTCCGCTATGTTATGAAAAAGGAAAAAACATTAATAGGTTTTAGAGAAAAAGTAAATCCTCGTTATATTACTGAGATTGAATGCTGTCCAGTTTTACATAAAAGAGTAGATAATGAGATAGCAAATTTACGGGTTTTAATTGATTCCTTTGATGAACCGATGAGTATAGCTCAAATAGAAGTAGCTGCAGGTGATGAAGATGTAGCTTTGATTTTTCGCAATATGTCACCTTTATCAAGACACGATGAAGATAAATTAAAAGAATTTGGTAAATCAGCGGATTTTAGGATTTTTCTACAACCTGGTGGAGTTGACACGGTATCTTTACTTTATCCTGATGATGGCAATAATTTTATAACTTATAGTCTTCCAAATTATAATATTAAAATGCAATTTCATCCTACTGACTTTACACAGGTAAATTTATCTTTAAATCGTTTAATGGTTATCCAGGCATTAAAATTATTAGATTTATCTGAAAATGATGTGGTTCTTGATTTATTTTGTGGCTTAGGAAATTTTTCATTACCGATGGCAAAAAATTGTAAAAAAGTTATTGGGATTGAAGGTAGTGAAGAGATGGTTATGCGCGCTCAAATGAATGCCAACTCTAATGGTTTAAATAACACAGAATTTTTTGCAGCTAATTTAGATAATAAAGATTCTCTTATAAATTATGCAGACTATGGTATAAATAAAATTTTACTTGATCCACCAAGAACTGGTGCTTTGGAAATTATCAAACAAATTGGCCTAATTAAACCAGAAGTTATTGTTTATGTTTCATGCAATCAGGCAACTTTTGCACGAGACGCAGATTTATTAGTAAATACTCATGGGTATAAGATGGAAACTGTTGGTGTAATGGACATGTTCCCACATACATCACATTCGGAGTCGATAGCTTTGTTTACTAGATCGTAGATCGTAGCCTTGATGCAGCGAAGCGTAATCAAGGTGTTATTAGATTTGTAGCATGGAAAACCTTGATTACGCTTCGCTGCATCAAGGCTACGCAAGATGTCTAGAAGTCATCCTCAGCCTTTTTGAAGAATGACGGATGAATAAATTAGGATCTAATAATGGTTAAGGTTAAAGAAGGCGCACATTTACTACCCGATGGCAGCATTGATGTTCCACAATGGTTGCATCAATTGGGATCTAAAGGCTATTTTCAAGATTTAGCTCTTATTCGCAACGCTTGTACTTTAAGTCAATTAGCAGGTCATGATAGCACTGCTGAAACAGGAGAATCTTGTTTACAGCATGGTCTTGCTATAGCTGATATTTTAGCTGATCTAGAAGTAGATCAAGAGACACTAGCTGCTGCTATTATTTATGAGTCTGTTCAATATACTGAATTGTCTATAGATGATGTTGCAGAGCAGTTAGGTCCTAATATTGCGCGCTTAGTTAAGGGAATTAAAAAAATGAGTGCCATGTCTAACTTGCAGGCGCTTGATAAATACTCCCAAAATAAACAACAACTTGAAAATGTACGTAAGATGCTGTTAGCAATGGTTGATGATGCACGCGTTGTGCTTATCAAACTTGCTGAACGTTTGTGTGTTCTGCGATCATCTTCTCCAATGCCTGAAGAGCATCGTAAACAAATAGCAACAGAAGCTATGGAAATATATGCACCACTAGCTAATCGTTTAGGTATAGGGGCTATTAAATGGGAGATGGAAGATTTATCATTTCGTTATTTATATCCTCTTGATTATAAAGCAATAGCTCAAGGTCTAAGGGCAAAGCGCCTTGATCGAGATAGGTATGTTAATTTAATAGTTGATGAATTAAATAAACATCTAAAGCCCTTATTAGAAGGTCATTTTGCCGTTTATGGGCGTTCGAAGCATATACATAGTATTTATAAAAAAATGGAGCGTAAGCACGTTCCTTTAGATGAAATTTATGATGCAACAGCTGTAAGAATTTTAGTTGAAACAAATGAGCAGTGTTATGCTGTTTTAAGCTTGGTTCATTCTTTGTGGCAGCAAGTTCCTGCTGAATTTGATGACTATATCGCAAATCCTAAGGAAAATGGTTATAAATCTTTACATACCGCAGTTATAGGACCTGAGGATCGCGTCTTTGAAGTGCAAATTCGCACATTCAAAATGCATGAGCAAGCGGAAATGGGGGTGGCGGCACACTGGAAATATAAAGAGGGCACCACTCATAAAAAGGCGAACCATGAACGAAAAATTGAATGGCTGCGTGAGGTTTTAGCCTGGCATCGCGAAATGGCGGTTAATAAGGGTGTATCAGAATCTATAGAGTCTGAGTTTCTTGACGATAGAATCTATGTATTTACTCCAGACGGCGATGTTTTAGATTTACCACATGGAGTAACACCACTAGATTTTGCTTATTATGTGCACAGTGATATTGGTCATCGATGTCGTGGCTCTAAAGTAAATGGCAATATAGTACCTTTAACATATTCTTTGCAGACTGGCGATAAAGTTGAGATTTTAACTGGTAAAGAAATCAAGCCTTCTCGTGATTGGCTTAATCCCCATCTTAATTATTTAAAAACATCACGAGCTAAAGCTAAGGTCTTGCATTGGTTTAAAATGCAAGATTATGACAAAAATAAAGAAGTTGGTCGTGAGCTTATTGATAAAGAATTAAAGGCATTAGGCATTAATGCGACACGTTTGCATGAAGTTTCATTAGCATTTAATTTTAAACGGTTGGATGATTTGTTAGCTGCATTAGGGCGCGGTGATATAAAAATTAGTCAAATTCTTAGTCGATTAACTCCAGCTGAAGAACCAATTAATAATTTTGTAAAGGTACAGCTTAAGCCTGAAAGCTTTGGTTCCGATCTTCGAATTGAAGGAGTTGGTGATTTATTAACGCATATGGCGAGATGTTGCCAGCCTGTTCCTGGGGATCAAGTAATTGGTTATATAACTCTTGGTCGAGGAGTTTCAGTTCACCGGCTAGATTGTTCTAATATTATTCATGCAAGTGAAAAGCAACGGCATAGATTTTTACAGGTGTCTTGGGGAAATGCTACACGTGAACATTATTTAGTAGATATTTTAATAAAAGCCTTTGATAGAGCAAGTTTATTACGTGATATAACTGCATTACTTGCCAATGAAAGGGCACATGTATATTCATTGCAAACACAAATTAATAAACAAGAAAATACTAATTATATTTCATTGACCATTGAAATTGATGGGTTAAATAGTTTATCAAAATTATTATCTAAATTAGGGCAGATCCCTAATGTGTTAGAGGCACGGCGCCAGGTTTGAATGGATTTGTTGCGCGCATAGAATAATTATTAACTAAATACTCTTTTACTCGATTTTAAAGTTTTTTATTCTTTACTTTTAATAAGTTTGAAGCCGCGGGACTTCGTGCTTTTAAAAAAACAAATATAAGAAACTCGAAGATCGAGTTTTACCAAATAAATCCAGCAACAACAGATCTATCTTCAGATAAAAGCACATTAAAAGTACGGGAAGCCGCACCTATTGTCATACACTCAATGCCGATTCTTTTTTTAGATAAATATTCCATAATTTGCATCGAGATCATTATTCCTTTTGCTTCATGACCTATTATGATTACTTCAGGATTAAGACTTAAGATTGGTTCTAATTTAATTAAATCTAAATCTTTTATCGAGTTGATTTGCCAAGGCGAGATAATAGTATCTTTAGAAATAATAAGACTAGATTTATAGATATCTTCACCTATCATAATCTCTGAATTACTATATGAGCGAATGGTGTGTTTGTCTTTAGTTTCGATATTAATATTCATGGTGTTTATACAGACGATAAATTATACTTAAGTTATATTAACATATAAGCATTGCTCACAAAATAGCTTTAATAATTGTAGCAACCAGACGTACTTTATTATAACTAGGCTCATTAATCCAATGGATATAATTGTAAATTCAACTTCAAATGAACTTCCTGAAGGTTCTATCCCCATAAAAGAATATGGAAATTTTTATTGTAATTTATATGCAGCTTTGCATGATGCTAATGAATACATGCCAATAGCTGATTTATTACGTAGGTATCATGGTTTAGAAGGTAAGTGGTTGATAGTATCTTTGATTAATTGGCAGGCGAGTCATAATGATGCAATGATAACAGCATCTTTTGATGATTTAAAATTATCAGATGAAGAATCACGTTTATGGTTTAAAGAGTTTAAAGAATTTTTAGCTTTAGATAATATAAATTTATTTTATCATAATAAAGATATATGGTTATTACAATCTGATAATTTACCACAAATTATCGCAAAAAATGTTTATAACATGCATAATCAATCAATAATGCCCTCATTACATCAACTTGATAAAACACTATATTGGCAAAAATTTATTACCGAAAGCCAAATGTTTTTAAGCTCAAATATATTAAATAAAGGCCGAACTGCTGAGGATGTTATCAATGGAGTATGGGTTTGGGGTGGGGGAGAATTACCTAAGTTAGTTAATAAAAAAATTATTTGCAATGATGAAGAATATTTCAAAATCGCAAGATTATTATCAACAAATATACAAATGTTAGATGATCTATCCTATTCAAAATCTAACGTGTTATTATTAAATAAAATTGATAAAAAAGTTTTGGATTTTTTATTTAAATCATCACAAAATCATACGGTTAATTGGCATTGGAATAATTTAGCCTATAGAAAAAAAGAAAAAACATTGATTGGGCGGTGTATTGATTTTTTTAAAAAACGAAAAAAAATTAAGAGAGTTAATTAATGCTTATTAAAAAGCGATCGATTCCAAATTTCCAACCTAATCTTTCATCTATTCATCCAATTTTACAACGAATATATGCAGCAAGAGGAATAGTTACAGAAGAAGATTTAGATAAAAATCTAAAATCATTATTACCTTTTAGTTCATTGACCGATATTGATAAAGCATCAATTCGTTTAGAGAAAGCAATTCGTCTTCAGGAAAGAATCTTAATAATTGGTGATTTTGATGCTGATGGAGCTACATCTTCGGCTTTAGCAGTTGCGGCTTTACGAGTTTTTGGGGCAAAACACGTTGATTTTTTAGTTCCTAATCGTTTTGAATTTGGCTATGGGTTAACCAAAGCTATAGTTGAAGTTGCAAAAAAGATGAAGCCACAGTTAATAATTACTGTTGATAATGGAATTGCAAGTATTGAAGGGGTGGATGCTGCTAATGAGGCAGGAATAGATGTTTTAATTACCGACCATCACTTGCCTGCTGAAAATTTACCTAATGCATATGCTATCGTAAATCCAAATCAAGTTGGTGATAAATTCTCATCTAAATCTATAGCAGGGGTTGGTGTAATTTTTTATGTAATGTTAGCCCTTCGTCGTCAATTGGTTGATAGCAATTGGTTTAAAGAAAAATCTATTTCTGAACCTAATATGGCACAGTTTTTAGATCTTGTAACTCTTGGCACTATAGCTGATGTTGTAGCTCTTGATAAAAACAATCGTATTTTAATAAATCAAGGTTTAAATAGAATTAGGCAAGGATTATGTCGTCCTGGAATTATTGCCTTAATTGAAATTGCAGGTAGACGATATCAAAATATAACTGAGACCGATTTAGGTTATACAGTTGCTCCTAGACTAAATGCAGCTGGAAGACTTGATGATATGTCATTGGGAATTAATTGTTTATTAGCAGAAGATCTAGATAACGCTAAAGCTTATGCTAAGCAATTAAATGAGTTAAATACCGAGCGGCGTAAAATTGAAAATGAAATGAAAGAGCAAGCTTTACATGCTTTAGATAAATTAGCTTTAAATGATAAGGATAATGGCTCTAAATTACCCCTTGTTTTATGTTTATATGATAATTCATGGCATCAAGGTGTAATAGGTATTTTAGCTGGAAGATTAAAAGAAAAGTATCATCGCCCAGCAATTATTTTTGCATCAGCTGGTGATGGCGAGCTTAAGGCATCTGCGCGGTCAATATTTAATTTAAATATCAGAGATGTATTGGCTGACATTGATAAAGATAACCCAGGATTAATAATAAAGTTTGGTGGTCACGCAATGGCTGCGGGTTTAAGTATAAAAGCAGAATTTTTCCCTGATTTTAAAAAGGCGTTAGAACTAGAGGTAGAAAAGCATATTAATTATTCACAATGTGAGGGTGTGATTTTATCTGATGGCCCTTTACAAAAAGATGAGCTTAATCTTGAATTGGCTACATTAATAAAGGAATCTGGCCCTTGGGGACAACTGTTTCCTCTGCCTTTATTTGATAATGTTTTTGAAGTTCTTGACCAAAGAATAGTTGGTACTAATCATTTGAAGTTAACACTTAAACATCCTGATGGTGATACTATTATTGATGCTATAGCTTTTAATATAGATCTTAAATTCTGGCCTAATCATCGCGCTAAATATTTACATGCGGCATATACATTGGATATAAATGAATATCAAGGCAGGACTAAACTACAATTAATCATATCTGCTTTAAATGCTATAGATGATCCGCATTTACAAAATAAAGTTGAAGAATTTAATTATGAAAATGTGGTTTTAGCTTAGATTACAATCTTAATAATAATTAGTTAGGTCCTTGTTCTAACTATTTTGTGGCAAGGCAACTTATTCTTTGGGCCAATGACCTACCTACTTATTATTTCGTCGGCGTAATTATACGACTTTTAAAAAATCCATAGATGTTAAAAATTAAAGCAAATAGCCAATATGAGATAAGACTGTAAAAAAAGACGCCAACAAAGAAAGCATTATCAATATTATTTTGTAATTTCAATAAGATGGGAATAAAAATAACTGTTATTAATAAAATAGCTATTGGCCCAAACAAATACTTCACTTTAAATCTATTAAGCATGAATAAAATCCAAATTATCCTTAATGTAATATCTAATAATAATATTTTTTTATAGTGAAAACAATAAGTTGTAGTGAATTAACTCTAATAGTTGACATATTTATATTGTGGTGCAAAAATTAACTCGATTGATTGTCGAGCACTATTTTTTCCATGATTTCAAAATTCGTTTGAAAGTTGATTAAGAAATTTAACCTGTTCTATAAGGATTCTTTATATATGCCTCATATCGCAAGTCCATTACTTGAAAGCCATTTTGCAAGCCAAGCCCTATTAAAAGAACAACTTAATGCCAGAGTTGAAAGTATTGAACTAGATTACGAGTTACATTATAGCGAAAATAAGATTGTGAGAGATCTATTAAAAAAAATGTTATTAGACCAGATTTCGTCTCTAATTAGCTCAGCTTTAGATGATAGAAAAATATCTATAATGCTTGTTGATATACAAAATGATTTTGTGCTTAAAGATTTTGCTTTATATGCTCCAGGTGGAGAAAACACCATCACCAGAAATATGGCATTGCTTGATGCGTTTAACGAACTTATTACAGAAAAACCAGAGCTGATAACTCGTTTTGAAATAGTAACCAGCCAAGATGCGCATATTTTAGGCCGTGACAATACGGATAAAGATGCCCAAATTATGGCGCATGCTTATGGTCTAGATGCAACAAATGCGGCTATTGCAAAAGAGCAGCAAGAGATGTTACCAATTAATCCGCCAGAGGGGAGTTTTGGATTGCATTGCATGCGAGGAACAGTTGGCGCCGATATTGCCAAGCCTATTGAAGATAGACTTAAAGCACTCGAAGCTATGGGTATTAATACATTTCGCTTTGGTAAAGTGACTTTTTCAGGCCCTGAGGCGGGCATGTTACTTAAACGCGGCACTTTGTTAAGTCATTCTAGTGAAGAGTCTATTTATGATGAAGTGGCATTGTCTTATTCAGCCTTTTTTGCAAGTAGAAATTATAGCAAGGTTTTGATAACCGGCATTTGCGGTGATGTCTGCGTGCAACAAGCAGCAGAAGGATTGGCTCAACTATTTAAGAGAATTGCTAGCGCATCTGTTGCTGCTGTTGTAGATGCTTGTGTTCATTATCTTTTTCCAGCAGGAAGAGCTAATGTTGAATTTTCTTATAGAGAAAAAGGAGTGGATGTAATTACTAGTCGCTATATTTGCTCGAATAATCCTGTTGTTAATGATAGCCTCTATGCTCGTCTTGAAGTCCCTGTTGCTAGTGAGCTCCGAGAATTTAAGGATCATATACCGCAGCTAATCTAGCTAGATTAAGACAAAAAAAATAAATGTCACAATACTTCCATATGTATATAGATTAAGGTTTATTAATGAGTGAGTTAAATAGAGCGTTTATTAGGTACATATTTTTTATTCTTATGACATTACCTATACTTTTAAACGCAGCAAGCCATCATCCTCAGGATTTTTTGCAATCTATATCTGGCTCTCCTAATGAAGGCGAACAAATTGTTCACCATTACTGCGTAAATTGTCACGGGTTAAATCCAATTATAAAGCTAAACGCTCCAAGAGTTGGAATAAATGACGATTGGCGCTTTAGGTTAAAACAGGGTTTTGATGTTTTATTTAAGCATACTGATGAGGGTATTAATGCAATGCCTGCACGTGGTGGATGTTTTGAATGTAGTGACAAACAACTGGAATTTGCAATTAAATTTATGTTGCCAAAAGAGCCTTAGATAGCACTCCCCAAAACCATTTGGTTTATTAAATAAACAAAAAGATCAAAATATTTATAAAAAATACTAAACTTATTCTAAATTCTCCCGATAACTTAAAAAAAAGAGGGAGGATATACCTGTGAAAAAACAACTAGTAATTGTACCAATATGTGCATTAACGGCGGCTTGTGCATCTATGAACAATTCTACACCGATTGTTGATGATGCAGGCTTCACTCATTATACCATGAATATGGAATCTGACAGGAAAGGGAGTGGCTATTTTCCTGATAAGCGTCCTGGTACTGGTAAAAAGGTCTTTATTTTTGACCCTAAAGCTACTGCATGGGCAGCTTATGATGCTCAAGGTAATAGGGTAGAGACCGGAAGCGCCTCAGGTGGTAAGGATTACTGCGAGGATGTTGGTCATGGTTGCCATACCGTAACGGGTACTTATCACGTTTATGCTAAACAAGGGGAAGATTGTATATCACATACTTTTCCTATAGAAACTCATGGTGGCGCTAGAATGCCATATTGTATGCATTTCCATGGTGGATACTCTATTCATGCAGCTTATGAAGTTCCAAATTATAATGCAAGTCATGGCTGTATAAGGGTGTTACCATCTGCTGCCAAATGGTTAAATGAAAACTTCATCGATGTTGGCACAACGGTAATCGTGAAACCATATAGTTAATATAATTAGCAGTTGTTTTTACTTTTAGTAAATATGAATGAAGCTCCGTAGTTTTAACCAGGAGCTTTATTATTTTGGTAAGTTCTGATAAATATTATATCTGTCCAGGAGCAATAGCAACAGAAGGTGCTGTAGCCGTTTGTTGAGCTTCAATTTCTGAAAGTAAATCTAAAAGCTCTCTATTCGTTCGAGCAGCGCTTATCCTTTGCAGTCAATCATGCAAAAGTTCCATGCTTGTGACCGGCGGTCTTTCTGATTCAATATTGCTATTGCCACTAAAAAACCCAGCTCTTCCTACGTTTGCTAGGCTTAACTCAGAAGCAGGGGCGACAGAAGTTGGTGATGAAGGCCTTGAAATAGCTTGATACCAAATAGCTTTAGTATCAGAATCAAGCAATAACTCCACCAAGCTTGTAATTTTTACTTGATTTGCTGTGTTATTTCTAGCAAGCAACGTCAAGGCAAAGTTGGCACATTCCTTCGTTTGAGTATCATAATCATTCAATAATAAAACTAAGCTTTCTAAGCTTCCTTCAATCTTTGCGATCTTTTCTTGGTTTTCTTCATCATATGCAAGATACATCAAACATTCAGTCGAATATTCTTTGATATCTTCATGAGGATAACGCAATAATTTCACTATGTCTTCTAGGGCACCTTCAATGCTCGCAATATTTAGACTATTTTCTTCATTATCAATGGAGAGATTCCTCAATGCGCCGAGAGCACATGCCTTAACTTTGACATCATAATCACGCAATAATTTCACTAATATTTCTAGGATGCCGTCTATCCCGGATATTTTTTCTGCAATTAAATTATTGCATCCAAGATTCATCAAAGTTCCAGCTGCATATTCCTTAATTCTAGCATTAGAATTATGCAATAATAAAGAAAAGGCTTCTAATGCTCCTGCAATCCCTGCAATTTTTTCTTCATTTTCAGTGCACATTGAAATACTCATAAAAGTACCTATGGCATTTTCTATTACCGAAGTATTACTATCATTCAATAATTTCACTAAGCCTTCTAGAGCTCCCTCAGTATTTGCAATTATTTTATGATTTTTTTCGATGATTGAAATAAATTCTAAAGTTTTAGAGGCATTTATTCTAACTGTATCAACAGGATCATCCAATAATTTAACTAATCCTTCTAAGGCTTCGTCAATAGCTGCAATCTTTATTTTATTTTCTATGTTTATTGAAAGATTCATTATCTCTAAAGATGCCATTATTCTAACTTCAGTACTAGAACTATTAAATGAATTAATATGATAGAATACTTTATCTTCAATACTATCAGTTTCACATATTGTTATAATTGATTTGTATTTTATATTTGACTTCAATAATCTTATTATTTTTTTGCCATAAGGATTTAATTGCAACTCTAATAAGGTTGAAATATTTACTTTATCCCCAGTTGTTGGTGTCGTTTTCCAGGCATAGTCTTGAATTTTCCCTGTGATATTTGGATGTATTGTTAGTAATTGGTATAAAATATCACAGCCTAAATTTGATGTTACCAAAAGATGTAATAGTACTAAATTGTCGGATTTTCTTCCCGTGCTTGCTTTGCGTCCCCAAGCTTTTAGTGGAATACTTTGAAGTAAATCATTATTAGGTTCAGAATTAGAAACAATGAACATCAGTGCGGCTCTACCCGCTTCAGTAGAAACAAACCAGTAAAGTAGGGTTTGTTCTACCGCCGTTGGATTATTTATGCTTAATGATTCTTTTAACCATAATCTAACATAAGAATTTGTTATGCAGGATGGATCTTCCTCTAAATGAGATTTTAATAAATTAAATTTTCTAAAAGACTGTAACTTACCTCTACGTTCTTCACGTATAATCTCATCCAACGTTAGCAGTTTTGATTTTGAACGGGAAATAGCTGCGGCATGCATTCCTTTTTTTGGTTCTCTTTTTGGTGCAATAGACGCTACAATGCTTGCTTTAGTATCTTCTTTGCTTGAAGTTGTTACTCTATTTATTTCCGCATATCTTTCATAGAACGCATCACCCATACCTAATTTTGTAATAATAATTTCACGAGCTTGTGGTTCAAGCCCTTGGCTAATTAGAGTGCCTGCTTGTTTCAGCCAGTGATCATTTATTTCTCTTGAAGAGGGCGAGGCGCCGGCTTCAAGAGCAGGAACCCCAGGCACACCTGTTCCTTTTTTATGAGTAGATCCGTCTTTTAATGAAGTAAATACTGTAGATAGGTCGTAAACCATGGGTTCTATTGTGTGTAAACTGCCACTATGAACGATAAATAGCTTTTTTCTTGCTCTGGTTATGGCGGTAATTAGGGCATTAAAATACGGTAGAAAAGAGACGTCAGATTCGCCATTTTTAGCCAGGTGACCTGCGCCACTTGCCATAGATGCGCCATCAGCAGGGATTCTTAGTTTTTTACAAGCTTTGCTGCAATCTTCAGATGCAAAAGGGTCCCAAAGGATTATGGTATCATATTCTAGACCTTTAACTTGTTCAGGAGTAAAGACTAACGGGGTGTTAATTACTGTTCTTGCTTCGGATGTACCTCTTTCAGA
>Ga0247836_1005776_pt1 | contig 14232 bp, 11 predicted proteins | sample LaCruzMarch2015__4_FD_187116 | JGI IMG/M metagenome (GOLD analysis project Ga0247836, IMG submission 187116) | Freshwater microbial communities from meromictic Lake La Cruz, Castile-La Mancha, Spain - LaCruzMarch2015_14m | ecosystem: Environmental > Aquatic > Freshwater > Lake | place: Spain...
GGCTTCATTGCCCTCGCCCTTCGCACCGTGGCAATGGACGCAGAGATCTTGAAAAAGCTGCTGCCCCTGCTTGGCAGGCCCATCAGCCCGCAGTGTCGCATGCAGGGGCAAGGCGAGCAGGAAGGGCATGGCACGGCAGCGCAGCCAGCGAAGACAAGGGCACAAAAAACCCTCATCAGCCCAATGTCGGGCGGATGAGGGTAACGAGGGTCTATCGGCAGTGGTCTTGATGGACCTGCAAACGAAGCCCCAAGATCACTTCTTGGCCGCGTCGGCAGGTTTGGCGGGTGACGGGGCGGATGTTGCGGGTGCCTGCTCCACTTTTGCGGGGGCAGGCGGCACTGCCACGGGTGGCGTGGTCACCGACACAGGTGGCGGCGTTGCTCCGGCAGGGGCGGCACCGGCTGGCTTAGCCTCTGCGGCGGGCTTTTCTTTCAGCGTTTCGCTGCGCTTCTTCATCACGGTATTGATGACATAGCTGCTGACTTCATAGACCCAGCCTTCGTGCTTCTTCTCCTTGGCCAGCTTCTCTTCCTGAGTCTTCTTGGTGGCGGCAAAGGCTTCGTCGGCGGTCTTCTTGTCCTCGGGTTTTTCATCCTTCACCGGGGCGCGCTCCTTGGGCAGATTGGCGCTGACGGCGACATTCATGAAATACTTCTCATCAGAGCCTTCGCCCTTCTTTGCCATTTTGAAGTCGTAGCTGAAGCCGTCGAAGGTGGTGACTTTCACCGTGTAGGCGTCCTTCAAGAAGTCAGCACCGGCTTTGTCTTTGGGCACGATGTCGGTGAAGCTGGCATTCCCAAGTAGAGTGCCGAGGGATATTTTGGCGCTGTCGAACTCGTCGCCAGGCTTGGCATCGACCAACGCAAACTCACCCGCCTCCTCTTTGCGCGACACGGTCCAGGAGTCCTCGGCCTTGGGCGCGGTGACCTTCACTTCCTTGATCTTCTGCACGTCGATGAAGGACTTGTCGATCCAGTCCTCGGCGGCGGGTTTCAGCTCATAGAACTGATTGTCCACCACCCAGACGGCATCGGTGTCACTGGTCACGCGCACATAACGCTCAGAGCCGCCACCGCCGAAGGGCGAGGCTTCCTTGCCCACAGTGCTGCTGTTCACGTTATTGCCCAGCACGAGGGTGCTGATCGGCTTGTCGGCATCACCGAAAAGCTCGACTTGAATGCCGCTCTCTTCGGGCTTGCCATCGCCAGGGGACTTCAGCTTCACATCGCCCAGGGCACCTTTGCCCACGGTGCGTTGCTTGCCGGCTTTCTGCTCCTGCAATTCGACCAGCAGATTGCCGATCTTCTCAAAGGCCGCAGGGTAGTTGCTGCGCTCAGCGACAGTCCACTCGTCGCCAGTGAGGGCGATGGTGGCGGACTTGTCGCCTTCCTTGATGCGGATCTTGCGCACGTCATTGATCTTGAGGTCAGGAATCAGCTTGTCGCGACCAGCAATGGGCCTCAGGCGCTTCTCGCTGCTGTCCTGGGTGTAAAGGGCGACGCCGATCAGCGCGGCGAGCACCACAAGCAATGTGATAATCTTTTTCATATTCGAATCAGAAGTTCAAAAGGGGATTACTTGGCGGCCGTGGCGGCGCGGCGATTCAGGGCCAGGATCAAGCCGATGGCGATGACCACGATGGGCATGAGCAGGATGTTCACGAGTTTGATCTTCGTTTCCTCCCAGTCGATGGCCTTGCGCTGCTGCTTCTTGATGTTGCCGATTTCTTTCTGAATGGCGACTTGCTTGCCCTGCCAGTCGTCGATCTTGGCCTGCGAAGACGGATCAATGATGATGCGCTGGGTCTTCTTGTCGAACTTACCGCGTAGGTTGGACAGTTCGACGGTGGCTTGCTCCAGTTCACCCGTGAGCTTGCTCATCTGCGGGCGGAACTGGTCTTCCACCTGGCTCTTCTTCTTCTGCATGGTGGTGAAGGGGCGGGTGGTGCTGGCGCGATTGCGCACCGCGATCAGGTCGCCGCCACCGCTCATCAATTCGATCGCGCTGAGCATCATGGATAGGTTGCCATTGCTCTCGGAGACGCCACCGAAAGCATCACGTTGCAGGCACAGGCTGTCATAAATCATGTCCGCATCCGAGAACAGCAGCACCACGGCGTCGCCGTTCTTCGACTCCTTCAGGAAGTCGACCTTGGGCGCAGCAGGAGCTGCGGCTGGCGCAGGTGCCGGGGCGGCGATGCCTGGAGGTGGCGTTGCGGGTTTGGGCGCAGCAACAGGAGCCGCTGGGGCTGGCGTTGGTGTGGATGTTGCAACCACAGGCGCTGGTGCGGGTGCTTCAGGAGCTTTAGCCGGGGCTTCGGCAGGCGCTTGCGCACCGGGTTTGGCTTCGTCTTGAGCGCCACCGCCTTCTTTGGGCGCAGGCGGATTGGCAGGCGGACCGTCAGGGAAGGCAGTCTTGAACTTGCCAGTCAACTGCACCACCAGCGGTAGCTTGCGACCACCAGCGGAGAAGGTGTTCAGCTCGCCACGGTTGGCCTTTTCCACTTCAGCGCTCGGGATCGTCTGCGAGTATTCCGAGGAGCTGACCAAGGCCACGGCTTCGATGTCGCCGGTCTTGGTGATGTTCAGCACGCCAGGGGTCAGCATGAAGAGCGAGTTTAGATCCTTGGTCAGGCGGCTCTCCTTATCGAAAGCTTGCGTGTTGAGGTTCAGCGCGGTTGGATTTTCGCGTTGGCCCATGGTGGCGCGATTGCCCATGTCAGCGACCACGGAATCAATGTCATAACCGATGCCCCAGGCACTGAAGAGCTTCTTCATATCGCTCTGCGGATTGATCATCGACGGCGCTTGGCGCATCATCGGGTTCTGCTGCTGTTGTTGACCGAAATGCTCGGCCACCACGCTCTTGGGATCGACAAAGGCGATCAGCTTGTCGCCGCGCAGCACATACTGGTCGAGGGCGAACAGCGTGGTGTCTTCGATGTTCGCGGGGTGAATGACGAGCAGCACCTTGATGTCCGCATCGATCTTGTCGGCGGTCATCGGCACGTCGCGCACCTCGTAGTCCATCTTCAGTTGTTGAACGATGGCCCAAGCCGGCTGTTGGTTCTGCTGCTGCTGCATCATCGGCATCATGCCACCGCTGCCCATGGCGGGGAGCGGGCTCATCACGCCAATGACGGCCTTGTCCTTCTTGGACACCTTCTGGATGGAGCGTGCGATGTCATACTCCAGCTTGGTTTCATCCGCGGGGTTCAGGAAGGCGAGCACTTCCTTCTGGTCGAGGCACTCAATGGCTAGGCCCAGGTAGAACTTGTCGCCGTCGCTGTTGGCAGGCACGCCTTGGATTTCATCCGTCGTGGCCTTGTCTTCCTCGTCGGTGTTCGGATTCGGAGCGAGCTTTTCCACCACCAGTTTGCCACCACCGGCCTTGCGGAATTCATTGAGCAAATCCTCCGTGGAGCGCGAGTAGTTGCGCAGCACCGGCGGCATCACACGGTCATCCGTGCTGGAGTAGAAACGCAGGGTCACTGGCTTGTCGGGATCAAGGCGCTCCAGGATGTTCTTGGTGCCTTGGGACAGCGTGTAGAGCTTGTCCTGCGTCAGGTCCAGGCGGAAGAAATTCCCCAGGCCACTGCCGCCGACAATGAAGTTGATGACCACGATGATGGCGATGACGACGACCGCGCTCAAAGTGCCGACGACGTGCTTGCTGTTCAGATCGATTTTCATGAGATGAAAAGGTTATAGGGGGTGAATCAAGCGCGCTTCGAGCGGATGGCTTGGTCAGTGATGATAAGGCCCACCACGATGACGCTGAGGAAATAGACAAAGTCACGGGCGCTAATGATGCCCTTGGTCATGTCATAGAAGTGATCCATGAAACTGGTGTAGGCGATGGCCTTGACCAGGAACTCCAGGGACGAGGGCACCGTCTTCAAGAAGGTGTCCACCACCGGCGGATAACCGATCAGCGTCAGCATCAGGCAGAGCGCCACGGAAACGATGAAGCACACGACTTGGTTGCGGGTGAAGGCACTCGCTGCCGAGGTCACTGCCAAGCAAGCCAGCGCGTAGCAATAGCTCGCCACGTAGCCGCTGATGATCGGGCCAGGGTCAGGGCTGCCAAGGTAGAAGACCGTGCCCACGATGGTGAAGGTCAAGGTCAGTGCGACCAGCCACACGACGGCGGCGGCGAGATACTTGCCGACGATCGCATGCCATGGGGCGATGGGCATGGTCAGCAGCAGTTCCAGCGTGCCCAGGCGCTGCTCTTCGGACCAAAGGCGCATCCCCACCGCCGGAGCGATGACAATGTAGATCCAAGGGTGCCAGAAGAAGAATGACTGACTTAGGGAAGCGTTGTTGGTGCGCAGGAAATCACCGAACAGGAACGCGAAGCTCATGGTCGCGAGCAGGAAGATCACCACGATCACGTAAGCGACGGGCGAGTTGAAGTAGGCGAAGAACTCCCGCTTAAAGATGGCGGAAATGCTGGCGAAGTCTTTTTTGGACATGGTGTTAAGAAAGGGAAAAGTGAAACGCAGAAAGGATCAGCCTTCGGTTTTGGTGATGGCGCGGAAGACGCCGTCCAGGGTGGTGACACCAGGGACCAGTTTCTTCAGGCCTTCCGGTGTGTCGTCAGCGACGACCACACCACGATCAATGATGATAGCGCGCGAGCAGGCGGCCTCGACTTCCTCCAGGATGTGCGTGGAGAAGATGATCGCCTTGTTCTGGCCCATGCGCTTGATCAAGCCGCGCACCTCGTGCTTTTGATTCGGGTCCAGACCATCGGTCGGCTCGTCGAGGATCAGCACATCCGGGTCATGGATAATGGACTGCGCGAAGCACGTGCGATGCTTGTAGCCCTTGGACAGCGTGTCCACGCTCTGGTTGCGCACGCTGTCCAGGAAGCAAAGCTCCAGCACGCGGTCAATGGCCTTCGTATTGGCCGGGCCGGTCAGGCCGCGCAGTTCAGCGCAGAAGCCAAGGAAGCTGGCCACTGTCATGTCAGAATACAGCGGCGCATTTTCCGGCAGGTAGCCGATGCTGCGCTTCGCAGTCTCAGGATTGTCCAGCATGGACACGCCACCGATCTTCACATTGCCCGAGGTGGGCCGGAAGTAGCCAGTGACCATGCGCATGGTGGTGGATTTGCCAGCGCCGTTGGGTCCGAGGAACCCGAGCACTTGGCCCTTTTCGACGGAGAAGGAGACGCCATTGACGGCGACCTTGCTGCCGAATTCTTTGCGTAGGTTTTCGACTTGGATCATAGGTTCAGGGGAAAGCGTTGCCTTTTACGACTGCCACGCTCCGATTGGATGAACCGCTGGTGAAAAACTCAGGCGGCTCAACCACGACCGGAAGAGTGGGGGCTGTTCTATGTATGGACGTTGTGTTTTTTCAACCGAAACTTGAGGGCCATCATCATCGTTCTCGCCGCACCCGTTCTTGCCGAAAAATCTAGGTCAGCTTGGGGAAAATCATCGTAGCAGCATTGCAAGGTGCTGTCTAAACTACCTGCCCTCATCTTTACCGCCCGTGCTCAGCACCCAAGACATCGACCCCAACAACCCGAACCCGCGCCGCTTCCTCCTGCTGCGCTGGGCAGTCGGCCTTTGGCACTGGCTGCTGCCGCCCACGCAGGCGCATCAGGACCGCCAGTCCGGCGTCACTCGCTACCTGCGCGCCACCGTCGTTATTGGCCTTGCACTGATCGCCATCGGCCTGGCCGTGTTCTATGCCAAGCCGATCCAGGATGCCTACCAGGTCTGGCAGGCGGATCGCTACCTGCGCGACGCTCAGCGTTACCTGGATGACAAGGACATCGTCAATGCGGTGATCAATGCGCAGAAGGCCCACCAGACCGCCCCTGACCACATCCCCGCCGTGCGGATGAATGCGAAACTGCTGACCTTGGTCCGCCGTCCGCAGGCGCTCTACTTCTGGGACAAGCTGGAGAAAGACACACCTCTTACGGTGGAGGATCAGCTCGGCCGCGTCCGTGCCCTGCTTGGCATCAACCGCCCGCGCGAGGCGCAGCAACTGCTGCAAGCCGTCATCGCCAAAGAGCCGCTGAACCCCGAGGCCATGCAACTCGCCGAGGAGGCCGTGGGCAAGGAGCATGCCACAGGCATGATGATGGACGTGCTGAAGAACTTCGCCGACAAGAACCCTGATGACCTGGAGAGCCGACTGCGCCTCGCCCGGCTACAACTGAAGTCCACCCAGCAAGGTGAAGCCGCGCAAGGCATGGCCAGCCTGTGGCAAGTCATTCCCGGCGACGATCAGCGCAGCCTGGATGCCATTCGCCTGCTTGCTGAGCAAGAGACCCTGGAGCCCCAGCAGCGCCGCCAGCTCGCGGATCGGCTGGAGCAGCACCCGCTGGCCAATGGCTGGGACTGGGCGCAGGCCCTGACCCAGCGCGTCATCATCGCCCCCGACGAGCGCGAGCGCTTGATTGACGAGACCTCCCAGCGCTTCAACGGCAAGAAAGGCGAAGACTTGGTGCCCCTCATCCGCTGGTTCACCCTCAACAAAGAGCACGGCCGCGTGCTCACTTGGCTAAGTGAAGAAGACGTGAAGCGCGTGGAGCCCCTGCTGCTGAACTACCTGACCGCCCTCTCCATGCTGAACCGCATCCCCGCGCTAGAGCGCTTGGTCAATGATCCCGGCGTCCTCATGTCCCCCGGCACCCGCGCCTTTTATCAGGTGCAGCTCGCCGTCGTGAAAAGCGTCATGGACCCCGCCAACGCCATCTCGCGCGAGGACTTGAAGAACAAGCTCCGCGCCGCCCTCGTCGCCACCGCCAGCGAGGGCAAGATCGACATGGTCCTCTACCTCGGCGCCTACTGCACCGACAAGCTGCGCGACTTCTACGACGTGGCCGCCGACAGCTACCAGACCGCCACACGGACCTTCAAGACCCGCATCGAAAAGCCCGCCTTCGAAGGCTGGATCAAGGCCTCCCGCCTCTCCGGCGACAGCACCCGCTTCTCCGAGGCCACCACCGAAGCCAGCCGCCGCTGGCCCGATGACAAGACCTTCCTGGAAAACGTGCTCTACGCTCGCCTGCTGCGCGGGGAGCTGCTCGAGACCTCCTCCTTCGAGACCGAGCGCCTCCTGGCGGGGAACCCCGACGACTCCATCCGCAAGTTCCTCCGCGCCCTCGCCCTCTGGCGCTTGGGCGATGCCGCAGGCGCGGTGGCTGCCGCCCAGCGCATCGACCTCGGCAAGGTCACCCCCGGCCAAGCTGCCGTCTTCGCCGCCATCGTCCGCGAGGTCGGCCCCCTCCGCGTGACCAACGGCGACGAAGCCAAGTTTGAAACCGTCGTGCAGTCCATCCTCAGCCCCATCTCCCGCACCGATCCCCTGCTCGCCGAGGAAAGCCGAATGCTAGCCCGGGCCGCGCAGCGGTAGCAGACAGGCCGCAGCGGTCGTGATCGCAGGCACCGCTTTTTTCCGCCTCACCCCAGGCGCTCGGCCCGGCGATACTCTTCCAGCTCGCGGCGCAGCGGCTCCCAGTAGGCACGGTCCAGCGCTTGCACTGCCTGGCGCTCGGTATCCAGGGCCAAGCGCAGACCATCCACGTCCCGCGCCATCGCAAGAGCAAGCAGCGGACGCTGGGCAAGCAAGGCCTGCGTTTGGGCCGGATAGGTGTGGGCGAGTTCGATGAGCCGTTCCGCAGAGCGCGACTCCTGCAACCAGAACTCAATCTGCTCGGCGTTTGGCTGGTCTTTGAACTCGCGATAATGCGTCTCCAGCAACGCGGCTATCATCGGCCAGTCCTTTTCCCGCTGTGTCTTCTTGGCCTTCACCAGATCAGGCACCGAGAGCAATTCATACTGATTGCCGAGGTCGTCCTCAATCGTGGCCCGGCGGCTCCACAGCTCGGCGAAGTCAGACAAACCGCGCGGCTTGGCCATCACATCGACACGCAGCCCCTCGACCCCAGCAGCCCGGCAGCGGAAGTGGACCGCATGGCCACGCGCCAACGCGGCGAGATCGAAGGCCGGAACGGCAATACGCTCGGCCTGCAATTCAGCGAGAGCCGCACGAAGGCGGACACAATTCTCATCATCAGCGAGAATCGTGAAATCAATGTCCTTGCTAAACTGCGCTGCGCCGTAAAACACGCAGGCCTGCCCGCCCATAAGCAGGGCCTGCACCTGATGTTTGCGCATCGTCAAAAGGACTGTTCGGATCGGGGTCGGGATCAAGGCTACCTCCCATGGCTAAATAGTTCGCGAAGATCTGCTCGCTCTGCTTGAAGCGCTCCATGGGCGTGAGGTTGATCCACTCCTGCCACTCTTCCGGCATCTGCTCGTAGGTCATCGCGCGGCGAGTGTAGCCACAGTGGAACGAACTTCCAAGTCCGTTCTCAGGGATCGCCCGCGCTCATGCCGTATCGCCCTGCGGCGGCTCATCTGCCGAAGGATGAAGGGCCTTTTGAAGGGCGGGCCTCACAGCGGTAGAGCGCTGGCAGGCTTGGGCACTGCGACTTTTTGCACTGACCTTCCCACCGTTGGGAAAGGCACTGCGACTTTCCGCACCGACCTTCCCGCCGTCGGGAAAGGCACTGCGACTTTCTGCACCGACCTCCCCACCGTTGGGAAAGGCGCTGCGACTTTCTGCACCGACCTTCCCACCGTTGGGAAAGGCACTGCGACTTTCCGCACCAACCTTCCCGCCGTTGGGAAAGGCGCTGCGACTTTCTGCACCGGCCTTCCCACCGTTGGGGAAGGCGCTGCGACTTTCTGCATTCCTCCGCCACTCCAAGGCATCGTCCAGGGTGCATCAGGTGGGCTTTCGGCACCGCCTCAGGTGGAACAGGTGAAGATTTTGCAACGGCTTCTGACCGGGTTCCCTCTGGTTTGGCATTGACGCCAACCACGCTTTTTGCTGCATTTATCCCGTTAGTTATCCCTGCATTGGAATTCTTATGGCACGCTTTGGCTACGCATTCTTCGACAGTGGCGTGCGGTTTGATACCCCCGATGCACAACCTCATCGCACCATGATCACCCTCACGCGCTTCCTGGAAAACCCCTTCGACGATCGCCAAATCAGCCTCGCCGAGTTGCTCGCCTTCAGCACCGATCACCTGCAACGGATGATCACCAACAACCCCGGCGGCGCACTGGCCACCCGCATCACCGCCACCACCTCCGCGCTGGGCTTGGTGGCCGATTGCGCCACGGACGACATCACCAAACTCGGCCTGCGCAAGGCACGCAAGATGGCGAAGGACAACTACCGCGCCGCCCTGCCTGCCGCCGTGGCCAAGGTGATGGCCGCCGTCACCGCGCGCTATGGCGTCGACTCGGTGGAGAGCCTGGAATGCTGCCCCAGTGGCCGCACCCTCTTCCGCGATGTCCGCGATGATGGGCTGGAGCTGCACCTGCAAACCCTGGTCACTGGCGTGACCGCCCACGTGGCCGACCTGGGCGCGCCCCTCGTGGCCGAGGCCACCTCCCTGCTCACCGGCTGGCAGACCCTCTACACCGCCAGCGAGTCCTCCACCGGCGCGAAGACCACCACGCAAGACGGCAAGAAATTGGCCCGCGAAAACCTGCAACTCATGCTCTTCCTGAACCTCCTCACCCTCGCCGAGATGTTCCCCCGCCAGCCCGATAAGCTGCCGCTCTACATGCAGCAAAGCCTGCTGGAGAACCCCACTTCAGAAGAGGAAGAAGCCCCCGCACCCACGCCGCCCACACCATGAGGTGGTGCTCGTTTTCGCGCCTCAATGAATCCTATTCTGTGGACGAATCTGATTCGCCCACAATTTAGTGTGGCTATGCAACGTTCGCCCAAACAAACACGTCACACCATGAATGCACGATTACTATCCTCCGTTGAGGAATACATTACTACAGACCAAGTCCCGAAGGATGGTGATCTTTTCGCCGGAGCAGGTTTGATCGTTACCGATGATCCGAATCGGAACTATCACGAGGGTGACGTTTGCGTAGTTTCGCCTTTGGCGCGTCAGATCAGTTGGGCAGTCTATCAGATGAAGTCCGTCTTTAGCGATGAGATTGATCACCTCAACAAACTGACTTTTTATCCGTCACTTGGTAAGGCTGCTATCGCAGCCACCCAAGCGAGCAAGTCCGATGCCGAGATTCTAATGGCCGTTGTTGCCGAGGCCAAAGACTTCTGGAGCAACAGACCCCTGACTTCGCAGTAGATGCAGCTCTATTTTGCATACGGATCTAATCTCCTTCGCTCCCAGATGGCCGAGAGGTGTCCAGAGCATCAGTTTCACTGTTTGGCTTCGCTTTTGGATTATCGCTTTCTGATAGGCGAGAGAGGTTACGCTACCATTGAGCCGTCAGTTGGGGATTCAGTGCATGGAGTCGTATATCAGCTATCCTCGTCCGATGAGAAGACTTTAGACAGGCGTGAGGGTGTGGCGCTTGGCTGCTACCGAAAAGACTATTTGACGCTATCCGGGCCACATGGCCCCATTTCGGATGTGCTTGTCTATGTTGATCCGAGGGTTACACCCGGTCGCCCCAAGGATGGTTACATGATCAAGATTCTTTCTGGCTCATCGCAGTTTGAGTTGCCATCGCAGTATCAGCAGTTCTTGGCATCGTTTGACTCCAGCCAGCCATGACCACACCACACGAACCAACAAGGGCGAACAAGGCGCGGCTGGACAACCGCTGGGGCTGCTCTGTCGGCCGTGCTTTTCGTCACTTTAACCCGCCATCCCGTTTCGACGCTCACCCCCACCCCAGCGGTGCCAGCGCTTGAACGTTCGGCAGCATAAATCGCATGATTAAACGCTTAGAAGACAATGCACTTACGAATCGCTCTTGGAACGGGCGAGATGATATCCATCAGCACTACACCGGGCACTTTCCGTTGCGCGAGCACATGCTCTGGCTTGCGCTGTCTTGGAAGAAGGAAGAGCACACACCTCTCTTTGAGATTGGCAATTTTCGATTCGACATGCAAAGCCTCGTTGATGCCGGATATGCTCGCGTACATGACCAGGAATATGTGATTCGTTTTCAACGGACCGACCGGAACATCGAGGTCGCTGTCAACAGGTCGAGCCCGGCACTACAGCTTGCGTCGTTACCTGAAGCATACTTTGAACGATGAAGAAGCCGAACAAAACGGATGCATGCAAAGCCTCGTTTGGCATCTGTCGTGTCATCGACGTTTCCCGCTCACCGTTGCCTGATCCGTGTCGTTGAACAAAGCCGCTGTGCGGCGAGGTCGTTTGAGAGCGTGTTGAGCTGAAGGATGCGTGAGCATTTTCGGGGGCTTTGTAGGCGCTGTGTTAGCAGCTTGAGGGTCTATGTTCAATCCTCATCTCGCTCGTCGTCGGTTGCGTGCAGCCTTAGCTTTAGCCTCCACCCCGGCGTCTTCGTCAGATGCTTCTGCGGAGGTTCGGCCTCCGCCGGGGAAGGCTCCCTCCCGCGCTTCTGCGGCGGCTCCGCTGCGCAGCGGGAAGCTGTATCCTGACCCGCTGCATTACTCTCATGCGTGGCCTTCGATGGCGCAGTTCGCTCGTGTGCTCGCGTTGCGCTATGATTCGGTGCGCACGCGGCACAGTTACTACCGGCACTTGCGGCTGCTCAGCGAGCACTTCGCAGGTGATCCCGTGCTTGTCACCGAGGAGCAGTTGCGCGATTACTTGCTGCATGTGAAAACGGTGCGTCGCTGGCAGCCTAGGACGGTGCGTCAGGCGCTGGCGACGGCGCAGGTGTTCTTCTGCCAGCAGCTGGGGCTGGCGCGTTGGCGGCTCTTTGATCAGGTTAAGGCGAAGGATCACGACACGCTGCCGCCGGTGCTCACGCGCCAGCAGGTGAAGGCGCTCTTGCAGCACATCCGCCTGCGGCGCTACCGCACGCCGTTGAAGCTCATCTACTGCTGCGGGCTGCGCCTTTCGGAGTGTCTGAACCTGACCATCCATGATGTCATCGGCAGCGAGCACAAGCTGCGCATCCGTGCCGGCAAAGGCAACAAGGACCGCACCATCCCACTGCCTGCGGCGATGCTCAAAGACTTGCGTGACTACTGGAAGTTTCATCGCCATCCACTGCTGCTCTTCCCCAATGCAGGCCGTGGCGACCACACGCCGCAAGCTTTGGCCAAACGCATGCACACCGCGACGAGCACGATGCCGCACAACTCTTTGCAGCGCCTGCTCGTGCTCGCGCGCCAAGAACTCAACCTGCCCGATGCCACGCCGCACACGCTGCGGCACAGCTTTGCCACGCATCTGATCGAAGGCGGTGCCAGCCTGCACACCGTGCAGCACCTGCTCGGCCACGCTTACTTGAACACGACGGAGATCTACCTGCACCTCACCCATCAGAGCGAGCAGCAGGCGCTCAAGCTCATGGAAGGCCTCTGCGCAGGCCTGCCGCGCTAGCGGCTTCACATCCCTCATCTTTGCCAAAGAGGATGCCCACGGTCATCGACGCGCTGCGCCGGTTCCTGCCCGCCTATCTGAGCACGCGCCCGTGCTTGAGCGGCGTGCAGCACCGTGCCATCTGGGCGCTGCAAAACTGCCGCACCGCCGTCATGGGCGGGCATGTGCATGGCTGCACCACGTGCGCGGGCGAGCGGCACTACGCCTATCACAGTTGCCATCACAAAAGCTGTCCGCAGTGCGGACGCACCGCCACCGCACAGTGGGTGCGGCGAGAGCAAGGCAAGCTCATCGCCGCACCGTATTTTATGGTCACGTTCACACTTCCAGCCGAGCTGCGTGACCTGTTCTTTGGCCCGGAGACCAAAGCCGCCTATGACGCGTTCTTCCACGCCAGCGCTGGCACCTTGAGCCAGACCTTGGCAAACAAAAAGTGGCTCGGCGCGGCCAGCAGCGCGTTCACCATGGTCCTGCACACCTGGAACCAGAAGATGCTCTTCCATCCTCATTTGCACTGCGTCGTGCCAGCAGCCGGACTCGATGAGCAAGGCAACTACGTCGTCGTGAAAAAGGCCGACTACCTCATGCCTGCTGAGGCCCTCAAAAAAGTGTTCCGTCATCACTTCGGAGCGCAGATGCAAGCCCTCGGCCTGAGCTGTGATCCGAGTGTGTGGCGCAAGAGTTGGGGCATCAACGTGCAGCCCTTCGGCACGGGCGAGAACGCCATCAAATACCTCGGGCGCTACATCTTCCGCAGCGTGATTGGCGACAGCCGCATCCAAGCCATCAGCGACACGCACGTCACGTTCCGCTACAAAGATCGAACCGAACGTCACAAGCCGCGCGAGCGCACCCTCACGCTCAGCGGCATCGAGTTCGTGAAGCGCTACCTGCGCCATGTGCAGCCCGCCAAACTGCGCGCCGTGCGCTACTACGGCTACCACCACCCCGCCGCCAAGAAGACGCGGCAGCGCGTGCAGCAAGGCAGCGGCCCAACAAGCACCGCAGTGCCCACCGCTGACAACACGACCACGACCACCACCGCCGGGAACCCAGAACCAGCAACCCAGAACAGGTTGCCAAAGTGCCCGTGCTGCCAGCAACCCATGCCACTGATCGCGCGCATCCTGCCCGCATGGAAGCGCGGTGCCCTGTGGCAGCCCGTGGCGCAAAGCCGCGCCCCACCCCGCGAGCAAGGAGGGCCACAAGCAGCATGACATCCGAGCCACGCCCCAGCACCGCCACGAGCGCTGAAGAAAGTCCACGCCCACGAAACCACGCAGAGCCAAAAAAGAGCCCACCTAGTGCGGATCACAACGACAACGCAGTCACCACGAGCGCGTCACACGACGATCAAGCCGCGTGGCCGCACACAAAACCACCGCGCAAGAGCGCAACGCACAGCCCCCGAGCAACACAAAGCGCATAAGAGCGCATAAGAGCGCAAGCGTGTTAAAGCCGGGCTTGTTCAACCCCAGGGGCATTGGCTGGCTCGTTCCTCGCAGCCATGCACCCTTTAATGTTCACCATTGCTTCTTCAAGCCGTAGGCTTGAGAGCGATTAGCCGGTGGTTGAGTGAGGCACGAGCGACACCACCGGAATGAAGGGCGTATGTGCCCGACCCTGGAGGGGTCGCAGGTGTTGGGAGGCTTGCTCCGAAGCGCAGGCATCTGGCATCCTTCCCGGATGCGGGACTCTTTCTCGGTTCACCGGTGGTGTCGCTGCGCTCAACCACCGGCCAAGGGCTGGCAAGCCTGCGGCTTGCAAACGGGCACCAGACGGCCGCGCTCCGCCGACGTCAAAACTTAGCTTTGATCCAAAACGGGGTGGCAGGCGGTGCGCGGCACTCCGATGCCGCAGCCTTTCGCA
>Ga0247836_1005778_pt1 | contig 14225 bp, 8 predicted proteins | sample LaCruzMarch2015__4_FD_187116 | JGI IMG/M metagenome (GOLD analysis project Ga0247836, IMG submission 187116) | Freshwater microbial communities from meromictic Lake La Cruz, Castile-La Mancha, Spain - LaCruzMarch2015_14m | ecosystem: Environmental > Aquatic > Freshwater > Lake | place: Spain...
CCCAACAGCATCGCAATCCCCCCACGTCGCAGCCTACTGTGGTGGCGTATTCACAGCGCACCATTGCGCTCCAGGGTCTCCCCTGCGGAGAGATGCAGGGCCCTTTACGGTCGCCTCGCCTACGTCGGTCTATTGGTGCGGTAACGGCACTGCCGGCACCGTTGATGAATATATGACGTACCCGACCTGCCAGCCCCACCTGGTGTCCCAATGAAGCGCGTGTTGATCGCGGGCTTGTTAGGGGTGTCGGTTCTACTTGTTCCCGGTGGCTGTGTGGTGTCTGTTGCACTTGCTGGCGGTGCGATTGCCGCTGCTACCGGTGACCCCAAGTGCCTGTCTGAGGAGTCGTCTGACCCCGCCGGGTGCGTGCCGGATTGATTATCCGTAGGTTGAAGAAGAAAGGGCCAAAGAAAGGGCCAAACTGCGGTTTTGCCACACATCGTTTTCCATTTGCAGCGACGAAATCCGTTGCGCTGCAACAACTTTTGCAAGTGGGTCGCCGGGGGCTCGAACCCCGAACCTACGGATTAAATGAGGATTTGGGCGAAACTCCAACACCCCAAAACGCTTGAAAACAAAGGGTTTTCGCACACCGAGGCACACCGAGAATCACCCAGAATGACAAAGAAGGGGCCACAGATTGAAACCTGAAGTTTCGCAATGGACCTCGGATTTCGTCTAGGCAGTGCGACTCCGTGCTTGCTCCAAAATGGTCATTGTCATGTCCTCTGGTTTCAAAGTTGGTGGGGCTGAGTGAAGTTGCTCCGATGCGCTAACCCGCCTAGCCCCATCGGGAACTCGCAAACCCGCGAAGTTTTCACCCCTTCAACGGTGCTACCACCTCGGTGCTTCACAAGTTCGCTTATGTCCCCCGCTGCCCCGGGTCTTTCCCACATGGAACGCCGCTACCGCAACTCGCCAGCTGCCGGTGACCAGCTAGGAGTTTCTTACCGCCTCCTTTATAGCGAAGGATGACGGCCTTATGCCAAAGACAATTTCCTAAAGAGCACCGTCAACGCACCGTGCGCATGGTCTTGGATTGACTCGATGGCCGCCTGTCGTTGTATGCCGCGGGTGAAGCTCTAGTCCCGAAGTTAGGGGTCGGTCCAGAATCACTGCGCAGGTGGACTCTTCAGGCCCAGATTGATTCCGGTAAGCGCCATGGTCCGACCATTCATGAACTTGTTGAGATGAAGACACTTTCGAGTAAACTTCGTGATCTCGAGGGTCCAAATGAACTTCTAAAACAGGCGTCGATTTTCCTCGCGAGGGGGCTCGACCCTAGCCAACATTGCTCTGCCAGCTCATTTACCAGATGAGAATTCAAGTTGAAGCGCCTTTGTAAATCGCTTCGTCCTTGTGTGAGTGTCGGTGGGCGCAGCTATGGTTCTTGTTACAGGTGACCGGGGGAGGTCAGCGGGAGTGACGGACTGGACAGGGTACGACGCCTGGAACGCGGCCATAGCAGACGTTCTCTATTCGCCTGCGATGGCCGGAGTGCCTGCCTATCTAGACCTCAATGACGACGTATTGGCCCAGATCGGGTTGCTGGTTGGCGAGAGCGCGGAGAACGCTGAGGCGAGCTTATTGGCTGCGGTGATGCAAACATTGGGCACGACCGGGGGGTTGAAGCAGCTTTTCCAGCCCCTGAGGGAACGGCTAGCGCTGTGGAAAGCGGGTGCGGGGCGGGGATCGCGGGAACCCGAACCACCACCGGTACTGGCGTTGCTTGCGGTTACTGTGTTGGCAGCTGAGGCGATGGGCACCGGGAAGGTGGCCCCACATGCATACTTCGTGCACCTGCGATCGCGGCTGGGGGCGACGACCGATCAGCAGAAGAAGGCAGTCGAAGCCTCCTACCGTGCTGATGCTGAAGCCATGTGGGGCGCCGTCGAAGTGTGGTTGTCCGAACTCGGTGGTGAACGGGGGCTGCCGACCGCATTCGCGCTTAGCCATCGCTTCATTGGGCTGCCACTCTCACAAGCGTTGGTCAGGTCTGCCGACCGTGCCCGGTTGCCGAGGTTCTTCGACTCCTTTGGTTTGCCAGCAGGTTATGCCATGCCCCCTAGCGACATGGCAGGCCTGGTAAACCAATGGGTCGCGCAAAAGCCATGCCCGGTCACTTCGAACTTTGATCGTCTGTGGAAGCGCTCCGCGGCTCGAGACCGCATGGCCGAGGTTGTGGCTCTGGAGTTGCAGCACTGGAATGGAGAGTTGCCAAACGCCGGTCCGGGATCGGGAGCGCCGACCCGCGGTCGCCTGCGTGTATTGGCCATGTTGTCAAATCGTCTCGGCAAGTTGCGTTTGGAACTCACTCTCGCCATGCGAGCATGGGGACAGGGAACCCGTAGGATCAACGTACTAGGGACTGATGGCACCGCCATTTCCCTGAGTTTCCAACCTTCATCTGGCGGGCATCTACTTCTAGACTATAACCAGCCGATTGAAATGGGCTTGATAATCGCCGGAGTCTTCCAGGGCATCGACGAAGACGGGGCGAAAGCTGATCGCCAACCGCGGCGCATTGTGCCGTTAAGTTATGACGACGCCCAAGCGGCGTTCGTGGAGACAGAGCGCGTTCAACTCGCTCAGGAGGCATTACTGCTCGTCCAAGATCACGGTGACTGGCCCAACCAAGTGGAAACCTATCTGGGGACTGTCGCCCGTCAAGGCTTTGTTCGACACCCATCAACGCTTACCGGTCTCCCGTCCGGCTGGGTGTTGTTCAGCGGGGTTGAAGTCCTCTTTCGTGGCACGGGAAGTACGGCGCAGAAGTTCACCGAACTTGTGCCCTTGGGCTCCGCGCAATTGAGCGCCTCTAGAGGCCTGAAGTTGCCCGGACGCATCCGAAAGTGGTCCTCGCGTCAACCCCCCGAGATCCATGCGATCAGCCAGACTGCTCAGACGGTCCGTGTGCTTATCACATCCCGTCAAGTTGATGATGCCGGTAGTAGTTGGTCGCAAGAGTTCGTCAGCACTGACAGCCCCGCCCTAGTCATAGATATAGCTGCCCTCGAACTGGCTGACGGGGACTATCGCCTGTCGCTGTTTGAGGATGACAACAAGACCCCGATGCAACAACTAGAGTTGCGCCTTCGCTCATCAGCAACTTGGGATGATTGGACGTGGATTAACGCCAACGTGCTGCGGCACCACTTCGACCAACTCGGGGCCATCAGCGCGTTGAAGGCATCTAGGGCCAGCGGGGACAGATCCACACACATCGTCAACGGACCATGGGCTCAAGGCTTAACGCAAGATATCGGACCTAGCACCCTAACCAGCCCTGATCCCTGGTGGACTGAGAAGTTACCAGACATAGTCCGGGCAACACTGCCGATAACTGTCATTACACCCGATGAACGATCGTGTGTGGTCACAGGTGCTCACTTTCTGGATGTACCGCAAGCGGAGAAGGGCCCCGACGCGGCGCGATTTCTCGACGGCGTGTGCGTCTACTGCGGCTTAGTCAAACGTTTACCAGCATGGACCGGTAAGCCGAAGATGCCGGTTGGGCAGTCCACCATTGCCGTTCCATTTGATGTGCGGAGTGTGGCCCCCGTTCGCAACCGGGACGTTGGGGTGTCCTGGGAAGCTGCGCTCGACGGTGTCATGTACATCGGCGGCGGCAGTTATAACTGGCTTGAGCGGATCGCCCTTCAGGTTGAAGGATCACAACTCTTCGCACATCACTTCCTGAAGGCCCTAGAAGGCCTCGGGGTCATTGATGTCGCGCGCGACGAGTACCTGAACCCGGTTGAATGGGAATTGGTGCCGCGGTATTTGCCTCAACTCGCTGATGGTGCCTATGCACTGATCGGACATTGGCCCTGGAACATCACCGAAACGTTCCTTGCGCAGGCACTGTTGGCTGGCGGTACGCATCAGCATCGCAAGTCCCCCGATGGGCCAACGATCAACGTTATCGGAGGGCTTGCTCCCTTAGTGATCTCCGATCTGGCCGAGGCCGTGGATGCGACAGTCGTACCCGCGAGCACGCAAGGCTTGCTGGCGGCGTTGCCGACCTTGGGGGAGGTCATGGATGCGCTACCTCGCATCTCGATCCCCGGTGGGAGAGCTGTGGAGGCGTTCCACGTTCCCTCCGCTCGCTGGGTGCGTGCCGAGAGCACCTCTGGAATAGGGGCCTTTCGTGTGAACTCCGGGGCTGGGTGGCAAACGATTTTCCGTACTGAGGAGGACTTCGCCCAGGGACAAGCTGCTGTGGCTTCCACCTACCTGGCTAAACATCTGGCCGCACGACTCACCGGGCGACCCCTAATGGCCTACCTGCCAAAGGCGCAGAAGTTGCTCGTGCCAATTGGCGCGGATCTGCCGGGCTTGTATGAGCGGGCTATGGTACTGAGTTCAGGGCAGTTGCCCGAGGCTCTCGAAGGCCGGGCACCGCGCAACTTGAGATTCACGTCGTATTCCGGAGTTTCTATGCAAGACGCTCAAGTGCTCTGGTCGTTATTCACGAAGTAGGGGTGCACACATGTCGCAGGTTAATCCGGTCCAACTCGCAGACGACCTTCGGGACGCATATCTGCGCTACTTCGATACTGCCTATTGGCTTGATTACCCAGATCTCATGGAGGAGCGCCGGGCGCTGCTTACCCGTGACGGGCTGCTTTTCGGTGACGTGCTGCTCGAGCCAGTGCTGCGGTATCCCTCGACCATGACTTTGGATGCCACGGCAGCAGCTGCGGGTGTGGATCGTTCGGTTGCCGAAGCCGTGTGCCGGGCTTTGTTCCCGTTCTTCAGTACCAATGAACCAGTGTCGCTGCGCAAACATCAGGCCGAATCCATCATCGCCAGCCTTCAAGCAGGTACCGCCCCTGGCCGCAATCCCGTAATCACTTCGGGGACAGGCTCGGGCAAGACAGAGTCATTTTTGCTGCCAATTCTGATGCGGTTGGTTCAAGAGTCGAAATCCTGGGGCGTTCAGCCGGAACCGCACCGGTGGTGGGAGTCAGGCAAGCAGCCTTGGGCTGCGATGCGCGGCACTGAGACGCGCGCCGCTGCTGTGCGAGCGCTGGTGCTGTACCCCACCAATGCCTTAGTCGAGGACCAGATGACTCGGCTGCGCCGAGCAGTGCGTCGTCTGTGCTCGGATTCGATGCAACCCCAACTGTGGTTTGGCAGATATACGGGTGTCACGATTGGGCGCGGGGAGTACCCACCACAGTCCAAGGGCGAACCACTTGCCGCTGCAGCGGCAGACATGCGCGGATATCAGAGCGAATTCGACGCCTTGATCAAAGTCGGTCAACCGGAGGATCTGCTGGCGCAGTTCAGTGAACCCGGTTCAGGAGAGATGCTGGTCCGCTGGGACATGGTGTCCACGCCGCCAGACGTGCTCGTGACCAACTACTCAATGCTCAACGCAATGTTGATGCGCGACACCGAAGAGCCTATGTTCACTCAGACGCGCGCCTGGCTCGAGGCAGACACTAATAACACGTTCACACTCGTCGTTGATGAACTCCACCTCTACAGGGGTACACAGGGCAGCGAGGTCGCGATGATTGTCCGCAACCTCTTGTCGCGGCTGGGCATGCATGCTGGGTCAGGGCAATTACGGGTCATCGGTACCAGCGCATCGCTCAGCGGCACGGGTGAAGGGCTGGACTACCTCGAGCAGTTCTTCGGCGTGGGCAAAGAATCCTTCATCGTGCTGCCAGGAGAACCAGAGAGCCTTGGCCTGCCCGCGGCGCTCAGCCAGGGTGATGTAGAGGATCTGAAGCCGGCAGAGTTATCGCGCCGGGTGGCCCTTTCCTGCTTCGACCCTGAGGAGAGTCGCATCCGAGCCACGCCGGTTGCAACCATCACTGAACGACTTTTTGGCGGTACATCGCCGCAAGCACAAGAGTCAATGAATACGCTCTTGGACCGACTGGCCGCGCAAGAAAGCGAGTCGATTCCGCTGCGTGCCCATATATTCCTTCGCACCGCGCGAGGACTGTGGGCATGCTGCAACCCATCGTGTTCAGGCGTCCCTGAGGAGCGTCATGAGGGGCGGCCCGTTGGACAGCTTTTTGGCCGTCCGATGATGACGTGTCCGGACTGCCATAGTCGTGTCCTTGAAGTGCTGTACTGCTATGAGTGCGGCGATGTCAGCCTCGGCGGTTTCGTTATCGACACACTGGGGGACTCGCGAGCACTGGGTCCGCTGGACGTGCATGGCGAAAGCAGCGGCAACCCGGTCTTTCGGCGGACGTACGACAAGTACGTCTGGTACCGCCCTGGCAGCAACATAGGCGCTACGGACACGTGGACACACACACCCAAGGGAGGAAAAACGGTCACGTTCGGGTTTCGTCCTGCGGAACTCGACACCAGCCTAGGGCTGATTGACGTAAGGCTTGCTTCCAGTACTGGTGTGGTGTGGTCAGCATCTGTTGCGAACGGTATGGATGGGGTCAAGCTGCCGGCACTGCCGGAGGTCTGCCCGAGTTGCGAGTTCAAGGCCTGGCAGCAGAACCCCGCAGCACTGTTCAACGGTGTCGTGCGGTCCCCAATTCGGGCGCATACCGCTGGACAAGCAGCGGCCACGCAGTTGTACCTGTCACAACTTGTACGCACACTTAGTGGAGACCGAGATCCGGTCGAGGCAGGGGACTCGAGCAAGACCATCATCTTTACGGACAGTCGGGATGATGCGGCCCGCACTGCTGCCGGCGTCGGGAAGAACCACTATCGAGACCTGATACGCCAGTTGATTCGTGTTGGACTCCAGGAGCCCGGCCCTGATGTCCATGCGATTCTGACTGCGGTAGCGAGTTTCGCTGATAGCGCCCTGACGACCGAGGAGCAGGCCATCGCCGCACAATTGAAGGACCGGTACCTCGCGGCGATTCAGGCCACCGTCAAGAAACTCCGAGGAGACGCACTCGGCAGCTCCGAGGAGCAGGCCATTGCCGACGCTGTGGCTGGGCTGTCAGAGAGTAGTTCCCATGAGATGTCCATATTGACGCACAAGGTGATCGAGCAGTGCATCAAACTGGGGGTGAATCCAGCTGGGGTAGGCCCAGACATGCAGATGCTCACAGACCGTACTACCCCCTGGTATCGGGCCTATGCACCACCCAAGCCCGGGATGTGGACCACCATTTCGCCGGCCCTCCGGACCCATGAAATGGTCCGCTTACGCGAGGCCGTGAACGCCAACGTCTCGGACGCCATGTTTGATCGGGCTCGTCGCGACGTAGAGTCTGTCGGTTTGGCGTACGTGATACCCGTGAATGTTGCCCTGAATCGCGCCCCGTTGGATCCGGCTACTGCACAAGAGGTGCTGAATAGCGTGGTCCGCATTCTGGGAAGCATGGGGCGGTATGCCGGGTCGCGCAAGGGTGGTGCCCCGAACGCTAATACCCCAGCGCCCGTGCGCAAGTATCTCACGCGAGTTGCCCTGCAGCATGGTCTCGAGTCGGTTGGGGACTTGGAATCGTTTGTTGCCGATGCTTGTGGCAGAGTTGGCATCGCCCCCGATTGGACCCTAGCGACAAGCACGCTAGACGGCTCGCTGTTCTTGACTCCTGCCGGTGAGCGCCAATGGCGCTGTGAGCGCTGTCAATTCGTGCACTTGCACCCCAGCGCCGGCGTGTGTGCCAATCGACGCTGCACAAGTTTGAAGTTGATCGAGGAAGATCGTAAGAGCCCTACTGACGACTATTACGCATGGCTCGCGCAAGCCCGACCTCGACGGATGGCTCTGGCGGAATTGAGTGGACAAACCAAGCCACTAAGTGTCCAACGTGAGCGTCAGCGGTGGTTCAAAGGGGCCCTTGTTGGGGAGCCAGTCGAGAACACTCTGACCACCCCTCTTGACGTGCTCAGTGTCACCACAACTATGGAAGTTGGTGTGGATATCGGTTCCCTGCAGTCGACCGTGATGGGCAACGTTCCCCCCCAGCGGTTCAACTACCAGCAGCGCGTAGGTCGGGCCGGCAGGGCAGGGCAAGCATTCAGTTACGCACTGACGATTTGCCGTGACCGCACCCATGACGACTACTACTTCACACGGCCGATGCGAATGACCGGTGACATCCCCCCACAACCATTCTTGGATCTGGAGCGCACGCGCATCGCTCAGCGGGTCATTGCAGCCGAGTGCCTCCGTCAGGCATTTCTGGCGTTACCTGTGCCACCCAAGCGGACCGGAGCCAGCATCCACGGCACCTTTGGCACTGTTGAGCAGTGGCCAACGTACGAGTCAGCCGTGCGAAACTGGCTTGAAAAGTCTCTCAATGTTGACCTAGTCGTTGATGCCCTAACCGCCTTGACCGGACTCACGCTCGAGCAGACTACTGGCCTTCGGTCGTGGGTCCGAGGTGAACTAGTCGCAAAGGTGAACGAGTCGATATCCACCTTCGGCTCCATGGAATCGGAACTGAGCAAGTTACTGGCTCTGGCCGGGGTCTTACCGATGTTTGGGTTCCCCAGCAAGGTCAGGCCACTGTTTGAGCGCCGAGTGAAGTGGGCCAAGGACCTTGATTCAGCAAGCGTGGGTGATCGATCCCTTGATATCGCGATCTCGGCATACGCACCGGGCGCGCAGGTGGTACGTGACAACTGGCTTCATACAGCCAATGGCTTTGTCGCCTATGACGTGCTAGGCACGAAAGCCAGGTCCAAGGACCCCATGGGCCCCAAGACGTTGATTGGACGCTGTGGAGACTGCAAGGCGTGCGTCGTCAATCCCGGCTCCGAGGTGTGCCCAGTGTGTAAGGGCGTACTGGTCATGACGACGATGTACCAGCCTCTGGGCTTTCGCACGGACTACGCCCGGAAACCCTATGAAGAAGAGGAGGAATCACCATCGTCTTCCGGAATGGCCGAATTGGCTGTCGCGTCTGACCCGAGGGTATCCGTATCCGTGCGCAGCGTCGACCTAGACGTATATGAGCATGCACAAGTAGTTTCCATCAACGACAACAATGGCCAAGGCTTCAAACTGGTTGCACAACGCGATGGTTCAGTGATTGCTGCTAATGACAGTTTGTACGACCACATTGCCGAAACCGACGGTGAACGAATCCTTGATGACCAAGCGGCGATTGGCGAGATCCGGGTTAGCGACGTCCTTGTGGTCACCCCACGTGAACTGAAGGTGCCCACCGGCAGCGTAGGCCTGTACTCCCTGCCAGCTGGGCGGACTGCCTTCTGGTCACTGTCGGAGGCTCTGCGCCGAGGCTGTGAGACCGCATTAGACCTAGACCCCCAAGAACTTGTGGTCGGTATCCAGTCGATAGCACAAGGCGACGGCGTCAGCGCCGCCATCTTCATCGCCGATGCATTAGAAAACGGCGCGGGGTATGCGTCAGAACTGGGCCGGGAAGAGGTTTTCACCAAACTACTTGACACACTCCTCGGGGAACTCACGAAAGTCTGGGAATCCAAGGAGCACACGGACGTCTGTGACAGTTCGTGCCCCGACTGCCTGCGCTCGTACGACAATCGCCGCATTCACGGGTACTTGGACTGGCGCCTTGGTTTGGACATGGTCGAACTCATTTCGGGACGCGAACTGAGTTTGGGCCGGTGGTTCGGGCCTGCACCCGATTCAGTAGGCAAGTTTGCGCGCGCGTTCGATGAGATCGAAGTTCTTGGGGCGGCGAGCCTGCCAACCCTCGTGAACACCAGGGCCCGACGGGCTGTGGTGCTTGGTCACCCACTCTGGTTGAACGACCAAGCCAATTTCACCGAAGAGCAAGCGGACGCGGTTGATGACATCCAAAGTTCCTTGGGTTACTCAGTGATCACTCGCGACCTGTTCACCATGGAACGCAATCCACTACAGGTGTTCTTGGACCTCCAGGGGGCGTGATGCAGTGGGCTCTGCCAGAACCCTCGCCACTAGACCTGATCAGTTACTCATTTTGCGCTGCCTACCGACATTGCCCCCTAAGTGTGTCCTTTGGTCGAGATCCGCGTTTTGCCTCATTGAATCGTGCGACTACAGCGACAACTCTTGGTAACGTCGTCCACGAGGTAGGCAAGCGCATTGGCCGGCACCAATATGCCGGAGTCCGGTCTCAGCAGCCGCGCGACATCGTGAAAGAAATTTGGGACCAAGAAACCGCCAAACAAGTCAATGCGCTGGCGCGCGATTGGGCACCGGCACAACCACCTACCCCTCCCAATTGGCCGAACTATGCAATAAATCGCACACGCACGGTTCGCGAGTGGGTGCCCCACGTCAACACTGCACTGGTGCGGGGTGGCGTATCGAGGGAGCAATGGCACGCCGGTGAGGGCAAAGATTCTGGTTCATACCAGGACCCAGGCCCCTTGCCTTGGAGCGAACGTGGACTCCATGATCCGGAACTCAATATTTGCGGCACACCAGATCATGTAGTAAGGCGCAACACTGGAATCTGGGTCTTGGATAAGAAGACGGGCACGCAGCAAAGCGAGCCCGCGGATGAACAGGTGTGGCAGTTGCTCCTATACGCGCATCTGGTCCAGGTCCAGACAGGAGAGTTGCCAGCGTGGGCGGCCATCGTCATCCCGGGTGGCGCTGCGTATCCGATTCCGGTCACTCAAGAGGCCGTTGACTTGGTGGTGACGCAGGCTGTTGCCACCGCCGCCGAATATGAGGCCAGCCGGGCCAGAGGCATTACTGCGGACATGGGCACCCCGAGCGAGTCGGCGTGCGGCTTCTGCTCCTTCCGGGAGGTCTGCCCCGCCTTTGCGGAGGCTCGCGACGAGGGGTGGAGAGTCCCAAACACCCTGACCGGGGAAGTAACTCGCGTGGAGGGCAGCGCACCGTGGCTCCATGTGGAAGTCGCAGTCTCTTCCCCCTCGTGGCGTCGGGGTCATCGGACACGCGTGATCGACGTAGCCTGGCCGGGCATCCCGACCCGTGGGTGCATGGTGGGGCTGTCAGGGTTCCGGTCACGTATGGACTGGACGATCGTGCGCGGTGAATGGAACAGCCTCAGTTACATCTTCCCTGATCAATGATGCAACCACTGTGCCTATTGAGCATTCATCCTGGGCTGGATGCCGCCGCGTCCGAGAAACAGGCCGACCCTAGAACCCCCTGCGGCGTGAGCGTACAAATTCCGTTCTTGATTCACGCGTCGTTCAATTACGGTGGTCGCGGCACCGTACTCACGGCCTCAACAGCTAAACAGGTGGATAGGCGAATTGAGTGCCGCTCACAGGACGAAATTGCAACTAGATACTTTGGCCAGACAGTAAGCGGGTGACCCCAACCTGAGGGCTGGAAGCCATCGGACCCCAGTTCGCAAAATTCCCTCGCATGAACTGCTAACGCCTTTTCAGGGTCGCAGATCAAGTGGGCCACCACGGTGTGCCTAGGCGGCACTGTCACACCTTTGGGGCAGGATGGGGTCCTCAGAGATTGGTCGTCTCTGAGACCCAAGACTGGCAGCGCCGCCTGCCATTGACTCGGCACCAGTCGAGAGGAGACCTTGATTTGCGCATGAACCAATCGGCCTTCCGATTCATTGATCTATTCGCGGGAGTGGGCGGCTTCCACCACGCTCTGTCTGCCCCTGAGTTCGGAGGGAAGTGCGTTCTAGCTTGCGATATCGACGACTCCTGCCGCGAGGTCTATGCCGCGACATGGCCGTCAATGCCGAAGAAGGCGATCCATGGGGACATCCGGGACTTCACCTTGAACGAGGACGGTTCGGACCGGTCGCCAACTGAACTGGACCGTCTAATCCCGGACCATGACGTGCTGTGCGCAGGGTTTCCATGCCAGCCGTTCAGCAAGTCCGGTGCTCAGAAAGGTGTCCTAGATTCCACCCGAGGAACCCTCTTTTTCGACATCGTGAAGATCATCCAGGCGAAGCAGCCACGCTTCCTGCTCCTAGAGAACGTTCGTAATCTGGCAGGTCCGCGCCATCAGGGCACCTGGGTGACGATCGTGCAGACACTGCGCGAACTTGGATATCGGGTCTCGGGAGAGCCGGTCGTGTTCAGTCCCCACTTCCTTCCTCGTGAGCTCGGAGGGCGTCCCCAGTCCCGAGACCGGGTGTTCATTCTGGCTACTCGCGTGGAGGCTGGCGCGCCCCTCGAGCAGGACCCACTGATTCGTCGGGGCCCGGTCGGAGGCTGGAACCCGAACCAGTGGAGCGTTGAGGACTGGCTTCTCGATGACTCTGAGATTGAGAACATCGACACCTACCGGCTACGCGACGACGAGGTCGCCTGGCTCGACGCCTGGCAGCACTTCATCCAGGGTATTCCTGCGGATGACCTACCGGGCTTCCCAATCTGGGTCGATGCGTTCACCAACAAGCCAAACATCGACGATGATACCCCTGCATGGAAGGCGGACTTCCTCCGGAAAAACAGCAACTTCTATCGCCAGAACCGCACCTTCATCCGGTCTTGGCTGCGCAAATCCTGGATTCCCGGTAGGGGCTACAAGGTCGCCGACTTCCCGGCTAGTCGCCGCAAGTTCGAATGGCAGGCACGACTTGCCCAACCCAAGGCAGTCAATCGCGACCTGTGGCAGTTGGCGATCCATTTCCGCCCCTCAGGTATCCGAGTGAAGCCCGCCACTTACCTGCCAGCCCTCGTCGCGATTACGCAAACCTCCGTAATTGGAGCCCGACGTCGGCGCATTACTCCCGTCGAGGCGGGCCGACTCCAAGGTCTTCCAGATTCCGTCTTCCCGAACGCTGGTGTTGATGATTCGACGGCCTACAAACAGGCTGGCAACGGCGTGAACGTCGGTACCGTCCAGTTCGTCGCAGCCCACCTCTTTGCCAGCGCCGGAGCACCCTGGGGTAGTTCGATTATCGAGACAACCTGTGCCGCTGGAAGCACGAATGTAATCCCGTTCGATGAGACCGAGCAGGACGAGGAAGACGCCGCCTAGGTGGCGTCTTGGAACGGCGGGGGACTCTAATGGCAGAGCAAGAAGCTCCGTACCTGCAACGCGACGACATCATGCGTACGCTCAGTCGGGCGGACGAGGCTGCTCGTGAACGTGGAGACGAGTTTGCCCAGAGCCATGCGGACTGGTTGCCAGACTTTGAGTTCCTCGCCAGCGACGAATGCCCCGTGACGTACCTCCCCGTCGTCGCGGTCATGCTTGTCGCTCGATCAATTCGGGAGAGCGATGCTCTCGATGTTCTGGCAATTCAACAGGGAAGCAGTTCGCGCGGGTATTCCGCATCGAGTATCGCCAAGCACCTCATTACCTTCGTCGTGCAGCAGGGAATTGACTTGCGAACCACCAGCAGTCAGGTGATGAACAGCCAGCCCTTCACCTACAAGAAGCGTGTCACGCCCGACATGGCCGGCAATAGAGTACGGACAGCCTACGCACGCTTCTTCTCCATGGCCGAACACGTCGAGAAACTCAACAGCACGACTGCGGCGGAACTGCTCGCTCTGATATTTCACCTGCGGCGCGGTGCGGCGCAATCCAAGACAGAGGTACTGGTCATCTCTGGCAACCGGGAAACTCTTGAGGCAATTATGGACGTTGCCGCGGGCTTCGTAAACCAGAATTCGGAGGCGGGCAAAGTTGGCCAGGCGTTCGCTGCGGCACTGTTCGACCTGCTCTTCCCGAATGAACCAGTACGCATGGGCAACAACAACGACCCATCTGCAATCGTGCCCGGCGACGTACAAGTCGGGAAGGACGGAGACTTTTGGCTGTGGGCCGAGGTCAGGCAGAAGTCCGTTGTAACCGCTGAAGTTCAGGCCTTTGTTGATCGAGTCAAGGCGATTGGAGGGGATCGGGCGTGGTACTTCGCACTCGCCAATGCTCCTTACCCACACAACATCGACGTTGCGCAACTGCAAAAGCGAGCTATCAAAGATGGCATCGAATTGGCCGTCTACTCCGCACCTGAGCAGGCTCTGTCCGACCTGTTGGCCAAATCCCCCGGCAGTGCCGGAACGCTCGCGGAGGGCCTTGCGAACAGACTGCTCATCCGCCTTCATGAGACTCAAATCACCAGTGCATTAGAGGAGGCGATCGCGCGCCGCTTGGGTGAGTACACGTAAATTTCGGCTTGGTGAAGGCTACGAAAAATCCCGAGACCCCTTATCAGTAACATTAAGTCTTCAGCGATTCTGTCCCCCGATTCGCCTTCGAGTGCTAACCTCACCGGCATGGCGCGTCGCTCTTGGGGTCAAAGTCGTCTCCTCACCACCAAGTCTTGGGCGGTGATCAAGGAGAACCGCTACCTTCTCGCCTTCCCCGTAATCGGTTTCTTTGCGAGCCTCATTCC
>Ga0247836_1005788_pt1 | contig 14206 bp, 15 predicted proteins | sample LaCruzMarch2015__4_FD_187116 | JGI IMG/M metagenome (GOLD analysis project Ga0247836, IMG submission 187116) | Freshwater microbial communities from meromictic Lake La Cruz, Castile-La Mancha, Spain - LaCruzMarch2015_14m | ecosystem: Environmental > Aquatic > Freshwater > Lake | place: Spain...
GCACTAACTCTGGAGCAACCTCACTGTTAAGCCCGGTAGGCATTCAATTAAACATAGGAAATACACGTGCATATATAACCAATAACGCCAATAATACCGTGACAAAGTGTGACATTAGCGCAGATACAGGCGCCCTAGTAAATTGTGTTAATTCAGGAGCTACTTTATTAAGCGGGCCTGAAGGAATCGTATTCAATTCAAATAATACAGTGGCTTATATCGTAAATTTTAATTCAAATACCATTTCCATATGTAATATTAATTCCTTTTCTGAGGCATTAGAAAAATGCTCAGACAGCAGCGCGTCATCATTGGATTTTCCATTTTTTATGGTGTTGGCCTGAGTGAAAAAAATGAGTTTTCAATAACGACTTTCTGGTTTAATTTCCCCGTGCTTCGCACAAGTGACATGTGCAACACGATGAAGTACACTTAATAAAGCGTACCTTCACTCACATTGATGCACTACTATGGGCGCATACCAATACCAAGCGCTAAAAAAATCAGGAAATACCTGCAAGGGCGTCATTGAAGCTGACTCGCAGAGGCATGCTCGTCAGTTGCTTCGCGATCAGGGTTTAATTCCCACCCTCATTCTACCGCCACAATCCTCACACCTTATAAAGCGTAAAGACAAATTATCAACACAAGATTTATCGTTATTTACACGCCAATTGGCCACCCTACTCGCAGCCGGAATCCCTGTAGAAGAATCACTTAAAGGGGTGAGTGAGCAAACGGAAAGGGATAATGTTCGCCGTTTAATCATTGGGGTACGCTCTAAAGTTATGGAAGGGTATGCACTTGCACAAGCCATGAGTGAATATCCTGACGTATTCCCTGAACTTTACCGAGCAACCGTCGCCGCTGGTGAACAAACTGGGCGATTGGACGTGGTGTTAGAAAAGCTTGCAGATTACACCGAGAATCAACAACAAATTAAGCAAAAAATTCAACAGGCACTTATTTATCCGGTGATAATGATCGTCGTTTCGTCAGCCATTATTAGCTTTTTATTAGCCTTTGTTGTGCCTAAAATCATTGATGTTTTCACGAGCAGCGGGCAATCTTTACCTGCCATGACGACTGTTCTCATAGTTCTGAGCTCATTTATTAAGAAATATGGTCTTTATGTACTAATGGTTATTATTTTAAGTTTGGTGATGTTTAAACGTAGCCTAGCAAAACCTCGGGTTCTTACCGCGTGGCATCGCACGTTACTTAAATTGCCTATAGTCGCTTATTTGATAAAAACCGTTAATGTGGCCCGTTATATTCATACGTTTGGCATTTTATTTGCTGCTGGTGTCAGTGTGCTCGAGACCATGCATGTTGCTTCAAGCCTGATCAGTAATACCATCATGCAAAAGGCTTTTGAAACGGCCGCCACCCGCGTAAAAGAAGGGGCGTCCATCAGCCAAGCCTTAAAAGATACGGGGTTTTTAGGAGCAATGGCTATCCATCTTATAGCGAGTGGCGAAAAAAGCGGCCAACTTTCAGCCATGATGGAACGAACAGCCCAGCACCTGGATAATGAAGTCAGACGTCTTATTGATACCGCATTGACGCTTCTTGAGCCTTTAGTCATTCTTTTCATGGGTGCCGTGGTACTCTTTATTGTATTGGCAACCTTGCTGCCTATTTTTTCCATGGAGCAGCTGGTTACTTAGGGATAACGGTTTTTAAATTATTTGGAGTTTTTTATGATGCAAAAGCAACGTGGCTTTTCACTGATTGAAATCATGGTTGTTGTCGTGATTTTAGGAATTTTAGCCTCTATTGTCGTACCAAAAATCATTAGCCGGCCTGATGAAGCGCGTGTAGTTAAAGCCAAACAAGATGTTTTAGCTATTCAAAATGCACTTGATCTCTATAAGCTCGACAATGGTTTTTACCCAACAACTGACCAAGGGTTAATGGCCTTGGTTGAGAAACCAACGAGCAACCCAATACCTCGGGACTGGAAAATTTATTTAAAATCCGTCCCTAAAGACCCGTGGGGGCGCGATTACTTGTACCTAAACCCAGGACAGCACGGCGAAACGGACGTCTTTACCTTAGGCGCAAATGGGCAATCTGGCGGCACCGGAATTAATGCCGAAATTGGTAATTGGGATGCAAAATAAACATGGGTTTACGCTCATTGAAATCCTAGTGGTAGTGCTCATTATTGGCATTACCCTAGGGTTTGCGCTACTTGCCTTTGGTGACTTTGGTCGTCAGCGTCGTATTGTGATGGCAGCTGAGCAATTTGTGAATTATGTTAAATTTGCAGAACAACAAGCCATCTTAGAAACCAGCACTTTAGGGATTAAAATTTATCAAAATCGCTATCAGTTGTTACGCTTACAGCCCTCTGAACAATGGGAGGCCCTGTCTCAAAACAGTATTTTTCAACCCCATTTTTTCCCGGATGGCACAATTATTCATCTAGATGGCCCCAGAAATACCGCTTTAGAACCTCAATTGATTATTAATTCATCAGGCGATATCACGCCATTTACCCTACATTTTGGAGTAGATGAAAAACCCTCTGTAGCGGTAGTAATGGGTAAACATAATGGAGTCATTGCATTACAACTGGGCGCATCATGAATATGCCCTTCAACAACAAAGGCTTCACCCTAATTGAAGTTTTATTGGCTTTAGCGATTATCGCGATTGCCATCACCGCCCTTCTTCGCAGCAGCTCACAAAATATTGCAAATACGACTCGTATTAAAGAAAAATCCATTCATCATTGGGTAGAAATGCAAGGCATTGCAGCTATTCAGCTCGGACTTATCCCTATCCATTTAAACCAAGAGATATCTCAAATGACCACCATGTGTGGGCTAAAAGTATACTGGCGAGCAATCCTTAAGCCTACGGCTATTTCTAGTACAGAACAAATTATCATTAAAGTCAGCAACGCCGCCAGCGGACCCTTTACGGATGAACTTATTGCCTTCAGGTATGTGCCATGAAAGTGAACAGAGGTTACACATTGATTGAAGTGATGGTGGCATTGGCCGTTTTTGCAATCCTTGCAGCCATTACTTCTCAAGCGCTATACCATGCTTTTGATACACGAGCGCGCGTCAATCAACAAGCCAATCAATTAAACGAACTACAATTGGCAATGACCTTGTTCATGCGAGACACTCAACAAATGATAGAGCGCCCTGTGCGCGGAAATGAAATGCACCTTTTCCCGCCTTTTGTAGGGCAACCTGAATATGTTGAATTTACACGTGGTGGGCTGGTTAACCCTCAAGGGAAAGAGCGCCGGAGCACATTAAAGCGTGTGGCCTACCTTTGTGATGGCCTAACGTTGGTACGCCGTACTTGGGAAAACTTAGACTCATTAAACAGAAAACAATATCAAGATAAAATAATACTCGCTAACCTTAAGGAATGCTCTTTCGCCTATTTAAGCCATGCCCGACAACTTTTGCCAGAGTGGCGAGAATATGCAATACAACAAAATCAAAAAAAAGAAACACTTCCTATCGCCATCCAGTTAACATTAACCCCCCATTGGGGAAACATGAGTTTATTGTTCATTATTCCTGAGGCCCTCTATGGTGGCTAAATATCGAGGCAGCGCACTCATTACTGCATTGTTTATCATGACGCTCGTGGCCATTGCGGCTACAGCCATGAGTACTCGCTTGCAACTTGATATTTATCGTACACGTTTAACCCTAACGAGCGATAAACTTTACTTAGCTTCTCAAGGGGTTACCTTCTGGGCAATGAATCTACTCTCAACGAAAATCACTTATACATTGGTAGATGAACAAACAGGGAAAATCGCCGATTATCCTTTAAAGCTACAAGGAGTCTATCCGGGCGTTAGTTCTAAAGGAGCACTCTATGATATGCAAGGATTGTTCAATCTAAATAGTCTACTTGATCCTAAATCTCATTTAGTATTTTATAACTTACTAAAGAATGTCTTAAAATTAAATTCATCCACACAGCAAAAGCGCCTTATCAGATCTATCTATCAGTGGATAATCCCTTATCAACCAGACCACGGACAAGATAATGAATTAAATTTTTATCTAAATCAAAAACCTGCTTATCTGCCTGGCTACCAGCCTCTGAAAAGCACTTCTGAATTACGCATTATTCAGGGAATAAACACAATTAAATATCAAGCACTGCTTCCCTATGTCACGGTTTTACCTGAAAAAACGCTTATCAACATCAACACTGCGCCTAAAATCATCCTCATGAGCTTAGGAGATGGTTTAAGTGAAACAGAAGTGGATGAGATACTCCAAGAGCGGTCGAAAAAAATTAAACATTTAAATGATATTTCGCTCCTCCTCCAAAAATTAGATGTTCCAACGGATCAGATAACCACAGAAAGTCATTATTTTTTAAGTATTTCAACAGTGCGTTTAGACAATCTTAACCTCACGACCTATACCCTTTTAAAACGTGGTGAAAATAACAAACTCCAGCCACCGAGCATTAGCATTGTCAGTGAGCAGATAAACACCCGTTAAAACATTTTTTCTGGCTTGATTCGTTACCATTAAGAATTAAATAATGATTAATAATCAAAACGTTTTATTTTTGCAGCCAACTTTTTTTTCTGGTAAAGTTTCCCGTCAATTGTTTATTTTCTAATGAGGAACAAGGGATTATGAAAAATTTTTTGATTGCTATTGCATGTTGTATTAGTCTCTCTTCTTTTGCCTGTCCTAATGCACAACCGACTAACGATGTTAATTTTTGCCCCACCTTTAAATCAGCAGCCACGTGTTATTGCACATCTTCTGGGTTGCCTGCTGGTATGTGTCAGGACATGCGAGCACTTTATGGTCGAATGATGGTCGTTTTCGGTTCGCTTAAAAAAGCTTGTGAATATCAACACTACACGACCACACAAGAATGCATGGATAACTGGAACTGCTACTTGCGCGGAGGTGTTGACTCCCAAGGTAGAGCATGTGGCTCCAATCAACGTTCTTGTCAATAAGCCACTTTTTAATTTACCCCCTCGCTTGACCCATCTGAAATGGGTCAAACCACTTGAGAGTATTCATCTGTGATAACTAGAATGTCATCCTTAACAAAATTTGTTAGCCTTTGTCTTTTTTCCTCGCTTTGCCAAGCCGGCCCTCTTAAACATCACCAAGACGGCCCTGTCGAAAATATAACGTTCAATCCTTTTTATATTGGAGTCTCTGGAGGTTACGGATCAACCACATGGAATGGCTTGGTCCCTACAGATGCAAATAAAAACGAAGCGCTAAGTCTCTCCACGCCTATAGAAGTTCAGGAGGGAGGCGGAGTTTGGGGTGTTTTTGCAGGGTATGAGATAACCCCTACCTTCGCACTTGAAGCAAACTATATGCACTACCCAGACGCCAATATTGTTTTTGAGTCGTTCAGTCTCTTTAGTTATTCCACCAATTTTGAGCAAACAGAGTTCATTACGCATACCGAAGTAGCCAATTTCATGGGAAAAATCATGTTGTTTATACCCCATACAAATGTGAGAGCATACTCAGGAGCTGGAGTTGCAAGTGTGCACCGGCGCGATACACTCAAAGACAATTGGCTTTTAACCCCTACCTTTGCGGTTGGGTTAAATTATCATTTTGCAAAACATGTTTTGGGAGAAATAGGCGCCAATTATACGGCCGGGTTTGGTGAGTCTAATTTAAACCCTTCAGACTCCTATTTTCCTTTTCTATACTCCGTTGCTTTTCGTCTAGCTTATTGCTTTTAAAGAAATCAAAATATCACCATGGAGCATCAAGCGTGAGATCTAAAACAATTTTAATAACCGGTTGCTCTACAGGAATTGGCTTTGATACAGCATTTGCACTGAAGAATCGTGGGCACACAGTCATTGCCTCCTGCCGCAGACAAGCTGATATGGAGAACTTATTGAGCCTAGGGCTTGATACCGTTCTTTTGGATGTTGCTAATGTTGACTCAATTAACAAAGCGTTCACAGAAATTTTAGCAAAAACAGGCGGAAAGCTTGATGTTCTTATCAACAACGCAGGTTATGGGCAAGGTGGAGCATTAGAAGACATTCCACACGAGGTGTTGTGTGAACAATTTGCAACAAATGTATTTGGCCTAATGGCGCTTTCACGTTTGGCCATTCCCATTATGCGTCAACAAAATGAAGGCCGCATCATTAATATCAGTTCCGTTTTAGGAATCATTAGCATGCCCTTTCGAGGCGCTTACAATGCCTCTAAGTATGCCGTTGAAGGGCTAAGTGACACCTTACGTCTTGAGCTTAAACCTTCAGGGATAGATGTAATTACCATTGAACCGGGGCCTATTTCAAGCCGATTCAGGGATAATGTTCTTGATTATTCGTTAAAAAAAATTGACATTGAGCGCAGTCATTTTAAACAACAATACCTTAAAATGTTAGCGGGTTTTCGTGAGCAAAAAGAAACCTCGATCTTTACAAAGCGCCCTGACGTTGTCATCAAGAAATTAATTCACGCCATTGAAAGCTCACGTCCAAAAGCCAAATACCCCGTCACGTTTCCCAGTCACTTTTTTTCAATCATAAAGCGACTTTTAACAGTAAAAATGCTAGACCGATTAATTACAGCCCTTTCAAAAAAAGAACTTCATTAGCCTTATCGGAAAGGATGCGATGATGTGTATTCCTCTTCATCACTACTTGATTCATCCGGTAGATTAAAAAAGACGACTGGTCGCCTAAGGGGATGGATATCTTTAGCTGAAGATAAAAATCTTGTATGATTTTTATCTTTCTGATGTGTAGCAGTTGTGTCTAGAGCGTCCGCTTTCGACGGTACTTTTTCTACTAACGAAGCATACACATCAGGCTCTCTAGACAATGATTTTTTAAACCTTAGCGTTTGCAGAACAAACTCACTACAGTGTTTTGGGCCATACCAAGCGTTAAAGTAGTCGAGATAGCTTCTCCAAGCCATCTCTCGTCTTTCATTAAATTCATGATCAATAGCCGCTTGTTGACTAAAAAATTGGTTATAATTCGGAGGGGCAGCTAATTTACCCTCTTCAGGCACCTCCACAACATATCCCGGGACCAAATCCAACGCGTACTGAGCTGGACCTATCACTTCATGAAAACTATGAAAGCCTCCACCAACGATATAACTAACAACGGCTGATAAGTAATTCTTTTTTAAATCTTCGTCTTCAAAATTAGCTAAAATTTCCATTTGATTTAAAAGTACGGACGTCATTCCAGATGGTCCCGCCACGTAGACAGCATCATTTTCAATTAAATCAATAACAAATGGGGACTTCAAATCGACGGATTGACTTTTACAATCAGCAACCCACGATGAAGAATGTTTACCTAAACCGAAAGCATAGCTATCTTGTCCTTTTCGCATTAGCCCAAAATGGTTAGTACGAGTAGGATCTATTTTATCACCTCGCCCTCGTTTTCCATCAACAGCCATAAATAAAGGCGAACCACACATTGCTGTATTTGAAATGTATAAGCGGTAATCCATTTCTAACTGCTCACCAGGAAAGATTGCTGATTTGAAGAAATCCTCGGGCTCTCCCTTGTATATTTTTTGAACAATAGAGAGAAGCTTACCAACCGGCTTTCTTACCGGTGCGCGTTTTATACCGACGAAACGAGTAACGTTTTGCCCAAACTTAAAATGCATGTGCATGATTTCAATAAATTGAGCAGGATCATTTTTTTTAAGTAATGTCTTTATTTCTTTGATGGTCATGCTTTTTTTAGGTGCGCCTAAGGCTATAAAATGACCCCTTTCTATAAATAATTCGTTCACCACCGTTTGTATAGCATGAGGGTAATCTTCCATTAATTTTATAATTTCAAGTGAAACCCTGTGTACAGGGATCATCATGGCCTTCGTTGGATTTTTTAACAACTGAATGGCAAGCTCAGACTCGGCTCTACGTGCCAATGGATTTTCAAATTTCTCGAAAGGGGTTTGTCGATAATCACTACTTTTCAAATCGTTTTGCAACGCAAAAATAATCTCTTGAGCGTTTGGTCCTAATGATGGTTTAGCCTCTTCTAATATACGCCAAATGACGTCTATATTTTGTTCATGATTTTCCATAGCAATCTTAACGTCGTTAAGAGCGCTTCTAACCACATTCAGATTTGGTAATACTCTCTCGCCTAGATGACTTTCATCCTTTTTAAATTTTTCTTCAATGAACGTTAAAATCAAAATAATGTAGGAATATGCTTCTGTTTTAGATGCAAACTTCATATTTGCGCCCCGGTTTTAAATATTAGTGCAAATAATACACTGAATAGATTAAGGCAAGATTAATTATCGCTGAAGAAAATAGCAGTAAGTATAGAAAGAAGTCTGCTCGTCAAACCAAAAAACATTGTAAAAAATCACCATTACATGCGATTAAATGATACTATTTGTTATATTAAAATTCACGAAGCAACGAATTATGTCAATATTTTTTAATGAAGTAAAACAATTACCAGGCAAGCACCGGACAAATGTTTACGCCCTGCTCATTTTAAAACTATCGAACTATAGCCCCACATTGCCGGATGATGGACGTATTATTAAATCATTGCTGACTGAAATCAAAACGTGCTTTCATGATCATGAGCAACAATTTTCTATTTTAACCTTTGTTTTAAAACAAAATCTTGGCCAATATAAAGACATATCTCCTGTTCTTCTTGTATTTTTGAACGATGTCCTTATGTCATTAAACAATGAAGCATTTAATGACTATTTTACAAAATCCAAGGTTCTCCGCCGTGATTTGGAATGCCGAATACAGAGATTTTTTGAATCTCATATTGCTATTAACTTGCTACAAAATCCCAGTATACATACCTGGACTAGCGTCAACTCCATTAGCCATATGATTGTTGAATTTCTTGAAGAAAATAAAACCCATGAGGATTTAATACCCTTTTTAAAGGATTTAGGCCCAGACGAGACATATAAAGAATACTCAAAGCTACCGTTGGCTTTTAGACGCTTTGAGACAAGACCCTCGATAGACGATGTTATTTCAATCTTAAAGACAAAATCTGACCTCGGCAGAACCATGCTCATTCACTTCATGTTCATGAGAGATGCCTACTATCTATGTGAAACCAGCCATCCAAAACACTTAAGTGAATATTCAGGCGGCTTTAAAACATATTTGGAAAATAAACCAGCACAAGAAAATCCAATGTTCTTTTTTGAGGACTATATCAACCAAGCGCCCCATCTTTATAAAGATAGAGGCAGAGCCAAATTTGATATGATTAATTCTAATCACCTCGGCATCACTATCACCAAAGAAGATAGAGAAACACTTCCCAGCGTCGACACAACATGGTTTCCTGATTGCCTCTGTCAACAAGCGGATCGTTCATCACCTTATGTTTCTTCCTTAATAATGAGGGATATTCCCTATGTAGCTGGTCCTTCGGGCATGACTTCTATTCTTTGTGCAGCGATGGCATTTTTAGGCGAATGGGAAAGCATTGAGGAACAGCATTATTACGTTCTCGCCATCGTAGCCTTTATAACAGGGGGAGGATTGCATAGCATCCATGAAGTGCTTACCGTTCCTCATGCACGCCTTGGACTACTTCCAGAATACCATAGTAAAAACAGCTCCAAGATGGCTAATTACCAGGCATTTTTCGCTTTATTTAGCCGTGATGAGGTTATCACCAATAACGTTCGGGACGCTTGGAAAGCAACAACGGAATGGATGTCTCAGACTTATCCTCATCTGAAGGCAATACAGTTATCTAAACCGCTTACGAACGATGAAGAAGAAAAAGCTATGGAGGAAATTTCTACAAAAGGAAAATTGTCATGCCTCATCTCCTAAACGTATTTGAGTAGATGAAATTAGGACAGGAGGATCCACACGTTTACACAACTAAAAAACCCTTAATAACCATTATTGATATCTCTTACTTGCTCTTTCATACTTGATGTGAATTTTGAGAGAAGAATACGAAGTGCTTATCGATATTCATACACTTGAAGTGGTTCGTGGTACCATGCCCCGTCGAGCATTAGCTTTAATATTAGAATGGGCCTTTCAGCATCGCGCAGAGTTACTTGAGGATTGGACATTATGCGAACAAAATCAGTCACCAAAGAAAATTTCGCCTCTGGAACAGTATGCACAGCTCTTTGGCGCTTAACAAAAGTTAAACCTCTTCCAAATTATGAGCTTGAAGTTGAGTTCAATGATGGTACACATGGATTTGTTGAAATGGTTAAATTAATCATGAGCGATAAGGCTGGTGTTTTTGCAGCACTGAAAGATAGAGATGTTTTTAATAAAGCTCATCTTGCATATGGAGTTCTGACCTGGCCTGGTGATATTGATTTAGCGCCAGATGCAATGCACGATGCAATCAAACAAAAAGGCCGCTGGGTTTTACAATAGAGGATTTGTCATTCTGGTTGGTGGTGAAAAACGAAAAATAACTCAGATTAAAATTGAGTCATCTAAACAATTGATATTCGAAATGTCGACTCTCTGACTTGGGGAGCGAGTGGACTTCCAGAGGACTATTAAAGGTTATTAAGCTTAAGCAAGTTTCTCTTGAAATCGCAAAAGTGCATCTCGGGGGATAAAGAGCCAATAATGGCCGTCATTTTTCATTCGACCTGCAATATTAGTTGCTCGCTCACCAGCACCCCAATAAACATCGCCTCGTACAACACCCTTGATAGCACCACCCGTATCTTGAGCTATCATTAAGCGTTGAAATGTTTTTTGATCGTCAGACTTGTCTGAGGGTCTTGTGGTGTTTAGCCAAATAGGAACACCTAAAGGAACCCATTTTCTATCAATCGCTAAAGAGTACCCGGGTGTTAGCGCCACACCTTGGGCTCCAAGAGCCTCTTGATGACGTAATACGCTAAAAAATACAAAGGATTTATTTTGGTTCAAAACAGGATTAATTTCTTCAGGGTGGGCTTTTAAATAGGTTCGAATATGCTGCATGGAGGCATTGTCTCGTGTCATGACCCCTTTATCGATAAGCACTTTTGCGATAGCCGTATAAGGGGCGCCGTTTTGAGCAGCGTAGCCCACCACCAACTGAGAGCCATCAGTTAATTGAATAACGCCTGAGCCTTGTATCTCTAAAAATGAACGCTCAATAAAGCTGTCTACCCACGCAATCACAGGTGCTGAAGTTTCTATAGCACCTTTATTAATCTCTTCGCGGGAATAAAAAGGTATAAGCGTGTTCCCTTTTAAACGACCGTAAACTTTTCGATGTTTTAAATCAAGATAAAACGTGTCCAAATTAACCGTTACTAAATTGTTCGGTATACCATACAGGGGTACGTTAAAGCGTTTGGTTTTTGTTAAGCTGCCTTGAAGTAATGGCATGTAATAGCCCGTAAATAACCCATGAACCGGTTTTTGATCAAAAAAAGCGACTGGGGTAAACCATTTTTGGAAAAAATGCCGCGTTATTGTGTGCGAATTAGTACTTAACGATAACGCTTCATTACAAGCAGGAAACCAATCCTTCACTTGCAAATCAAGGTATTCACTTCCCACCGATTTATTAGGATCTTGCTTTAAAAAAGCTTTGCACGAAATTTGAAACGCGCGCAACGATTTGCGGGTGTCAGTTTGATTCCAGCCCGGTAGCTCTGAAAAAGAGGCTTTTTTGAAGGTTAATTTATGGGGTTTGGGTTGCCATAAGCTATAACCAATTAAAAAAAGCACACCAATGATAAGAATATAAGGGATTTGTTTTTTCATAATTGAGTAAATTTTACACTATTTGAAATTAAACACAACCTATATTTTGGGTAACCTTTATTTTGACGCAACTCGCTCTATAGATCACTACAAAAAAATTCTCTGATTATTCGCTATACTAAGGTTAAGGTAATCAATGGAGAGCGCCCCATGAGAATAGCAATCTCAGGCTCGCACTCATTAGGTAAATCCACTTTTGTACAGGACTTTATTGAAAGGCACACCAATTATGCCTTTGAAGATGAGCCTTACCGTGCTCTTCGTGAAAAACATGAGATTAAATTCGCAGAAGATCAGACACGTCATCACATCATGCTGCAATTAAACCATTGCATAAATAGATTAAAAAAATATAACCGAGGGGATAATGTTATCTGCGATAGATGTCCTGTGGATTATATTCCTTATGCCAGCTACACCGTGGATCATGGTCATACTGATATTGACAAGGCGTTTATAGAATCCCTCTTTCCCCTTGTCCGTAAATCATTACAACATCTTGACTTAATTGTATTTATTCCAATGTCTTCACAACACCCCATTGCATTAGAAAAGGATGGGCATCGCCCCACCCATGATATTTACAGAGATTGGGTCGATAATGCGTTTAAAAAATTATACAGAGATCATTTAAATAAAATTCTGCCACCCCATCACCCGCTTAAAATAGTAGAAATTGTGGGCGATCGACAAACCAGGATAACCTTATTAAATAACATTATTAAGGACATGCCATGAGTGATGATAACCTGCCCGTGTGGTTACAACCCGGTCCTGCTGAAAAATACTATCAACGCCATTTAGAACAAAAGCCGCTGCGTGATGCTTGGGTAGACATGATCCGTGCTAGGTGGGGTACGCCTAAAAATCCAGGTCTTTCATTATTCCCAGAGATTCTACGCGAAGACAAAATAGTTCCTAAAACCATCGACGTCGACGTACCTATCACCCAATTTACACCCAAGCATCCCTCAAGAGATATTTTGATTTATATTCACGGTGGTGGTTGGGTAATTCCTGCCTCTGGTAAACACCTTGCTTTTGCAAAAAGACTTGCACACATGAGTAACATGGCCGTGATGAGCGTTGATTATCGCTTATCCCCGGAGCACCCCTTCCCCGCAGCATTATACGATTGTATCACGGTGTATATGCATGCTAGACAAGAAACAACTGGACGAGTTTTTGTGAGCGGTGATTCTGCTGGAGGAAACATGGCAGCAGCACTAGCACTCTATTGTGTGGACAATGGGATACAACCGCCTGACAAAATTTTATGTCTTTCAACTTTTTCAGATCATTATTTTGAACGTTATCCATCAATGCTAGCGCTTGGAATTGGAAGCCCATACGTTGAAATGAGTGTTATTGCTTTTATCAGGGCGTTTTATGTTCCTAACGTAAAAGACTGGGCAAACCCTTATGCAAGCCCTATTTATGGTGAGCTTAGCATGATGCCACCGACGTGCGTTTTGGTAGGAATGGATGATCCACTTCGAGATGATAATTTAGCATTTGCTGGAAAATTAAAGGATGCAAATAATAGCGTTAACATACTCACGTATGAAAAAATGCCCCATTCATTCTTTACCTACCCTGACGTATTGCCTCATCCATCGGAAAAGGCATGCCAGGATATAATTAAATTTATCATAAGTGAATGAGGGCCAACCATTACCAAATAATGCAACGGTTTTTATTCACCATAGGGCTTTTATTGGGTAGCGAAAAAGCCGCTTGAAACGCAGGCATGTTAGCAAGGGTGCCATTGATGCGATAGATCGCTGGCGGATGAGGGTCTGTTGTGATGAGGTCCCGCATTTTCTCGGGTCGAATATTCATGGCCCATACATGCGCCATGCCTAAAAAGAACTGCTGTTCAGGGGTATATCCATCGATTGTTTTGGCAGTTTTATAGGCATCCGAATTCATAAATGCGCGATAAGCTAAAGTGACCCCACCGAGATCAGCAGCGGCTTCCCCCATGACAAGCTTTCCTTGAACTGAAAGGTCCCCATTAACTTTATAACTTGAAAACTGGTTCATTATACAAGACGTTGATGCTTGAAATTTTTTCAAATCCTCAGGCGTCCACCAATTTTTTAAGTTCCCGTCCCCATCAAATTGAGCGCCTTCGTCATCAAAACCATGCGTCATTTCATGCCCAATGACAAATCCAATGCCTCCATAATTAACAGCGGCAGGAGCCGAGGGATCAAAAAATGGCGATTGTAATATTCCCGCAGGGATATTAATGTTATTCATCGAAGGATCATAATAAGCATTTACTGTTTGTGGGGTCATTGCCCATTCTGTCTCATCAACAGGTTTTCCAATTTTATTGCAATCGCGATCAAACAAAAACGTTTTAGCGCGCTTCACGTTCAATACATAAGGCCCACGGTCAATCATTAATGTTGAGTAATCCCACCATTTACTTGGGTAACCCACCCTATCCTTCATTAAATCAAGT
>Ga0247836_1005801_pt1 | contig 14193 bp, 9 predicted proteins | sample LaCruzMarch2015__4_FD_187116 | JGI IMG/M metagenome (GOLD analysis project Ga0247836, IMG submission 187116) | Freshwater microbial communities from meromictic Lake La Cruz, Castile-La Mancha, Spain - LaCruzMarch2015_14m | ecosystem: Environmental > Aquatic > Freshwater > Lake | place: Spain...
TTGATCTTCGATGGGGCGATATGCTCAGCCAAAGTACTGAATTTGCCCTTCTCCATACGTGGGTGAATTGCGATTTGCTGTTGACGATGGTTGAGCAATCGAACGACGCGATCATTCCATCGCACCCGTACTTCACAGCCTAGATACTCGGGTGGTGCTGAGTAGAAGGAGCCCTTGACTTCGATGTGTCCATCACGGCTGACTTTTCGAATCCCCTCGTCGTAAATGGGGAACGTCTCAGTAGGTAATGGCCCGAGTGCCTGCTTCTCGACTTCGATAAACTGCTTTCCAACATGCTTTTTTGTCGTACCATGAATTCGAGTATCAGCAACATTCTTCTCCCATTGAACGAGATGCTGATTCTGAAGAGTAAGGCTCTCAAAAGTCATGCCTTTGATCGCGTTCTCTTGAACGTAGTCAACGCCTCGCTCAACCTTGCCCTTGTGCTGCGGCGTTCGTGGCCTGGTTGGAACTAGCGCGAAGCCATAGTGTTTGCAGAAAGCGATGACCTTTGGATTGAGTTCCGGGTCGTACCAATCGGCATGTTTCACGGCGGATGATGCGTTGTCGAACACGACAACATTAGGGACGCCACCGAGTACGCGAAACGCATTCTCCAAGGAACGAATGAGAGACTCCGTGGTGAGCCGCGTGACTGCTTCAGTATAGCCTTTGCGAGAATGACTTAGGACAAGGCGGAAGATGTAAGTCTTTCGAAGTTTACCCGTGTGGTCCATGCAACGAGCCCCCTGGCCGTAGTCGATCTGCATCTCTTGCCCGGCTTCGACTTCGATGCGTCGAACGGGAAGCTCTTTACAATTGATAAGCGTTCCGACGAAGCGACGAACAGAGTGGTACTTGGCGGTAAAACCATAGTCGGAAACGAGGTCCTGATAGATCCTTTGGGCAGTGAGACCTTGCTCGATCTTTGCGATGATCTGTTCGCGATATCGAGCGCACTCGCTGCGAGAATGGGCTGTAGAGCTTTCTTCTTTAGGTGCCTGCGGCTCTGAAATTGGGTCACCGGACCCGGTGAGCGCTTTGGCCCCTTTTGAAACTTCCGACCCGGTGGGCGCTTGGCCGATGGGCGCTTCCGGACCGCTGGCCCCTTTTGACTCCAAAGACGCCAAATGACGATCAACCGACTTTCGATTGATATCAAGGGTCCTGGCGATCTGCCGCCTGCTCATCCCTGAAGCGAATAACTGCTCAATTCCCTGAGTTTTGTCCATATCCAGACGACGTACCACGTTCCAACTCCAGTAGAGGGTTTACGAAGAAACCCGCTATCTGAATGAACCATGCCTTTCCTGTCGAACTGGCCCCTTTTGAAGCGCCTCGCGCTGGCCCCTTTTAGGCGCTCACTGACAGGCTGCCATTCGAGTTTGAGGAAAATGGGCGTTGATCTTCGACGAGGCAATGCCCCATCGGGTAATTTCACTTCCATTTCATAGATAGACTTCACCTCTTGAATTTGGGATAGATGATTGTTCTGCGTGCTGGCTCAAAGAAAAACCGCAAATTTTATCACGTGAAATCGATATGTGCGTTGGGATCGATCGAAAGATCCCTTCGCTAAACTTCACTCTCTAGCATCAGTGATTTTGGGAAGCACAAAAAAGCTGCCGACAGACAGGTCACTAACTGTTACAGCGGGATTTATTACTGACGTTTCTAGCATCGCTTCGCGACTTTGTAGTATGCGAAGCCTTACATTAATCTCACCGACCCCAGCAACTTTAGCCGCTTTGTTGTTGCGGCTTTGCACCGTTTTAGCATTCTCGGCCTGGTGACGACTTCGTGAGGTTACGGATTTCTTTTTAGCCATTTCATGTTCCTTCATGAGTTAAGATCGAAGACGAATCAACGCGGATATCAAGGAGCCATAAAATACTCCCATTTGGTATGCACAATCTTCGAGGAAATCCAACGGAATATCGGATAGCGGATCGTCGGTGTCAATGCAGATAACACCTTCGGAATCGGTGCATCCCTGGTGCATCCAAAAAGGAATTCCAACAAAGCTTCTGGCATGTTTCGAGAAATTTTCGATTTTTGTCGCGGGTAGATCCCACTTAGCTAAACGCTTCATGTAACCGGCGCGGTCCTTCTTGTAGCATGGGAGGTCGTTGTCAACTTTAACCTTACGTTCAACGAAGGCTTTACCCTGAGCACCTTCCGCATCCCCCCTGGACGCCAAGTATCTTGTCTGTCCTTCATTGAGGTAGTTTGACTTCTTCTTGTTCTTGGGCGGTCTCATGAATCGAAACTCGGTCGACCTGAGTTCTGCTCGTTCAGTAATAGCTTGATCAAGCACAAAAATTGAAACCCTCGCCGCGATCTTTGCAGGAGTCAATTTCGTAGCGCTTTTCTCAATCATTAGTTCAACAAATTCGTCCTCGATTGCCTCAAGTGCAGCGAACAAGAGTTTTTCTGCATCATGTGCGTTCCGAAGTATCTCGGGAAATGGGGCATTATCGGGATACTTATAATATCTAAAGAGACTTACTTTCTTGCTCTTGATGCGCAAACCAATTGGCCTGTCTTCCTCCGAGCCATTTCTCGGCGGCCTCAAATCTTTGGGTTCGGGCCACGTTGAAACAAAACTCTCAGATACGACGATTACGCCTGGGGGTGCCATGCGCACAAGCCGGCTGCACTCGTTTACCGCGATGCCAACGATGTTGCCGCGGCTTGAGTGTTCGTAATAACCTCCGTGGTGTACGGCTAAACGCAATTGTACGCCTTGCCCGTTGTTGTGCCGCTTTGTGTCTCTCTGTAAATCCACAATCCAACGTTCGCAAAGATCAAGTAGCTGGGTGTGATTGATGTTTTGAGAAAGCGTAATGATCATTCCGTCCAATAAACTGACTGTCCTGTGCTTGTACTTTTCGTCAAGTAATCCCAGTGATTCTGGGGTTGCCCACATCTGTTCGATGACTTCTTGGAATGAGTCGCTCGGCAGATTCGAAAAATCGGAAACGTCCGCTACGACAATAAAGCCATACAACAAATTGGCATCGTTACCGTTATCTTTTTGACTCTTGCACCGAGTGTAGTAGTCCGTTATTTCCTTGGCGACTGACGCTGCAGTTTTCCTTTCGCGAGAAATTGTAACATCGATTTCCTTCCAATCTGGGATCGAAGAGTGATCAATCTTGACGATAATTCCCTGAGCTGGATTCGCATTAAGTCGAGGTTTTATCGCGGTCCATTCGTTCATACAATGCGGAGACGACTTGTACTTTATCGACCAAAATGGCACGACGAATTCGCACTCCTTCGAAAAGACGGTCTCTAGTCTGTCACGACCTTTGACAGCGGATGAGTGATTCTTATCGAAGAAAACGCGATCACCGCCGAATTCCTCACCAAGTGCTTTGGCAACTTCCGTGACAAAACGACGATCTTTGGATTCGTACGAAAGGCCAATCTTGTAATTGAATCTTTCGGCCATGGGCGATCCAACCTTCTTCAAGCTTGCTTAGGGGGGACAAAGTTTGTTCGCGTTGCGTGTGTACTTCAACATTTTAAACCTAAATTTACGTCTCTTTGCGTCACTGCCAGCACAACTAAGCTGTCCTTCGTATTTCTTCGCGAGCCTGCGTTTGACACGGGCCAAATCACATCCATCTTTCTTCAATTTACTCAAGGTCGTTCTCCACGGAGGTCCCAGATTGTACGATACGAATACCTACGCCTTTTTGCGTACGCCACCCTAGTTATAGTAAACTAGTTTACTAATTCCAATGGGTCTTTTCGTATGCTACCTCGAAATGTTTCGCTGCGCTATGGATGGCTCGGACTTATTCCGCGACCATCTCCGACGTGATGGCCACCTAAAGGGGCCACCCATCAATGGTCTCAGGGCCTTTCTCACCGTACGATTGTAAGGTGAGAACGCTGCCCCATCAGGTATCGCATTTCAAAAAGAAACGGCCTTCGGAGGATCATCTCTCCGAAGAACGAACGGAAACGACAGGGCCTCTCAGGGGATCGCTTTTCACGCCACTGCCTCGTTCCCAACGTATACGACGTCGAGCCGTAGCCTGAAATTCTTTCCAACTGCCCGGCACTGTCGTTTTGATTCCTAGAAATCCAACCAGTAGATCTTGTTGCAGTCTATTGGGAAACGCTGGTCAGGAATTCTCTTGCAATGGGCAGTCGCATTCCTCCGTAAAAGTTGAGTCGAGCCCGCCACGTTTGAATCTGGTCGTATCGAGCTTGTTGGCCAGTCACCGTCTCGATCATTCGCTGAACAAATAGGTCCGGGCTATTTCCTGCTCGATCGTAAAAAGAAGTACTTGCGAGCAGCTCAGCCTTCATTTCGCTGATCGTCATCGTACCTGTTGCCAATTGATTCGACCATGCTTGTGATTCGCTGAGCGACGGATCTCGCCCCAGGTATTGCCGAAATGCCTGAACCATCGATGTCATGTCGGGAGGATAGTAGGCAACCGTATTGATACTACCTCCGCTATACAACGCAGGACCTTGTAGACGAAGATTGTAAGCGACTTGCGTTCCTGGGGTCGGAGCTGCGATATCCTGAGTGGCGTAGGCCACAACCGATCGATTGGCATCGTAAAGTGTCGCGACCAATCGATAGCGGTCCAACGGACTAATGTACTGCGGGTCGTACCGAATACTGTAGCTAAACGGGCCATTGCCAAAGGCTTGCCGGAGGTCGCTCCCTCCACCAACTTGCATGAACGGTCGCGTGGCGTTCTGCAACTCCACTTTCAAAATGCCTGAGCCTAAGTTGATCACCCCTCGATCGAAGCTAACTTCACCAGAGACAGTGGACACCATCTGAGGTGCTTGCGAAATCGCGAGGTCCAAGCTCTTGAGTTGACGTGTGAACGCATCGAACACGACCAGACGAACGCGACCGTATGCATCGACTCGCCTACTGATCTCATAGACTAAATCGACGGCCCGGCCATTGACGTATCCGACTTGATATCCAGCAACAGAAACCACGACATCACCTGCCTTCAAGCCCGCATTTGCCGCGATCCCTCCTGGCACAACTTGCTGGATCAAAACACCGTTTGCTGTATTGACGAGATACGCACCCAGTTGCCAAGTCTGCCAAGTTGGCGCAATAGGCTGGATCACGCTGGGGCCAGCAGTCCACTGCGGTAGCTGCATGATCCCTCCAGAATAGTAGTTTCCCCATTCGCTTCCGTAGCCAACGGTCGGAGCATAGCTTGTGCTAAAGCCATATTGCGCCTGGAGCGAACCTCCCTGTGTCAGAGAACACACCATTGCAATGACAACCCAAAAAGCGTTTCGTGGCATGCAGCGGAATTGAAACAACATCGTGATGGTTCCTCCTTGAGAATGTGGAGCTAAGTTGCAGTATCTTGTGTGAAAAATCGAGGAATGCATCTAACTCCTCAGAGCTAGATGGTTAGCAAGACTCGTTGCGAGTCGTTATCGAAGTTGCTGACCAAAAAGTTCGGTCAATTGGTGATGAATAAAACCGGGATCCAACGGGAAAAAGCCCGATTTCATCACCACATTTTGCCCATCACGGCTGAGCACGTACCGCAAGATAGACTCGCGAAGCTTTCCATCCTTGGTGAGTTGTTCTTTATCCAGCACCAGCATCATGGGACGAACAATGGGATACTTACCTGCCAGAACGTTGATTTCGTTGGCCTGAACCAATTCCCCTTGGACCAACAACGGCACTCGGCGAACATCTGGGTGCTCAAAATTGATGTCGGCAAAGCCAACTCCTTTGGTGTCCTTGCTGATCGCTTCGCAGATGTCGGTGTTCGAATTGCATGGAACGAGTGACGACGTCAATTCTGCGCCACCTAGAAGCACACGAGAAATAAACACTTGAGATCCACTGTTGGCTTCGCGTTCGTAAACTGCAATTGGTTCGTTCGAAAGCAATCCCTGCACTCCCAAATCGCCCCAGACCCTCGCTTTCGGTTTCCCCTCTTTGCCGGCTGCAAAAATTGCTTTGACGGTGTCTGGGGAGATGCTAGAGAGTGGGTTGCTGCGGTGAACGAAGAGTGCCATCGCCTCCATTCCTACGGTGATTGCGATTGGCTCTTTGCATTTGCCTGCTTGCAAAAGCTCCTGGTCTTTTGCATCCACTGGCCGGCTGACCCCAGCTATGATTGTAGGATCTTCGCTGAGCAATCTCAGCGCCACCTCGGAACCCTCCGCTGTTCCAGTCATCTCCAGTCCAGGATGAAATTGCTTGAAGTTTTGCGCCCACTGGTGGCCCAAGTCGCTCATCGTTCTCGATCCGCTCAACTTGGCTTGACCGCTTAGTTTTTCAGTGGGGCGGTAAGGAGGCAATTGGTCCAACATCTGCATCATCTGAAATTGCTGCTGACGCTGTGTCTCGGGCGCCACTCCCTCGGGCGCGGTTGCGGGAGAGTTCTTCGTTGGGTTCGAACCCGAGACTTCCTGGCCCGACGAAGCCCTGTCCGTTGGCGACTGCGAGCGAACCTTGCTTGTGTTGCAAACAAGAATCGTCGCCACAATAAAGAAACAAACCCTTCCACTTCGAAACATCCAACTACTCCGTTATTTCGATGAAAACTCTCGTTGCTGTTCAGGATCCACGATCTTGACCGCTTGACCGATTTTTATATTAAAAATTGTATCGGCCAGTCAACTAATGCGGTAGATCCTCGGAAGTAGCGGGCAAGCCGAAAGGGATCGAGTCGAATCCCAGCCGTGCTCATTGGCATTGCGCTGCGTCCCCGCAAAAATGTCTGCATGCCACTTGACTGGCCAACTCAATTCCAGCTTCAATGCAAATCGGCGTGGGCGGGCATAAAAGTACCGTGGCGTGAAATCGTTCTATTTTGGCGAGAAAACAATTGCGCGACGGAGTATGATCACGATCTATCTACGACACAATGAAGCGAGGCATGCGGAGTCACGGACATGGTTTCGGTCCGTTTCGGTCCGTTTCGGTCCCTTTCGGTCCGTTTCGGCCATGCTCAACCTGCATCAAGACCACAATTCAAGACCACAATTCAAGAACAAGCTCCCCATCCAACCCAGGAACGGATCCGCATGAAAAACAGACTTATTCTCCTTACACTCACCCTCGTTTTCGCGGCGCATGGTTCATGTTTCGCCGCGGATAATGGTCGGGAGACGGCGATTCCCGATTTCACCAAAGGGGACAAGATTCCTGAAGACGCGAAGCACGACTGGAATCTCGGTGCCACGGGCCTGCGCGGTTGGATTTATTGTGACAAGATGGTCACTTCCGATGCCCGTCAGATCGCGATTACCAAGGTCGATAAGGGTTCTCCCACGGACGGCGTTCTCGCGATTGGCGACGTGATTCTCGGCGTCGGCGGCAAGCCGTTTTCTTATGACCCGCGCACCGAAATGGGCAAGGCCCTGACCCTTGCCGAATCGGAAGTCGGCAAAGGCAATCTCACCCTGACCCGTTGGCGCGCAGGCAACTCGGCGGAAGTCGTGGTGAAGCTCCCAGTGCTCGGAACTTACAGCGCCACCGCTCCCTACAATTGCCCGAAGTCCAAACGCATTCTCGAACAAGGGTGCCAGGATCTCGCCAGGCGGATGGCCTATCCCACCTATGCAGAGCGACTGGACCCCATTCCCCGATCACTTAATGCCCTCGCCTTGTTAGCTGGCGGCGAGCCAAGCTACCTCCCGCTGATCAAGAAGGAAGCCGAGTGGGCCACGAACTTCTCCGATGAAGGAATGGCAACTTGGTATTACGGCTACGTCATGATGTTCCTTTCCGAATACAAGATCGCAACGGGTGATGATTCGGTCATGCCGGGCTTGAAGCGGCTTGCGCTCGAAGCCGCCAGTGGTCAAAGCGCGGTGGGTTCATGGGGCCACAGGTTCGCTCGGCCCGACGGACGACTGTTCGGCTACGGAATGATGAACTCCCCAGGTTTGCCTCTCACGATCTCGCTGGTGATGGCCCGTGAGGCGGGTGTCAAAGACCCGGCGCTGGATCTGGCGATCGAGCGCAGTGCCAAGCTGTTAAGATTTTATATAGGCAAAGGCGCGATTCCTTACGGCGACCATCATCCCTGGATTGAGAACCACGAGGACAACGGCAAGTGTGGAATGGCCGCCGTGCTGTTCAACCTACTCGGTGAATCGAAAGGGGCGGAGTTCTTCTCGCGCATGAGCATTGCTTCTCACGGATCGGAACGGGACACCGGGCACACCGGCAATTTCTTCAACATGCTTTGGGCGATGCCGGGCGTCGCACAGTCGGGACCACAGGCTACCGGTGCCTGGATGACTGAGTTTGGAAGTTCGTACTTCGACCTCGCGCGGCGTTGGGATCACAGCTACCGCCATCAAGGCCCGCCGGAACCTGAAGAAGACAGCTACGCAGGCTGGGACAGCACCGGCGGTTATCTTTTGGCCTACGCCATGCCGCTGAAGAAGGTTTATTTCACCGTCAAAAAGGCGGACGCAGTGCCGCAACTCGATGCCGCCGCCGCCCAATCACTCATCTTCGATGGGCGTGGCTGGAACAACAAGGATCGCAACGGTTTCTACGATGCGCTAAGTGACGAACAACTCCTCGAGCGCCTTCGCAATTGGTCGCCGGTCGTGCGAGAGCGAGCGGCGATGGCTTTGGGACGCCGCAAGAACGCTCCCGTTGCACCTTTGATCGAGATGCTCGATTCTCCGAGCATTGAGGCTCGTTATGGAGCCTGTCAGGGTTTGATCTTCCTGCGCGGACGTGGAGCGCCTGCCGTGGATGCTCTGCAGAAGACTTTGGCTCATCAAGACCTCTGGCTTCGAATCAAAGCTGCTGAAGCACTCGCGGCCATCGGCGCGCCTGCCATGAAAGCTGTTCCGCAATTGCTCGAACTGCTGGCTCAGGTGGATGTGAACAATGACCCGCGCGGCATGCAGCAGCGCTATCTCTCCTTCGCCCTGTTTGACCGTGACGGGATGCTCGGCCGCTCACTGGAAGGTGTGGATCGCCCCGCGCTCTACAAGGCCGTGCGTGCCGGCCTGAAGAACGAGGACGGGCGTGCTCGCGGCAGCATTGGTTCTGTCTATCGCCATCTCTCGCTCGAAGAGATCAAGCCCCTGCTGCCTGCCATCCACGAGGCGATCGTCCAGCCCGCGCCGAGCGGCGAGATGTTCGCCGACGGGATTCGCGTGGAGGGCCTGCGCCTCCTGTCGCAGCACCACATCGAGGAAGGCATGAACGCTCTCGTAATCTACACCCGTGATCAGAATCCATGGGAAAGCCAAATTCGCACCCCTGAGCTGATGAAAATCCTCCTCACGTACGGCATTCACGCCAAGGTGGTCATCCCAGAACTGATCAAGATCTCGCACTACTTCGAGAAGGAGGAGAAAGATTTTCCAAGGGCTCTAATGCGCATGAAGGCCAAGAGCGTCCGCGATACGATCGCTGCGATTGAAGCCTCGACGGACGCCCCGAAACTCGTCCGAATCCAACAGGACAAGAATCTCAAGTGATTCGTCAAAGCATGTGCGTGTCCCTATTGGTCCCTACGCGCCCGGCTTGAAGGGTCGCGTGCAAAAAACGGCTCGCTTGCGCCTATTTTCCTTTTATTTCCGAAGCAAACTTTCCTAGGTTTATATCGGGCAACCACGGGAAAGTTGGTTGATCAATCTCAGTCGGAAATGTCCGAGTGTTCGGAACAAGCCTATCTGCGTAATCTGCACGGCGAACATAAGTAACCTCTAGAAGGTTTGGGAGCGCCAGCTCACCTAACCAACTAATTGGGCAATGCCCATTCGCGTGAACATGTACGGATTGATGGGTTTGATTAATCTTCTTAAGCACAGACAACAACTGAGATAAATCTGCCTTTGATCTGCTCGGAATCAGCCCATGCAATTCAATCACAATCTGCACAAACTGACCAATAACAGCACTAGGCGTTTCCTCAAAAACACTCCATTCATATCCCTCGATGTCCATCTTAAGCAATAGATTCTTGGACCTTTCATGACCATTGCGGCGAATTAAGTTACTGAGTGTCTCAAGACCTTTTTCTTCGGGATCGCCTGTGACACCTTCTTTGAAGAAGTGGAATCGCGGATTCTGTTTCGGAAGTTTCTCGATGGTGTGATCATACATATAGATATCAATTCCCAGTCCCGCGATTTCTTCATCCCAAGACACATCACTACTAATTCCGAAGCTGTAGGCGGCATCAATCTTACGGGAGGGAACGTCATCTAACATAATATAGCCGCCGTCATATTTTTGACCTACGCGTGTATATTTAGCTCCCGAGACATCCATGGGGGTGAGAAGCGCAATGATTTCATGGAAATTCTGAAATTTGTTGGATTCTCTCATCCGTGCATCATCGATAGTTGCGAACTCCAGGTAGGATGTGGCACTGTCGAGTTGGTGCTGGTGACTTTTCAACTCTCTTCTTAGCAGTTCATGCTGTTGTCGCAACGTATCCAAAACCTGTTCGACGCCAAGGAATCTTCGAAAAGGTAGGGCGATTCTCTTCATCAGTTTCTTCATTATGGAATTCGTTCTCTATCCCGAGACCTATGAGCCATTGCGCGAACTCCTTACGGCGGACTTCAACATTGGCGGCATTTTAAACCTGTGGCTACGGGTTTGCAAGGACTTGGAGCACCATCCTCGAAACGAAGACGCGATCCTTCGAACGGCTTGGATAGATTGTGCGTAGACACGATCTATCTTGTGTGACAAGCCCCTCAACACATGGAATTGTCTCCACTGAAGAAAGATCGGGCCATTCTTCAGGTTTGCTTGATGATCTTTGCAGGTAGAAGTGCTCCGCCTTTTGCCCCATGGGCGCCTACCCAACGTGTCCCGAATTTTCGTAGTCGATCCGCAAACATACGAAAAAGGCCTTCATGCCTAGAAGATCGACTCACTCTCTCTAGACGAACCGAATCTGGGACAATTGCGCTAGCGGCTGCTCGGCAGATCGGCTCTCTTGGTTCTTTGGATCGAGGTCCCTGAGTGGGCCAAACGAAATTCCAGCCCGTCGTTCTATCTCGTGAATTGGCACTTGGGCGTTCTCATGACGTCCAAACACGAATTCCTCTTGGTCACCCTCCAAGAAAGACTTTTGTGACATCGTATAACCCGTGGCGCAAAGGCCGCCCGTTTCGTCATGGATAAACGCGATAACTTTCCAGAACGTAATGGGCACTTTCACCTTAAACCGAAATGGATCGTTTTTACTGAGGAATGGACCAGTGAAAACACAGATCCTCATTTTGTCTTTTTGCGCGTTTTGCAATGCGTAGTCCTCTAAAGCCAACCAAACTCCTCCATTCATTGACTGCATCTGCGGGACCGCGTTGGTGACGTGCATGGAGTCTGCGTTTCCTAAATTGGCTTCTGCTTGAGTGCCCCAAGCCGGATCTTCGCGGCGCGTCATGTGCCCGCGGCTAAACTTCGGCGGGTTACCGTAACATTCCTTCATGATCTGAAACTCTTTTGGTACGCGAGGATCAAACTGCCAGCCTGGCCGTGTTGTTTTCTTCGACTGACTAACATCGATGTTGCACGCACTGAAGCGGCACATTCGACGACTCTTGCTCATCAACACGGAGAAATTCTTGTACTTGAGTTCTGTCGATCCTGCGAATTCGAATGCGTCGTCCTCGTTCTCTTCCAGCACCGGTAACGGTACTCCAAATTCCTCGCCGATGAATCCTACCTGATACCCTTTACGATCTGCATAATCCGAAACTTTCGCTTCGGTCGTTTCGATCATGTCGTCGTCAGCGTCAATCGCAACGATTCTTGGAGACAACCTGGGTTGAGGAGCTGGCGGCATTCGAGATGAACCAGTTTGGGTTGGGCTCGCAGATGTTTGCGTGACACCAATCGCACTGAATGCATCACCAATCTCGACACGAATTTTGATGGGGATCGTGGCCTCGATGACTCTCGCTCCGTTGGATGCATGCTGTGCACTTGAAAGGATCAATCCGTTGTCATCCGCTGGCATGCTCTCGTGGCTTTGAGAAACGGATGCGCAACTTCGTGTTTGTCGCAAAACAGCATCCAGCGTCTCGTGCACGATCGATATCGGAACGGCATGGTTCTTGGAGAACATCGTTCCTGCGAAGTGAAGTGCAACAGCCTTTCCTGACTTTATCGACACGATCACACTACCGGAATTACCACCTAACGTGGTGCAATCATGGAACAGGCGATTGCTGGTTACCTCCTGGACAAGCCCAGGCGCCAGTCGCTTCTTGTCATATCTTGCCCCAAATATACGGTCCATCGTTGCGGGATCGGGAAAGAACGGATCTCGCGCCGGGTATCCGATAATGGCCACTTGCTCACCTGAGCTAACCGATGTTGAATCGATAGGAATCGGTGCCGGTAGGTCCTGACGGCTGACCGGTTCGATTCTCAGGAAGGCAATGTCAGGACCTGATGATTTCTCAATATGAACGATATGGAAGAGCGGGAAATTGAGAGACGAGCCGGCCTCAAATTCCTCTACGAAATCAATGCTCACCTTGGTTGGGTTACCGTCAATGTCTGGGATAAAACGAAATTGCTCACCTTGGCGCTCGGCAAAAACCGACGCGACGTGGCGGTTCGTTACCACAATATTGTCGCGAACGAGCCAACCCGTTCCAAGCCGCTCTGCTCCAGGAAAATTGGCGACTTCGATACGTCCAACTGCGGGAATGATGGGGCGAAACAGCGCAATCGCGTTCATTAATCGGTCCTTCCATACTTGGCTCTGAATCTCTTGGATATCGATCACCACTTGATTGTTCTTGATATCCAATACCGGTCGGCCTTGGGTCAGAATAATGGCCTCTTCGCGCATTGCTCCGAGCCCTAACGCAGCAGACTCGTTTCGCATCGTCCCTTCCAACTCATTTGCAATCGCTGGATCGGATGCCTTCAAATTGTTCATGTACAGACGAAATTGATCTTGCTTGCTACTCATGGAAAGAGGCTCCTGCTTGGAAAACACGGAAGCGTGCGAAACAAATTTCTTGGAACGGCAGCGGTTCCAACATCATGTTGTACTCCCTTGACTTAGGGAGATGCAGGATAGTTGCACTTTTCATAGGTGCTCAGCTCATGGTTGCACGATCAAGATACCTTGATTCTAGGGAACCAAAAGAGAGCCTGCAATCAAATGATGGGAGTTAACACGATCTTCCCCAGAAAACTATTTTGACATTTTTGAGAGATTTCTGTCACAGGCCAAATAAGTATACGTTTTCAATGGGTAAGAAAATGATCCTTTGCTTTTCTCATCACTCCCAAACAGGTCTTTCCTGAAAAGGGCGGGAATCCAGTTCACAAGTCATTCCCGCGCAGGCGGGAATCCAGTTCATAAGTCATTCCCGCGCAGGCGGGAATCCAGTTCACAAGTCATTCCCGCGCAGACAGGAATCCAGTTCATAAGTCGTTCCCGCGCAGGCGGGAATCCAGTGCATAAGTCGTTCCCGCGCAGGCGGGAATCCAGTTCATAAGTCATTCCCGCGCAGGCGGGAATCCAGTTCATAAGTCGTTCCCGCGCAGGCGGGAATCCAGTTCATAAGTCGTTCCCGCGCAGGCGGGAATCCAGTGCACAAGTCGTTCCCGCGCAGGCGGGAATCCAGTGCGCAAGTCGTTCCCGCGCAGGCGGGAATCCAGTGCGCAAGTCGTTCCCGCGCAGGCGGGAATCCAGTGCATAAGTCGTTCCCGCGCAGGCGGGAATCCAGTGCGCAAGTCGTTCCAGCGCAGGCGGGAATCCAGTGCACAAGTCATTCCCGCGCAGGCGGGAGTCCAGTGCATAAGTCGTTCCCGCGCAGGCGGGAATCCAGTGGAGTGCGAGTGATACCTGGCTTGCCGCCTACGAGGGAATGACGAACAAGTGGGAAGCTTACTCTTAGGTACCTGATGGCCCCATGAACCCAATGCCTTGGCGGGAAAGACGGATGTTGAAAGCCCCAATCGCTACGCCAACACTTCATTTGAGATCACGCGAATCAACCGTGAATGGACTCACGAACTCGCGAAACATCCCGCAGCTGCGTTTTGCCCTGGAAGAAATTTGCGATTTCGTTGGGAAGCGGACTTTTTGAGGCTCTCTGGCGAGCCTGCTGCGCTTCCACGACCAAAGTATTTTTTGAAATTCCACACCAAGTCGCACCACATTTGTCCCTCTATTCCAATCCTTGCAAGGATAGGAGCAAGTTCTT
>Ga0247836_1005809_pt1 | contig 14178 bp, 12 predicted proteins | sample LaCruzMarch2015__4_FD_187116 | JGI IMG/M metagenome (GOLD analysis project Ga0247836, IMG submission 187116) | Freshwater microbial communities from meromictic Lake La Cruz, Castile-La Mancha, Spain - LaCruzMarch2015_14m | ecosystem: Environmental > Aquatic > Freshwater > Lake | place: Spain...
ACTCTTTACCGACTTTTATTTCACCCCACTCTATGCCGGACTGATGGTGGATCGACTTGAACATCTTTTAATTAAAGACGCCCAAGGAGTTGTCCATCTGGGGGGGCGGGATCGTGTCTCCAAATATGAGTTTGGAAGAAAGCTTGCCCAAATTTCAGGTCTGCCCTTTGTATCAGTCGAGGCTTCACGAATGAATGCAGTGGCTACATTAGCCCCCCGACCAAAAGATATTTCATTAAACTCGGACCGGGCCGCGGATCTGCTTGGAACGCAATCTCCGACTTTGGAAATGAGCCTTCAACTGTTTCTCAGGGATGAAAAAGCATTTAAAACAGCAACTTTAAATAAACGCAGGTTAATATCCCAATCAATTCCCTATGCGCGTCAGTCGATCGACGCTTCGGATATACGAGCAGTAACACGGGTGCTGAAAAGTGACTTCCTAACGCAAGGGCCCGAAATCGAGGCTTTTGAGCAAGAATTTGCGAATTTTTGTGGCGCGAAATATGCTGTTGCCTGCAGCTCTGCCACCGCCGGGCTGCATCTTTCGGCCCAGGCGCTCGGGGTGGGGCCGGGGGATCTGTGGTGGACTTCTCCCAATACTTTCTGCGCCACTGCAGATGCTGCCCTGCGATGCGGCGGCGAGGTGGATTTTGTGGATATCGAGTGGGGCACTTACAATATGGATCTTCATCTTTTGGAGGAGATGCTCAAAAAAGCCTCAAAGAAAGGTCATCTTCCGAAGGTGGTGGCCCCAGTCCACTTTACCGGCAATCCAATCGACATGGAGTTTCTTGGGCGGCTCAGCAAGCGGTACGGCTTTCGCGTAGTGGAGGATGCGGCACATGCGACAGGGGCGACCTTTCAAAAAACCCCTGTTGGCTCCTGCCGATGGTCAGATCTCTGTGTTTTCAGTTTCCATGCTGTCAAGGTCATCACCACCGGGGAAGGGGGCATGGTCACCACCAACTCTCAGGAGCTCTATGAGAAGCTTTTGCTCCTAAGAACTCACGGGATCAGTCGGGATCCCCGGTATCGTCCTGCCGACCGTAAGCCCCCTTGGTACTATGAAAAGCTGGAACTGGGAAATCATTACCGCCTGACCGATATCCAGGCGGCGCTGGGTCGGAGTCAGTTATCGAGTCTTGGGAAGTTTTTGCAGCGGCGGCGGGAAATTGCTAGGAGGTATGATCGGGGGCTCCGTGCAACCGGCTTGCAACTGCCGCGCCTCACCCCTGGCGGGAATTCATCTTGGCACCTTTACGTCGTGGCAGTTCCTGAGAATTGGGGTGCGGGCACCCGAGACCGACTCCTAACAAGTTTGCGGGAACACGGCATCAATGCGAATCTTCATTATACGCCTGTCCAAGAGATGAAGTACTATTTAGAAAAGGGCAGATCAAAAAACGCGGGGAACAAATTTAGTTCATGTCCTATTGCCAAAAGATATGGAAGTTCTGCTGTTAGCCTTCCCATGTTTCCAGGGTTAAAGGAAAGGGAGCAACGAAAAGTGATTCAGGAAGTGCGGGCTTGGTGCAATGTTTTCCGACTGGTGTGAAATAAGGTCGCGTATCGATTTGAAGTGGGGACAAGCGAAGAACCCGGAAAATTCAAAAATAATTGAGAAAAACATACATACCATTCGGTAAGCCAAATTACGGCCCCGGGGAAATCAAGGCGGTAGCGCGGGTTTTGAGAAGCGGTTGGAGCGGCATGGGATCCGAAACTATGAAGTTTGAGGGGGAATTGGCTAGAAGGGTCCAGGCGCCGCACGTTGTTACAGTTGGATCTTGCACGGCAGCTATGCTGCTATCTTTGCATGTTTTGGGTATTGGGAGAGGTGATGAGGTCATTTGCCCAAGCCTAACTTGGTGTAGCACCGCGAATGCGATTTTGTATCGCGGCGCAAAAGTGATTTTCTGCGATATCAATCCGGACAACTTTTGCGTCATGCCAGAGGATGTTTGCAAAAGAATTACTCGGCGGACACGGGCAGTAATGGTAGTTCATTTTGGCGGATTTGCGGTGGATGTTCTACAATTAAGGTCCGTATTGCCCAAACATATTGCCATAATTGAAGATGCTGCCCACGCGTTTGGTGCCCGCTATCCAAACGGGGAACTGGTTGGCAGCTCAGGGAATCTTGTTTGCTTTAGTTTTTATGCAAATAAAAACCTTTCCACCGCTGAGGGAGGAGCAGTTGCTCTTTTCGACCGAAAAAAAGCCAACAAAATACAATCTCTAAGGCAGCATGGTTTGCCTATCGACGCGTGGAAAAGATTCACCCATCCTCGGGCGATTCTGTTCTCTGCCGCACTCAAAGAACTCGGCTACAAAGCGAACTACACTGATCTACAGGCTGCTTTGGGGCGGGTTCAGCTCCGTAGGTTTTCCTCAATGCAAAGTCATCGATCGCAAATTGCCGCTCTTTATGGAAAATTCCTAAAAAAGAATCTCCCTTGGGTGTTGCCTCAGGCAAGTGTGACATGCGATCGTCATGCAAAGCACCTGTTCCCAATCCGAATCAGGAAAAACAGCAGGATAAAACGGGATTGGGTTCTCAGGGAGCTGCGAAAAAAAGGAATCGGTGCAACCGTTCATTATGCCCCTCTTCACAAAATGCCCTTATATGAAAATTCCAAAACAAATAATCTGCCGTTCACTGACGAGGTCGGCGCAGAAATCCTCACATTGCCAATAAGCGCAAGCATTCAAAGGCGGGAAGCGGCTTGGGTTTGCAAAAAACTTGTCGAGGTCTTGACATGACTGGGGCATCGCCAGAAAAGGACTTTTCCATTCAAACCTCTAACTATGGTTTTTATGGCCGGTTGAGCGCTGATTTTCCATCGCAAGTCATCGTCGATGCCACGGAAGTCTGCAATCTGGCCTGCGTTCATTGTCCCCACCCTGAATTCAAGAAGTCCGAACATTATCGCGCCCGTTATCTGCCAACCGAGCTCAATGCAAAAATGGTTGATGAGGTACGGCATTATGGAAAAGGAAAGACGCAATACATCCGTTATACGAGCAATGGCGAACCGCTAGTTCATCCCAATATTTACGACATGCTTGAGTATAGTGTGCAGCATTCCGGAGTGCTGGTTTCACTCACAACCAATGGCACGATACTTCGCGAAGAGCGCGTCGAGAAGCTTTTGTCATCCGGCCTTCACATCATTGACGTCAGCATCGATGCTTTTACCGACGAGACTTATGCTAAAATTCGGGTGAATGGCTGCTTAGAAGTGACTCAACGTAATGTGCTTAAGCTGCTTGAGCTTCGGGCCCGGCATCGGGCACGGACCAAAATTGTTGTAAGCTTTGTCGAGCAACCACAAAACACTGATGAAGTAGGATCCTTTGAGGCCTTTTGGAAAGCAGCAGGAGCTGATTATGTAATCATACGAAGGCTGCATTCAGCTGCTGGTGGGGTTGCCGGAATCGCCCAGGCCATGCGCCAGGCCCAATCAACGGAAACTCGGCGCCCTTGTCTTTATCCTTGGGAACGAATTCTCCTGAATCCTCGTGGAGAGCTCGCTTTCTGCCCCCAAGATTGGAGTCACGGATCAGTCGTAGCAGATTTTACAGCAACCACGATACGCGAGACCTGGCAGGGTGAGTACTACCGCCGCCTCCGCGAGGCCCATTTGGACAACAATTACTGTAAGCATCAATTTTGTGGGCAATGCCCGGATTGGAGAACAACCCGATGGCCGGGTCAGGGGCGGAGTTATGCGGACATGGTTGCAGACTTCAAAGATGAGCTCAACAACACCTGAATTTGCCTCAGATCGCGATCGTTAATCCCAACAGTGCGCGTTGTTATCAATCAGTCCAATTATCTTCCGTGGAAAGGTTATTTTGATCTTATCCATGACGCGGACTTATTCATTTTTCTCGATGATGTTCAATTTACAAAAAACGACTGGCGGAACCGGAATCGAATAAAGGCTTCGCAGGGTTGCGAATGGATCACCATTCCGGTGGGGCAAAATATTCGCCGATTGGTTTGTGAAGTGGAGATGCCTGGCGGCGATTGGGCAAGCCAACACTGGGGCATAATTGAACGGTCGTATCGCCTAGCGCCTTATTTTGAAAAATACGCACCGTTTTTTATGGAAGTTTTTTTAAGAATGCGATGGAAATATCTTTCTGAACTAAACCAGTATCTTGTCAGAGCGATTGGGAAGAACTTTTTCGGTCTAAAAACAAAATTCTTGGACTCACGAGATTTTCAAATACAAACCCGCGGCCAGGACAGGGTGATCGATCTGCTAAAGCAAGTAGGAGCTAGAACTTACATTTCCGGGCCGGCAGGAAAAACCTATCTAGAGCCTGAACGATTTGCTACCGAAGGGCTTTCCCTGCAGTGGAAGGATTACTCTGGCTACCCAGAATATCCGCAGATGCATCCACCTTTCGAACATGCTGTGTCTATTCTGGATTTGCTGTTTTCGATGGGACCTGAAGCTGCTGACTACATCTGGGGTTGGCGTAATACCCCGTCATCATCTGCATGAAAACTTTCTCTATTATCGTTCCGGTCTATCAGAACTGCGCCAATTTGGGTGATACCGTACCGCGGTTGCTCGCCCTGTCCGAACGGTTGCCTGAATACCGGCTCGAACTCGTCCTAGTGGACGACGGATCTACCGACGGATCTCGGGAGTTACTCGCAAATCTGGCGCATCACCATCCGGAATCTATCCGGGCGGTATTCTTGACTAGGAATTTCGGCCAGAGTCCCGCCATCCAGGCCGGCCTGAAGCATGCAACAGGCGATTGTATTGGCATCATTTCCTGCGACCTCCAAGAGCCATGTGAAGAATTCGTGACTATGGTGAAGGCATGGGAACAAGGTCACAAATATGTTCTTGGCGAACGCGTGGATCGGCAGGAATCCACCACCCATCAAGCCACATCTTCATTCTATTGGTGGGTTGTGCGCCGCTTTGCCTTCCCGGAATTCCCGCCGATGGGCTACGACTTTTGCTTACTCGACCAACAGATAGCCATCGAGCTCAGCGCCATTAATGAGAAAAATACGTCGATTTTTGTACTGATCTACTGGCTCGGTCATCGTCCGTACCGCCTGCACATTGTGCGCAAGGTACGGATCAAGGGGCGCTCGCAATGGAATCTGCAGCGAAAGATCGGCTTTACCCTCGATACCTTGATTGGGTTCACATACGTCCCCGCCCGCCTAATAAGCTTCCTTGGTTTTAGCACTGCCATGCTGGCGTTGCTTTACCTCGGGTTCGTCTTGCTGCGCTGGTCAACGCTGCGAGCGGCCCCGCCCGGGTGGATGACGGTCGTTGGTCTCGTAACCCTGTTTGGTGCATTGAATCTTTTTGCCCTTGGCATTCTAAGTGAGTATCTGCTTCGGATCCTTGACGAGGCGCGTAAACGACCGACGTATATTGTGGAACGTATTATCAATGCAAGGACCCGGTCGGGCAGTGGGTGAAGCACGGGATGGGCCAAGGAACATCTTCCCAGCCACGATTTGTGTTCCGGTCGCAATCGGTATGTATCTGCGGGACACGTCTTGATTCGGCGGTTCATTCGCATGTGATCAAGCATCACTGGGGCGAGATTTGTTTTTACTCCTGCAGTTGGTGCGGAACCTGGTGCCAGTCCCCGCAAGTCACAACGGCCTCCCTTGTCGCATGGTATGATTCAGACTTGTATCAAGGCTCGGATGGACGCTCTGGGGTTGCCTATGACAACTACGAGGCTGATGAATCGCAGCGCCTCGCTGAGGCTCGCGACCGGTTTAGTCGCTACATCGCGCCTTGGCTTAGCCGAAGCCCCGCCGATATTCTGGAGATTGGTTGTGCAAGCGGCTCGCTTCTCGCGATCGCCCGTCATGCTGGCAATCGGGTTACAGGAGTGGATCTGTCGTCTCGCTTTGCTGAGCAAGCAAGGAGGTTAAACCAACTCGAGGTCAATGTTGGGAATTTCCTTCAACTGCCTCTGCCTGAACGAGCCTTCGATGCAGTTTTCTTATTCGGCACGGCCTCGAATCTCCGTGATCTGCCGAAGGCCTTACGACGCATTCGCCGACTAATCAGAGAAGACGGGCGTGTTTTCCTTAACTTTCCGCACAGCGACTCCTGGCCGGCCAGAATCTATGGAAGGCACTTTTGGATGTTTGCTCCTAGTGTGGCGACTTTTGCTTCCACGGCCGGCATGTGTAGGTGCGTTACCAACAATGGTTGGTCTATTGAAGCTCTGTCATTGGATTACCAGCGCCCCAGCTTCGGTAAGCTCATCAAGCACACCAAGCTCGCAGATGTGCTGCCAGAATCCCTAACGAAAATCGTCTCCCCCCGATTGCTACCCGTGAGCATCCCAATCCCCGCGGTTAAGTATGCCCGACTTCGCCCCGTATGAGAAACGCAATAGAAGACCCACCTGAAGCGAAACCAGTCTATTTCATCGTTGGCTGCCCCCGTTCGGGCAGCTACCTGCTTTCCTCGATTCTCAACGCCAGCGGTCGCATTGCTATTCCAACTGAGACACACTTTGCACCGCTTTTTCTACCTTATCTTTGGATGGCCGGTGATCTTCGAAATCTAAAAGCACGCAGACGCGTGCTTAAGGCAATCTTTATGTTTCTCCGAATCTGGCTGGTCCGCGCCGAGGAGGAGCGCGATTATGCTGCCGTCACCCGACACTCGCTTCTGGCAGTCGAGCCTGAGTCTGACCGAATAATCGACTCCGTGAGAAATTATGCTGGTATCGTGAGCGGGCTTTTCATGGCCTATGCACGCCAACATGGGGCGTTGGACGCTGGAGACAAGAGCGCTTTTTTCGATCACATGCCTCTGGATAAAATCGACACAGCCATGGGTGGTCGCGCCCGCTTTATACATGTTGTACGCGACGGTCGGGATGTTTGTGTTTCCTGGTGCAGAATCAAGGTGGGGCCACGCACAATGAAAGAGGCAGCAATATCCTGGAGCGCCCACATAGAGGGAAAGCAATCTTGGGGCCGTAAAAACCCAGACCGATATTTGGAAGTCAGATATGAGGATTTGTTAACTTATCCTAAAAAAACCCTTCTCGAAATCTGTGCATTTGTGAACTTAAAATACACAGATTCTCTATTGGATTTCCATAAAACTCAATATGCCAATGATATAGCTAAAGGGAGCTCTCATGCGCAACTCAACAAGCCCCTCAATTCAGAAAACCAAGGCAAATGGAAGAATGCCCTAAGTAATAGCGAAATTTACGAATTTGAAAGTATTGCTGGAGGTGCACTTAAATCTGCGGGATACATACCGCTGAATGAGAAAAACGTGTCGAATTGGCCGCAGACGCGGATGAAAAATAAAACAACAATTCGTCACCTGAGATTGAAATTAAAAAACCTCCTACCCTTCTTCGCCATTATAGCCAGCTGGCTTAAGTTTCGCCTAGACCGTTTATGTAACTCTAGAATTTGGCTGCGGACCGAAAACTGGCTTCTTCTAAAAACATCCTTCGGTCGAACCAAATGCTCAGGATAGCGCAAGTGCAAAAGACAAACTCTTCACAACTAAAATTATAGACCTCGCAAAATAATGAAACCCTTCTCTGTCTCCATTTACTTAGGCTTATTTGTAATTTGTGTGACCAGCGTGTTTTTCTTTAATCCATATATAAAACATCTGAAGGAATCTCCCCCCCGTGGATCAATACATGATTGGCATGATGGGAATGTGGCCCGGTGGAAAATTCTGAGTCAAGACAAGTACTTCTTCGGGAAGGAAACTCACGTTACAGAATTCGGTGGCAACCCGCCTTTGGGTGCTTTTAATGCCGCTCAGTGGCCACGAATACTGATATGGAGACTCTTCGACCTTGTGCCTGGTGAAATTGTTTTTCATGGAATATCGATCGTCTTTATCTTCTTCACTTTAGTCAACCTCGCGCAAATTTTCTTTGGGGGCTCATTCTTAAAAGGAAATAGTGAAGAAGGTATGAAGATTCTGTGGTTAGGATTGCTTGGGGCTTGCTTGATGGCCTCGCTGAAGGTTAGGCAAAATGATAGTCCCTTTTATTTGTCCATCCCGTGGATCCTCTCCATATTCGTTGTCAGCATAAGAAAACATAAATCGCTTTGGATGGATTTTGGGGTTGGCTTTCTTTTTTTTGGGGTCAATTGGCCATTGGGATTGGGAGTATCAGGTCTGGCCGTTCTTACTGTGAGTTCCGTCATCCTTAGCGTTTATCTTCAAAGACAGCGAAGGGAGTTATTCTCCCGGTTGGGTTCTTTTTTGTCGGGCGCTCTTACCGCCTTCTTCGCTACCCATTGGCGGCAACTTCTTCTGTTCTTCAATTCTGAGTTTGTATCCAGCAGAAAGGAATTTGTGGTGGTAGGAGAACCCCTGCTTCAACAGCTAAGAAACTTTTATAAGTTTGATTTGGATCCAGTCCTAAATGTCAGTCATCAGGATCTTTTCCCGCTAGTTCTTACATCATTATTGGGAATATGGATATGCTGGAAAGACGGGTTACAACGAAAAATCTATATTTCAATCGTTTTAGGCGCGCTTTTTATCTTTCTGCTGTCCATTTTCCTCTGGTGCGAAGAATCAAGGCAGCTTTTATCCTCAATCAATTGTAATAATATCCAATTATGGAGAATTCGATACGGGTTGGTTGGTGTGCTGATTTTTCTTACTAGCCTAGCGCTAGGCCAAGCTCTGCGAAAACCAATGCAGAAAGGTTTTGTTATTGCAGGCTCTATGTTGATAGGATGGACTATTTATAATTTGCATCAAGCCAACCACTCAAAAGCCGAAAACAATCAAGCTTATGTTGACTTAAATCGGTACTACTCGACCCAAGCCTTTAATCAAATAAAAAGCCTTATTGGCCCTACATCGTCACAAACAAGAGTCGGTTGTCTGGGTATTCATCCAGCAATAGCTCAATATCATGGACTTTACACAGTTGACTTCTATTTACCCAATTATGATTTGGGTTATAAACATAAATTCCGAAAGATTATTACCAAGGAACTCGAAAAAGATAATAGATTCAACTTTAAGGATTATTTTGACCAGTGGGGATCTCGCGCCTACTTATTTTGCTCCGAATATGGGAACTATTATCTATTACCACGGGACCAGAACACAGAAATTAATACAGGAACACCAAATGAGGGTATGGTGGCGGATTGGGGATTCGATCCTGTGGCCTTTCAAAAATTAGGGGGGCGTTACATTATTTCTGTAATACCTTTAGCCAATCCTGAAAAAAATGGGCTTAAAGTTAAGGGCTCTGTGCTTGGAGCCTATTCCTTTTGGGATTTTTGGATTTACGAGATTATTTAATCACCATCAACCGACATTAGATAATGTGTTGTCATTCATACATCATTATTAATATAGTTAGTAACAAAGATCTAATGTGATATAAAGGTGTTAAAGAAATCAAGGTGTATTTTAAGGATAAAATAAAAAAAAGACTTATTCTTGGCACGGCCAGCTTCGGGATGGACTATGGAGCCACTAACACCAGTGGAGAAGTGCCTCTCAAAGAAATCAAAGCCATTATAAAGATGTGTCGTGATAACGGAATCAGTGAACTGGACACTGCCCAGGCCTATGGCCGGGCAGAGGTGGAGCTCGGCAAGACTGGGGTCAGAGATTTTTTGATCACCACCAAGATTCATCTTAGCCTTAATGAAGGGGCTGAGTCCGTTAAGGGAAAACTTGCTCAGTCCTTGGATCGGTTGCAGGTGGATCAGGTCGAAAATCTTCTTCTTCATAATGAGGAGTGCCTCGGCGGGGATAATGCCGATCAAATTGTACAAGCGCTTCATCATCTGGTGGAACAAGGCGTGGTAGGCAAGGTGGGCTTATCTTCTTACGAGCCTAAACAAGCCCTGGATCTATGCCAGAGGCACGGGTTCAAGATCACGCAGTTGCCTGCCAACGCCCTCGATAACCGGCTTTTTGAAGGCGGTGCGATCGACCGTTTTATCGAAAATAAAATTGAAGTGCAGATCCGCAGCGTATTCTTACAAGGTGTTTTGCTTGAAAAGCCGCAAGTCAAAAGTGCTGTTCCAAAGGATGTGGTGAATCAAGCCGAACAATTTAGAAATAGGTGTCGGGAACGCGGTTTAACCCCTTTGCAGGGAGCACTTGGCCATGTGTTGCAAGCTTCCAAACACGCCAAAATTGTGTTCGGTGTTACTAGACTCGAAGAATTTCAGGGGATTCTTGAAAGTCTTGCCGACGATACTCAAAATCTGCAATTTTTATCACCTGCTTGGAAGCCGGAGTTCGATCCTCGAAACTGGAAATGTTAAAATGAAAAAGAAATCAAAAAAGCCATTTATTATTGCTGAAGCGGCTCAAGGATTCGAAGGGGACCCGTTGCTGGCGCGGCTTCTGGTTCAGGCAGCGGCTCGGGCTGGGGCGGATGCGGTGAAGTTCCAACTCGTTTATGCTGATGAAATCGCAACTCCTGAGTATAAATATTATGATTTATTCAAGAAACTAGAAATGCCAGCAACTTGCTGGATACAGCGGCGGCCTATGGAAACTCTGAAAAGATTCTTGGGGAGATCGGTGTGGGAAAGTTTCTTGTCACGACTAAGATATCGGGTCCCGACAAAGAAGACTCAACTTTAGGACAATGGGATCCGTCTAAAATCCTGATCCAATCTCTCAAGAACCTAAAAATAGAACGCTGTCACACAGCTTTGTTGCATGACCCGGACGCTGTTGATTCTCCAAATGCCACTAAAATTGCCGCCCAGATGCTGAGGCTGAAACAGGAGGGCCTTGCGCAGCATGTTGGCTTTTCTTCCTACGAGCCAGCCAAGGCTTTTGAGAGCTGCGTGAATCTTGGATTTGATGCAGTTCAGGTTCCCTTTAATTTTTTTGACCGCAGGGCTTTAAGCACAGGCCTATTTGATTTGGCCCGGAAAAATGGAATTCGCACGATGGCGCGCAGCGTTTATCTTCAAGGACTTCTCTTGGCAGAACCAAGCAATCGAGAGGCTTGTGGACGACTGCCTTTGCAAGCGACCCGCCAGTTTCGTGCGTGCTGCGAGGCTCAATGTATTTCTCCCGAACAAGCGGCTTTGAGCTTTGTGCTTCAGCAGGCAGGTGACTCCGAAGTTGTTGTTGGAATGACTTCAGTCGACGAATTAGAAAAAACTCTGGAAGCATCCCGCGAGCTAAAGTCCCTGGCCTGGAAAGAAAAGGTAGATTGGGATCCGTCGTACGACCCGAGAACATGGCAAAACGAAAGATAGTCAAGGCCAAGGTGCTGGCGGTTGTGCAGTCACGGATGGGGTCGACCCGTCTGCCTGGCAAAGTCATGAAACCACTCGCCGGAAGGACTCTGATCGAGGTGCTCGTCTCCCGCCTGAGAAAAGCGAAAATGCTGGATGAAGTCTTAGTGGCCACTACGACGGAAAAGACAGATGATGTTCTGGCAGCTCATTGTAAGTCAAAAAAGATTCCAGTTTTCCGGGGAAGTTCTGAAGATGTCTTAAAAAGATATGTGGATGCATGCAGAAAATATTCAGCTTCTGTGGTGGTTCGGATCACTGGGGACTGCCCCTTGGTTGATCCTCAGTTGGTCGATTCATTGATTCGTTCTTTTGCGAAACAAAAAGTTGATTATTTAAGCAATACGAACCCGCCTTCCTATCCAGATGGTCTGGATATTGAGGTATTTACGATCGAGGCTCTTGAAAAAGCCGCAGATCGAGCGACCCCCGATCCTCAACGGGAGCATGTGACTCCCTATATTTATCAAAGCGGAAATTTCAAGACGGCGAATTTTGCCAATCAAGATGACTTTTCGACGGAGCGATGGACGGTGGATGAATCTGACGATCTCAAGGTCGTCGATGATATCTTCCAGCACTTTTCTCCAAGGATCGACTTCAGCTGGAACGAGGTGATGGAGTTAAGAAAAAAAAACCCCAAGATCTTTTTACGGAATCGTCACCTTGTTCGTAACGAGGGAGCAAAGCTCTGCACGGGTCAAAAACTTTGGAAACGAGCCAAACAGGTAATCCCGGGCGGCAACATGCTGCTTTCCAAGCGGGCGGAGATGTTTCTACCCGACCATTGGCCGGCTTACTTTAGCCGAGCCAAGGGATGCCATGTCTGGGATCTGGACGGGAAAAAATATATTGATATCTCCATCATGGGCATCGGCACCAATACTCTTGGCTACGGCCACCCCGAGGTGGATGAAGCGGTGCGTCAGGTCATAGACAAGGGCAACATGTCCACTCTGAACTGCCCCGAAGAGGTTTATCTGGCCGAAAAGTTGATTGAACTCCATCCGTGGGCCGAGATGGTTCGCCTTGCTAGGTCAGGGGGAGAGGCGAATGCGATAGCGATTCGAATTGCCCGGGCGGCTACTGGGAAAGAGAAAGTGGCGATCTGTGGCTACCACGGATGGCATGATTGGTATCTATCAGCCAATCTAGGGGATGACAAAAGTTTGGATGGCCATCTTTTGCCTGGACTAGAGCCCAAAGGAGTCCCCAGAAATCTTCGTGGGACGGTTTTTCCCTTCACCTATAACAATTATTCGCAACTAGAAGAGTTGGTGAAAACCCATGACATCGGCGTCATTAAAATGGAAGTTATGCGGAATCAGGGCCCGCAGGATAACTTTTTACAAAAAGCAAGAAAGTTGGCCACCGAACGCGGGATTGTGCTGATCTTTGACGAGTGTACCTCAGGCTTTCGAGAAACTTATGGGGGCCTTCACTTAAAATACGGGGTAAATCCGGATATGGCCATGTTTGGCAAGGCCTTGGGTAACGGGTATGCGATCACTGCAGTCATCGGAAGGAGGGAGGTTATGGAGACAGCGCAGAAGACTTTTATCAGCAGTACTTTTTGGACGGAGAGGATTGGACCCACCGCAGCATTAAAAACATTGGAAGTGATGCAAAAGGAAAAGTCCTGGGAGCAAATCACTGAGACAGGTGGCACGATACGTACAGGGTGGCAAAGTTTGGCGGATAAGTATGGGCTTGAAATCGAACACTGGGGTCTTCCTGCATTAACGGGATTTACTTTCAAAAGTCCGCAAGCGCTTGCCTACAAGACGCTGATCACCCAAGAGATGCTAAAAAAGGGTTATCTGGCTGGAAACTGCGTTTACAGCTGCATTGAACACAGACCGGCGCTTGTCGAAAAGTTCTTTGAAGCCTTGGATCCGATATTTTCTTTGGTCAAAGGGTGCGAAGAAGGGGTTGACGTAAAAAGCCTACTCAGTGGACCAATCTGCCATTCGGCTTTCAGGAGATTAAACTAATAAGGAAACAGCCATGAAACTAAAACCAACGAAATACTATCTAGAAATTATTGACGAAGTTGAAAAAGTCCGAACAAAAAATAATATCAACTGGATGGATGTATTGAGAATCGCATTTCGAAACTCACCACGAGAAGCGCGAAAACTAATGATAAGAATCAACAAAGCGGATGACGAAGTGTCCCGATTATTTAAAAAATTCAGCAAATAATTAAAATTGAATATTCTGTATCTTGGGGCTCCGAACGCAAAGATATCCGAGAATATTCTAAAGCGGGATTCTTTAACATGTTATAAGGAAAAAGTAATGGAGGATTCAGGCATACTCCAAGGAAAGGATTTTGTCGTAAGCTTCGGATTCCGGTTTGTTGTGCCTGCCTCAATTATTAGTCGCTTTCCTAATAAGATTATCAATTTACACATTTCCTATCTTCCATGGAACCGTGGAGCAGATCCTAACTTATGGAGCTTTCTTGAAATGACGCCGAGTGGTGTATCCATTCACCAAATGGATGATGGCATCGATACAGGACCGATTCTATGCCAGCGGAAAATTCTGCATGATGTGGGCAAAGACACCTTACAAAGCTCATACCAGCGTCTTATCTGTGGAATGGAAGATTTGTTCATAAGTCAATGGGAGCACATACGAAAAGCGGAAGTTTCTCCAAGAAAACAAACCGTAGCCGGATCCTATCATAGAAGTGCAGACAAAAATCCGTTCCTGCCTTTATTGACAGAGGGGTGGAATACTCCGATTAGAAAAGTGATGGGCATTGCCTTGAAATGAAAATTGGAGGAGTCAGCATGAGAAATGGGGCAAGGCCCTTTATTATTGCCGAGATGTCCGGCAATCATAACCAGTCCCTGGAGCGGGCACTG
>Ga0247836_1005811_pt1 | contig 14177 bp, 17 predicted proteins | sample LaCruzMarch2015__4_FD_187116 | JGI IMG/M metagenome (GOLD analysis project Ga0247836, IMG submission 187116) | Freshwater microbial communities from meromictic Lake La Cruz, Castile-La Mancha, Spain - LaCruzMarch2015_14m | ecosystem: Environmental > Aquatic > Freshwater > Lake | place: Spain...
GATCGCCTGTCTATTGCAGCTAATTTTTGCAATGGTGGATCGCCAAATAAACCGGCTCGTTAATGGCTGGTTTATTTACTTCATTGGTTTGAGTTAGTGGCTATTAATCCCAAAGGCGCCTGCCGGGTTTGCTGGCTAGTAGTTGATGGGTTTCCGTGAGCAAAGCCGGAATAGGCAAATTTAAGGGGCAGCGCGGGATGCAATTGCCACATTCAGCGCATGCACTGGCATTGTGTTGTTCAAACCAATGGCCGGCATTACCTGCCATTGCGTAGCGCTCTTTGGCATGGCTGAGCATGTTGTGGCCAAGGGCCAGATTGCGCAGCCGCAACATTTCAGGAATCGGCACTTGATTCGGGCAGGGCAAACATTCGCGGCATTGGCCGCAATGGCTATCACCCAAGCGTTGCCGCTCTTGTTGATGCAGGTTTTCGATGGCTCTGCTTTCCTCAGCTGTTAGGGGCCCATCAGCGTTGGCCAGCTTTTCTGCCCAATTCAGATCGCTTGGTTTGGCAGCCCCAAGGCTGAGGCTGCTGATCCCTTGGGCCAATAAAAATCGATAGGCCAGCTCGAGCGGCTGAAAAGGGGCGCAGTGTTGCAGCAGCAATGCTGGTGGCGCATAAAGTTGCCCGCCCTTATCGGCCGGAGAAATTGCAAGCACCCCCATGCCCCTAGCCAGGGCCATTTGGGCTAGCGGCAGCCGTAGGGGATCAAATAAATGCAAATGCAGGTTTGCAAAGGCAAAGCAACCACTGCTGATGGCAGCACTAATTAATTCCGGGCTGCCATGGCTGCTGAACCCCACCTGCCCAACCAACTTCTCCCCCAGGGCCCAGGCCATAAATTCAGCGCCGGGGCCAGCTAGGGCCCAAGCCAAATGCTGCTTGAGGTTGATGCCATGTACGGCAAGATTGTTCAGATGGGTAATGCCCAAGCGTTCCAGGCTGCGTTGCAATTGCTCTTTTGCCGCTGCCAAGTTCATGCCAGGCAATATTTTAGTTGTGATTACTAGCTGTTTTGGCTTGATCGCTAAGCGTTTAATTGCAAGGCCTAGATAACACTCACTTTGGCCGTAGGCCGGTGCCGTTTCCAGGTGGTTGATGCCAATGGCTAGGGCCGCTTCCAGCACCTCCTGCAACTGGCTGGGCCCACTAAGGGCCCGCATGGTGCCAAGGGTGAATAGGGATACAGCTGGCCCCTTGCCAAAGGGGCGTTGGACTGGGGATTCAGCTGCTTGGCTTTGAATTGGCATCACTATCGGGCTGGGCTTTGCCCTGTTGGCGAATCAAATCAGCGGGGCTTAAGCCATCAACAAAGCGGCGAAAATCGGCGATTTCTTCAGCATCAGCTTCGGCATCCACTGGAATCGAGGCATCACTAACAACTTCCTCCAGCATCCATAAACCGCTGCCGGTGCGCAAAGCAAGGGCGATGGCATCGCTGGGGCGACAGTCGATTTCGTGGTTTTCACCAACGGTGTCGGTAACTTTCAAAACAGCCCGAAAAGTGTTGGCTTCGATGCTGTGGATAATCACCCGTTCCAGCTCCAAGCCAGCCACGGCCATCAGATTTGCCATTAGGTCGTGGCTGAGCGGTCGCGGCGGCGCTAGTTCCTGCAACCCGGCCACAATATTTTGAGCCTGGGATTGATCAATCCAGATCGGCACTTGCCGCCGGCCGGAGGGATCACGCAAAAGCACTATCGGGCTTCTACTGGCGGCATCAAGGGCTATCCCAGCCACCGTCATTTCCACCATGGCAACGGTGCGGTGTGCTCCCATGATTATGGCTATGTATGCACTGCCAGGGCCATGTTTACCGGATTAGTGCAGGCCATCGGCCAGGTGCACCCCATAGCCGGCGGGCTGCGGGTGCAATGCCAAGGGCAACAGCTTGCCCCTTTAGCCCTTGGGGACAGCGTTGCTGTGGATGGGGTTTGCCTAACGGTGCGGAAATTAACCAGTGATGGTTTTGAAGCTGATGTGAGCCCAGAAACCCTGAGCCGCACCACCCTTGCCCAGGCGGGGGGGTGGGTGAATCTTGAGCCGGCCCTTGCGGTGGGTGATCGCCTCGGCGGCCATTTCGTGAGTGGCCATGTGGATGGCCTTGGTGTGGTGCGGGCAATCCAATCCCTCGGCCATTCCTGGCGCCTTGAATTGGCATGGGAAGATCAAAGCTTTGATCGCTATATCTGCGATAAGGGCAGCATTACTGTGAATGGCATCAGCCTCACCATTGCTGGCACTGGTGCGGGCGCTAGTTTTTGGCTGGCGGTTATTCCGGTGAGCTGGGAGCAAACCACCCTTAAATACCTAAAAATTGGTGATCGCGTTAATTTGGAAGCTGATTTATTAGCTAAATATGTGGAAAAACTACTGCGATCTCCCGCCTCTAACGCCATTGATGAACATTGGTTGCTTCAAAATGGCTGGACTGTTTAAATCATTATTGGTTGCCTTTCCCCTTCTGAAACCATGTTGAAAACTTTCACGATCGCCGAGGGCATTCTATTGCTCGTTTTAGGCTTTTTAGCCTTGATATTTCCTGTGGTTGCCTCTTTTGGTGTTACGGCAGTGGTGGGCATTGCATTTTTGCTCGGCGGCATTATTGGTTGGATCAATAACATCAGTCGCCGCCATGATTTAAAGGCATGGTTAGTGTTTTGGCGTTTGGTGGTTTCCACCCTATTTCTGATCGCTGGCTTTTCAATATTGCAACAAATCTCCAGTGGCCCATTTGATGCAGCCGCTCAGGTGCTGGCCTTGGCCGTGGCTATAGGCATCGTATTTTTAGTGGAGGGTGTTGTGGCAATCGTTGCTTCCCTCAACCACCGGGAAATTAACGGCTGGCGCTGGGGATTGGCAAATGGGGTGGTTACTTTGATCCTTGGAGCACTGATTATTTCTATGAAATTTTGGGGGCTGCTATCGGTTTTGGGAATTTTAGTTGGGATTAGTTTTGTATTTTCAGGTATTGATTTAATTGCTTTTGGTAGTTGCTTGCATGGCGATAACAAATCAAAAAAAGCTTGAATTAAAAACTATTCAGCATTGCTGATTTCTTCCGCTTCAGTTTCCCCCTCATCCTTAGCGGTGAGGGGCCTAAGCCAAATGGTGCCCGTTTCTTGGTGCAGTTCAATGCTGCATTCTTGGCCGGGTTCTAACCCCAAGCGTTTTGTGTAGGCATGGCCAACCAAAAGATTGCCATTGCCATGCACCCGGGTGCGATATTCAGCCTGCCTGCCGCGAAATCCATCGCTATCAACTTCTGGTATGGCAAACCCTTTTGCATGTACTAACGCTTTTAGGAATGCTTTTTTTAATACCCGTCCGCCAGGCCCCACATAACCGCAAGCCTTTGCAATTTGCTCAACGCTATTGCTGCTTAGATCCCTGGTTCGATTCAATAGGGCTTCGCCCATAAGTTGTTCGCTGGGGATCATTATAAAAATCAAAGCTCAACTGATTCTGACGCCCTTAGGGTGGTGCTGGCAACCGCTTTTCAAAGCAGATAAAGAAGTCCGAACAGAACCACCCAAATCACATCCACAAAATGCCAATAAAGTTCAACAGCAGCAATGCCGAAATGTTTTTCCGGGGTGAAATAACCGGGCCTGGCAGCCTGGGCCCAAACGATCAGAATCATTAGGGCTCCAAGGGTTACGTGGAGGCCGTGAAAGCCAGTGAGAGCATAAAAAGTGCTGGCAAATAGGTTATCGGTTAAGCCAAATGGCAAGTGGAAATACTCATACATTTGGCCGCCTAGAAAAGCGATCCCCATCAATGCTGTGGTGAGCAACCAGGCTCTACATGCGCCCATATTGGCTTTCATCAGCTCCTTGCTGGCCCTATGGAAGGTGAAACTGCTGGCAATCAAGATGGCGGTATTAATTGTTGGTAGCAGCAGCTCAAGTTCGTAGATGGCTCCCGCCGGCAGGGGATTAACAGCCCTGAAGGTGAGATAGGCGGCAAAAAAACCAGCAAAGGTCATGCCATCGGCCACCAGAAAGGTAGCTAAACCAAACATCCGTAAATCCGGATGCTCGTCGTGGCCGTGTGAAGAGTGTTCTGTTGAAAGAGTGTTGGCTTGTTCAGCACTTTCAATAGCAGGTTGTGTTGTTGTCATTGGGGGTTCCTCCAAAGATCACTGCCGGTGGCAACTTTTAAATCAATTACGCCCAGTTCAGTGCCATAGCCGTAAGGTTCATGCACCAATGGTGCCGCCCCCTTCCAATTCTCCACTGGCGGGGGAGAACTGGTAAGCCATTCAGGTGTTAGGGCTCTCCAGGGGTTGTCGCCGGCTTTGGCGCCCCACCAGAGGCTACCGATCACATTAATTAGAAAGGGTATGGTGCTGATCGCCATCAAAAGGGCACCCACGCTACTAACTTGATTCATCAAAGTAAATTGGGGGTCGTATTCAGCCACACGCCTTGGCATGCCATTGAGGCCGAGCCAATGTTGGGGACCAAAACAAAGGTTGAAGCCAATAACAGTTAAAAGCAAATGCAGGCGGCCCAAATGTTCATTTGCCATATGACCTGTGAATTTGGGATACCAATGATAGATAGAAGCAAATATCACAAATACTGTGCCTCCATAAACAATGTAATGGAAGTGGGCAACAACAAAGTATGTGTCGTGAACATGCACATCAAATGGCACCTGAGCTAGGGCAACTCCAGTGATGCCTCCAAATACAAACTGAAGGATGAAGGCGCAGGAAAATAACATGGCACTATTTAGGGCGATGCGACCCTGCCATAGGGTGGCGATCCAATTGAAAAATTTGATTCCAGTTGGAACTGCAATAAATGCTGTGGCAATCGTAAAAAAGAGCCTCATCCAAGGCGGTGTGCCACTGGTGAACATGTGATGGGCCCACACAACTAAACCAAGCACAACAATGGCAAGGATTGAGTAAACCATAGTTACGTAGCCAAACAATGGTTTACGGGCATGAATTGGTAATATCTCGCTTACCAAGCCAAAGGCTGGCAACACCATTATGTAAACAGCTGGGTGGGAATAGAACCAGAAAAGGTGCTGGTAAACAACAACATTGCCACCTTGGGAAGGATTGAAAAATCCTGTGTGGGCAACGATATCCATACTCAACAGTATTAATGTGCCTGCTAAAACCGGAGTTGATAGCACCACCAAGATGCTTGTGCCAAGCATCGCCCAGCAATACATGGGTAGCTGTAATAACTTCAGGCCCGGCTGGCGGAATTTCAAGATGGTTGCGATGAAATTAATACCACCAAATATTGAACTTCCCCCCAAAAGCAGCACACTCACAATCCAAATTATTTGACCCATGGCTGGGGTTGTAATACTCAGCGGTGGGTAGGCTGTCCAGCCGGATTGGGCTGCCCCACCAATGAAGTAGCTGCTGATTAGTAATAGGCCAGCCGGGGGGATCATCCAGAAGGCAACTGCATTAAGCCTTGGGAAGGCCATGTCGCGGGCGCCCACATAAAATGGAATTAGGTAGTTGCCAAAGCCACCATTAACCACTGGCACTATCCAGAGGAAAATCATTATGGTGCCGTGCAACGTGAGCACTTGGTTATAGGTTTCTCTGCTAACGAAATCAGATATTGGTGTGGCTAATTCGGTTCGGATAACCCCTGCTAATGCACCACCCACAAAATAGAAAAGAAAACCACAAACTATGTATTGCAAACCGATTACTTTGTGATCAAGGCTGAAGCTGAAATAGCGCAACCAGCTGGTTGGTTGCAGGCTGCTGTGGGCCTCTGGGCTTTTAATTGGCGGTAGAGCAATTGTCATGAGAGGGTGGCGGGGGTGTTTTTCTCTATCCAGGCATCAAAGCCATCAGGTTCTTGAACAACCACGTGGGATCGCATCCCGCCGTGATATGGGCCACAGAGTTCAGCGCAAACAATTGGGTAGTCGCCACTTTTTTTGGCGGTGAAACTTAGAACCGTTGTTTGGCCAGGGATAATATCTTGCTTGATTCGAAATTGGGGTACCCAAAAAGCATGAATAACATCGTTTGCTTTCATGCGTAATTCCACCATTTGACCCGTGGGAACGTGAAGTTCACCACTGGTGATGTTTTGCATTGGATAGTGGAAGATAAAAGCAAATTGCAGCGCTGTTACCTCAACGGGTAAAACATTGCTATCGCCGGTGGGGGCAATCCCTCCCCAGATGCGCTCTTGGTCTTGGGGGCCACTGGTGCGCACGGAAGCCAATTGCTCAGAGGCATGCATTGCCCCGTGGCCATTTAGATCAGCCATGCCGCCCATGCGGTCGTAGATGTCGTAGCTGTAGATGCCAATAAAAAGCACCACCACCGCTGGAATTACGGTCCAAAAAAGCTCAAGCGAAAGGTTGCCTTCGATTGCTGGGCCATCGAGGGTGTCGCCTTCTTTGCGGCGAAAACGCACCAAGCTGAACACCACAAGGCCGGTCATTCCCAGCAATAAAACCGTGCCGATCGCAAGTAAAACCTTGAATAGTTCGTCGTAAACAGGCGCATTAATGCTTGCGCTTTCAGGTAGCAGATTTGAGTAATTAGCGGCCCAGAACCCTGCAAGCACTAAGGCCATGCCAGCAACCAGGGTGATAATCGAGGCGGGAATGCGCATGGGCGCGTTGATAACAAACCATTCCTTTCACCCTATGCAATTTGAATGGCTCAGCAAGGATCAGAAGGAAAAGATTTCCTTTCAGATGCTGAAAGCCTCACCGGAACCAGAACACAACACTTGCTTAAGCCTTGCAGCGCTTCAGCATCGCTAGCGTTCAAGCGGATTGATCAACAACGCGGCTTGACACCTTTCACCCTGCCATCCCTAAACCCTTTAAAACTTTCCCGCCAGTTGGTGGTGGCATTGGTTGCGCTGGTGGTAATTGGTGGCGCCACCAGGGTTATGGAGGCAGGTTTGGCCTGCCCAGATTGGCCCCTCTGCTACGGCAGCCTCTTGCCTAGCCGTGAGATGAATCTCCAGGTGTTCCTGGAATGGTTCCATCGCCTTGATGCCTTTTTCGTTGGCATCGGCCTGATTGTGTTGCTGGTTTCTTCGCTGATTAACCGCGCTAGTGGCCCCCGATGGCTGCCCTGGTTAAGCGGTTTAGCCCTGCTGTTGGTGGCAACCCAAGGGGCCCTAGGCGCCCTCACCGTTAGCCAATTACTGCGCTTCGACATCGTTACCGCCCACCTAGCAACAGCGCTGCTTTTAGTTGCCTTGCTAAGCGCCATTGCCCAATTGCTAAATCCAGCATTGCCTGGCCCGAGGCCCCGGGGTGCAGGCCTTTTAGCTGTTGTTGCCGGTGTGTTGGTTTTTGGCCAATGCGTTGCCGGGGCATTGATGGCAACCCAATGGGCCTCTGGCCGTTGTTTGCGTTTGGCTGAGGGCTGCGCTTGGCTTTCGGCCCACCGCAGCCTTGCTACCCCTGCCGCCAGTTGTTGTGCCCTGTTGGCAATTCTGCTCTTGGCTTTCCCTTGCCCCATCGCTGCCCGCAGGCTTGGGGTGGCAGCCGGTGCCTTGGCTGCCTGCCAAGTGGTGCTTGGTGTGCTCACCTTGAAGCTCGCCCTAGCGGAGCCTTTAGTAACCGTTGCCCATCAATTACTGGCTGCACTGTTAGTTGCCACCTTGCCCGCCGTTGCCTTGGCCCTGAGGCCCAATTCACCTTTGGAGTTATCCCATGGCTGAAGCCGTTGCCATTGCTGTGCCTCTTTCAACCCGGGAGCAGGTGGTTCCCAGCCGCGCCAGGTTGAAATTGCCCCCCTGGCTTGAAATTGCCAAACCGCGCCTCATCCCCCTACTGCTTGCCACCACCCTTGGCGGCATGGCACTAACGGAAAGTTGGCCAATGCCTGCCCCCCGTTTGGCCTGCACCCTTGGCGGCGGTGCCTTGGCAGCAGCAGCAGCCGGAGTGCTGAATTGCCTTTGGGAGGAACAGCTTGATGGACGCATGCTGCGCACCAGCGGCCGCGCCCTTCCCTCCGGCCGCCTTAGTGCAGCTAAAGCGTTCAACATTGCCGTTGCCCTTGCCTGCAGTGCTGGCTTGCTTCTGGTGATGGGGGTGAATTGCCTGGCGGCGAGTTTGTCGCTTTTGGGGCTTTGCAGCTATGTGTTGCTCTACACCGTGGTGCTCAAGCCCCGCACCACCCAAAACATCGTTATTGGTGGTGTGGCTGGAGCGATTCCACCCTTGGTGGGAGCGGCGGCGGCCACGGGTCACATCGGCCTTGGCGGCTGGTGGTTGTTTGGCCTTGTAATGGTTTGGACCCCAGCCCATTTTTGGGCCCTTGCCCTGCTGCTGGAAGACGACTACCGCTCCGTAGGCATCCCGATGTTGCCTGTGGTTAAGGGCCCTTTTGTGACGGGTAACGCGATTATTCGCTACGCCTGGGCAACCATTGCTGCCAGTTTCCTCGGTGTTTTTATCCTCCCCACCGGTGGTTTGTTCTATGGCTTGATGCTGCTGCCATTTAATGGCCGCCTGCTGCAGATGGCTCAGCAGCTTCATCAAGATCCCTGCGATCGCGTGCGGGCTAAGGGTTTATTTCGCTGGTCGATTCTTTATCTTTTTGGCATTTGTTTATTGCTTTTGCTAGCGAGAACCACCGCTGCCGCCCAATTCAACCTTCAGTTGCCAAGCCTCTTCAACATGTTTAGTGGTGCACCTTTTTAAGCTGCTATTGAAGCCAACACGTCTGTGATCACCCTCGAGCACATCAGCAAGCGCTACGGCGGCATTACGGCCCTCGATGGAATTTCCCTTGAGGTTCCAAAGGGTTGCCTCTATGGCTTGCTTGGTCCTAATGGCGCCGGTAAAACCACAGCCCTACGCATCCTTTGCACCCTGCTGGCGCCAGACCAGGGCAGGGTTGTAATCGCCGGTGTTGATGCCTTAGCCGATCCGCGCGGGGCAAGGCAGCAGCTGGGCTATGTGGCCCAAGAGGTGGCGATCGACAAAATTCTCAGTGGCCGTGAGCTTTTGGAGCTGCAGGCCAGCTTGTATCACCTGAGCGCCGCCAGGGCCCGGGAGCGGATCGCCATGCTCACGGCCTTGCTTGGCATGGATGAATGGTTGGATCGCCGTTGCGGTAGCTATTCCGGTGGCATGCGCCGCCGTTTAGATCTTGCCTCTGGTTTGCTCCACAACCCTGCTGTTTTAGTGCTGGATGAGCCCACCGTTGGCCTCGACATTGAAAGCAGGGCAGCCCTTTGGGATGTGCTGCAGCAATTGCGGGAGCAGGGCACCACGATCCTGTTGAGCAGCCACTACCTGGAGGAGGTGGATGCCCTGGCTGATCGCTTAGCGATTTTGGATCGCGGTTCTGTGATTGCCGAAGGCACACCAGCTGAATTGAAACGGGAGCTCGGCGGTGATCGCATCACCCTGCGGGTGCGGGAATTCGCAAGCCATGATGAGGCCCAAAAGGTGCAGCAATTGGTTCAGGGCCTTAAAGGGGTGAGCCAGGTGTTGATCAATCGTGCCCAGGGCCACGCGATTAATTTTGTGATTGAGGCGGAGGGCTCAGAAGCTCTGTTGCAACTGCGCCAACAATTAGATGCTGCCGAGGTGCCTGTGTTCTCTTTGGCCCAAAGCCGCCCCAGCCTCGATGACGTTTACCTGCAAGCCACCGGCCGCACCTTGATGGATGCCGAGTTGGCGGCCGTTTCTAGCCGTGATCCCAAGGCGGAGAAAAAGCAGGCCATGCGTTGAACCAGCGGCTTGATCTTTTCAGCTCATTTTCCTATTGATTTTTGCCCGTGTTTGCCTCCACTGCCATTGCTGAACTAAGCCAAGAAACCCTCGCCTTAAGCAAGCGTTTGTTTCTACAGCTGCAACGCAGGCCATCCACCTTGGTGGCTGGAATTTTGCAACCGTTGATCTGGCTGGTGTTGTTTGGTGCCCTATTTGCTAAGGCTCCCATGGGCCTATTCCCTGGTGGCGGCAGCTACGGCAAATTTTTAGGGGCTGGAGTGATTGTTTTCACTGCTTTTAGCGCTGCCTTAAATGCCGGCTTGCCGGTGATGTTTGATCGCGAATTCGGCTTTTTGAACCGTTTGCTGGTGGCACCGCTGCGCTCGCGCTATTCAATAGTGCTGGCTTCTGTGCTCTACATCACCAGCCTGAGCTTGGTGCAAAGTTTGGCGATCATGGCAGCGGCTTGGGGTTTGGGTTATGGCTGGCCAGGTGGCACAGGGCTGCTTGTGGTGCTCGGCACTTTGCTGTTGTTGGTGGCTGCCGTAACGGCATTGAGTTTGGCTTTGGCTTTTGCCTTGCCTGGTCATATTGAGTTGATTGCAGTGATCTTTGTTGCCAACTTGCCCCTGCTGTTTGCAAGCACCGCGTTGGCACCAATCAGCTACATGCCTGGCTGGTTGGGCTGGCTTGCATCCCTAAATCCCCTTACCTTCGCGATTGAACCGATCCGAGCTGCATACCTGGGCCAGTTTGCCTTTGATGCTGTGGTGCTTGAGGCCCCCTATGGAGCCCTCACCGCCGCCCAATGTTTACTGTTGCTTTTGGTGCTTTCTGCCGGTTTATTTGTGTCTATCCGGCCCCTTCTCAGCCGGAAATTGAGCTGAAACCGTGGCACCCCATCTGCTTTCTTTTTCCGCCCGCGCCCGCCAGGAGCAGGAGGCTTTGAAAGTAGCCCTGGCAAATGGCGATGGAGCCAGCCTTAAAAGCATCAGCGAACGGCTCGTCCATCGCCAAGGGCCAGGGGCTTTGCAGTTGCTGATGCGCAAACTTGCCAGCAATGCAGAGGCGCTTGCTTTTTGGCAGCAGCAATTGTTGCCAGTTCAACAAATTGCTGCCGAGTGCTATGAAGAAGTTAAAGAAGTTGTTGAAAGTTGCCCGCCCGAGCCAATAGCTGAGAAAAAAATCGAAGTTGCTAGGCGACTGCGAGGCTGGTTGCCCAGCTGGAATGGCCCCCTGCGCCAGGCCAGTTGATTGCCATGGCTCACCCATCTGTTCCTAAAGGTTTGATCGTTTCGGTGCAAGCACCTGAGGGTTCTCCCATGCGGGAGCCTGAGGTGATTGCTGCCATGGCGGAAGCCAGTTTGCTCAATGGTGCTGTGGGGGTGCGACTAGAGAGTCCCGAGCACATTGGTGCTGTGCGGCGCCGTTGCCCTAAGGCCCTGATCATTGGCCTATGGAAACGCAGTTTTCCAGATAGCTCCGTTTATATCACCCCCGGTTGGGATGAAATTCGCCAGGTGTGGTCTGCCGGGGCAGATGTGATTGCCATTGATGCCACCGAACGCCCCAGGCCAGGGGGGCAGCAGTTAGCTGAATTGGTGCGGCGGGTGCAGATGGAATTGAATGCACCTTTGATGGCTGATGTTGATAGCTTGGCCAATGGTTTGCGGGCTGCTGCCTTGGGGTGCCAATGGGTGGGTACCACCCTATTTGGCTACACCGAAGCCACTGCTCAGCTGGAGCCCCCCGCCTGGCAATTACTCGCCCCCCTGCGTGAACAGTTACCAGCAGAAGTGGGCTTGATCTGTGAGGGCGGCATTGCCAATGCAGCAGAAGCAAGCCGTGCGTTAGTGGAAGGTGCGGATGCGGTGGTGGTGGGCACTGCGATCACTGGGGTGGATCTGCAGGTGGCCCGTTATGTGGAAAAAATACAGAGCCAATTAACCCCCTAAACCAGCAGGGCTGCTTAGCCTTAGCGCGAGTGAATTCTGCCGATGACCTTCCTGGTATTAGCGGCTTTAGGCCTGCTGATGGCGCTCATATACATACCCTTGCGCATCACCCTCACCCTCACAGCAAGGGGGAGGCGCTTGAAATTGCTTCAGAGGATCCGCTTGTTGCGTCAACAATTAGCCACCGAACTCACCCCATCAACATCCCCCCATCCACCTGCAACACCTGGCCCGTGATGTATGCAGCGGCCGGATCAGCGGCTAAAAATCGCACGGCCCCTGCCACCTCAGCCACTTCCCCGTAGCGCCCTAGTGGGATTGCAGCAAGTAAAGCTTCGGCTTGTAGATCCTTGGTCATATCGGTTGCAATAAAACCAGGTGCCACCGCATTAACGGTGATGCCGCGGCTTGCTAATTCCTTGGCGCTGCTTCGCGTAAAGCCGATCACCCCCGCTTTGGCGGCGGCGTAGTTGGCTTGCCCCGCATTGCCCATTAAGCCCACCACCGAGGTGATATTCACAATCCGCCCCCTTTTTTGCTTGAGCATTGGCCTGGTAACAGCCCTGGTGCAAAGGAACACACCGGTGAGATTGAGGTTGATTACCGCTTGCCAATCGCTTGTTTTCATGCGCATCAATAGGCCATCACGGGTGATGCCAGCGTTATTAACCAACACATCAAGGCTGCCGCTGCGTTTGATAACAGCCTCCACCAAGGCGTTTACCTCCTCTTCTTGGCTCACATCTGCCTGGAGGGCATAGGCGCTGCCCCCTTGGGCTGTGATTTCAGCCACCACAGCATCGGCGCCGGCATTGGAATTGGCGTAATTAACAGCAACAGTGGCTCCAGCGGCTGCGAGTTCTAAGGCAACGGCTTTGCCAATTCCCCTGCTGGCCCCCGTAACTAGGGCGGTTTGGCCCATTAGGGGGGAGGTGGCTTGGCTCATGGCGGCAGCGAAACTGGCGCGATCGTACGGTTGCGCTTAACCCTGCACCGCACTGCTGCTTTCAAGGGCAGCACCCAAAAGCCTTTCCAGGGCCTCAAGCTGCTTGGGGCTACCCATTACCACCAGCCGCTGGCCTGGGGCCAAGGTGGTGTGGCCGCTGGGATTAGCAACTAAGCCCTCCACACCATGAATTGCTAGCACTAGGGCACCGCCGCTGCGTCTGCCGAGGTCTAGGTCGATCAAACTACGGCCGATCACCTCATGGGCCAGGTTTGGATTATTTACCAGTTGAAATTCCTCAACTTCGCAGTTGGAACCTGCCAATAGATCAAGAAAATTAAGGGCTAGGGGCCGCAGGGCGGTGGCCGCCATGATTCGCCCGCCGGCGATATAGGGAGAAACCACTGAATCGGCACCGGCTTGCCGCAATTTGCGCTCTGCTTCACCACTATCTGCCCTTGCAATCAAGCGGCAGCTGGAGCACAAACCCCTGGCGCTAAGCACCACATAAAGATTGGCGGCATTGTTGGGCAAGGCTGCCACTAATGAACGGCACTGCTTAATACCAGCTTCTTGCAATGTTTCATCAAGGGTGGCATCACCATTGAGAACCTCTAAATGGCGGTCGCGGGCGGCTGTTATTCGGCCTGGATCGGTTTCGATTACTAAAACAGCAATACCTTCAGCGCTTAGCTGTTCGGCAATTTCCCTGCCGATGCGTCCGTAGCCGCAAACGATTACGTGGTTGCGCATGCGTTGGAGTTCTTGCATCCGTTGCCAGCGCCGGCGCCGCTGGAAATAACCAGTTTCCTGCAGACTAAGCAGCCATTGCAGGGTTTGCTGCACCACCACAATGCCGCCTAGCAACATCAATACCGTTACCCAGCGGCCAGCTGGGCTAGTTATCGCCTGATCGCCATAACCAACGGTGGTGAGCGTGATCGCCACCTGCCAAAAACAATCACCCCAATCCCAGCCTTCAGTGAGCCGATAGCCGCTGGCGCCGCCAAAAATCACCACTGCCAGGGGCATCAATGGTGTAGACAGCAGGGGGGCAAGGCGCTTTCGCCAGCGTGGACGCCAGCGTGAACGCCTTGGTAAAAAAGACGTCATCAGAGCTCAAGCAAAAGCTTGAAAGGGTGGAGGTATTGAAGCGTTTCCATAGAAAAGATTCAGCAAGATGTTCCCATTGAAGGTCAGCAACAACAGTGCGTTTGGCTTGTAGACCTAAGGCGAGGGAAGCTATGAGCTTTTAAAGGGATTGCGAATCTCAAGGCCTTCAAAATGCTGGCCAACATTGAAGTCCTCGCTGTAGAGAACCGAGCAATGGCTTCTGATTGCTGCTTCCAAGATCAAAGCGTCGAACCAGGCAATCTGGTTGGCTGCTGCCAATTCGTGGGCATCAAGCACAAGGGCCGTATCTGTTGGCACAACTTCAAAATCCGCAAGCGCCTTCAGGGCTTTACGAGCATCCGAGGTGGAGATAGCAGGTTGTAATTTGCGCGCCATCACGGCTCGCAATTCAATTAATACCTGGGTGCTGATAACAATCTCATCGTGTTGGGCTAATTGGCGTAGCCAATT
>Ga0247836_1005812_pt1 | contig 14176 bp, 10 predicted proteins | sample LaCruzMarch2015__4_FD_187116 | JGI IMG/M metagenome (GOLD analysis project Ga0247836, IMG submission 187116) | Freshwater microbial communities from meromictic Lake La Cruz, Castile-La Mancha, Spain - LaCruzMarch2015_14m | ecosystem: Environmental > Aquatic > Freshwater > Lake | place: Spain...
ACCGGGCCGCTGCCGAGGCGCAACGGGCCAATGCCGAGGCGCAACGGGCCGATACCGAGGCGCAGCGGGCCGATGCCGAGGCCCGGGCCAAACGCGAGGCCGTGGACCGGGCCGACGCCGAGGCCCAAGCACGGCAGCGCCTGGAGCACGACCTGGCGGCCCTGCGGGCACGCCTCGCGCAGGGTCGGATGCAGTGAGGAACGGACCCGGATGGATGAGCAACGCGGCCTTGATCATCGCCCCGGCCGGCCGCGGACGGTCCGCACAGCGGACCCTACGGTAACACCTTGACCTGTAGGGTCCGCTGTGCGGACCGGCGACCGTGCCGATCGCGCGGCGGCCGGGTTTATGATCAAGGCCAGCAACGCCCAGGACCCGATGCTTGGCCAACCTTGGCGTGCCAAGAAGAAAACCACTGTTTGAGCAAAGAGGCGCTCGATGATCATCGACAAACCGACGGCGCATGGATTCATCACCGCCGCGCCCGACCAGAGTGCGCCGGCCGCTGCGGGTCACCCCGCGGATCAGGCCACCCTCAACGGCAGCGGCGCCATCGCGCGGGGCCGAACGGCCAGGGCCGCCGGTCAAGGCGCGGTGATCGTGGAGCGCGACAACACCGCGCCCATCAACACCGGCGCGGGCAACATCTACCAGACCATCGTCCAGCAGGCCGCCCAACCCGGCGCCGATCCGGACGCGCTGCGCCGGGGCTACCTGGCCTGGCTCAGCCTGCGCGCCAACGAACTGCCCTTGTTCGCTGGCGACAGCGGCCGACCGGCACAGCTCGCGTCGGTCTACACCGCACTCCTGACCCAGGCGCGCGAGCCCGGCGAGGATCATGCGCCCGCGGGTGCCCCGGTCGAACGCGAGCCCGCCCGCCAGTCCGCCCTGGAGGCCTTGGACAGCGAGAAATACCTTGTGCTGATGGGCGGACCCGGCAGCGGCAAGACCACCTTCCTTAACATGGTCGCGCTCTGTCTGGCCGGCGAGCGGCTCGGACTCGGGGATGCCAATCTGAAGCGCCTGCGGACCCCCATCCCCGCGGAGCCGGACGGTGACACCAAGCAGAAACCGCGGCCCCAGCGCTGGCGGCATCAAGGCCTGTTGCCGGTGCGGGTGCTGCTGCGCGATTTCGCCGCCGCCCTGCCGCCGGCCGGTACCCCGCTCAGCGCGGACGCGCTCTGGGGCTTCATCGTCGCGCAGCTCCCCGACCTGCTGCGGCCCTATGCCGATGACCTCAAGTCCGAGCTGCTGGGCAAGGGCGGGCTGATCCTGCTCGACGGCCTTGACGAGGTCCCGGATGCCCTGCGGCGGCGCGAGCAGGTCAAGCAGGCCATCCAGGAACTCGCCGGGGTCTTCCGCGGCTGCCGCTTGCTGGTCACCAGCCGGACTTACGCCTATCAGCGCCAGGACTGGAAGCTCGCGGGTTTCGCCGAGCGCGAACTGCTCCCCTTTACCCGCGGCCAGATCGAGCGCTTTGTCGACACCTGGTATGCCCATATGGCAGGCGACCTCTTCCGCCTGACCGAGACGGACGCCCTGGCGCGGGCCGAGGTCCTCAAGCGCGCCGCTCGGCGCCCCGAGCTTGCCGAGTTGGCCGAACGCCCGCTGCTCCTGACCCTGATGGCCCGGCTGCAAACCAAGGGCGGCGGCACCTTGCCGGAGAATCGCGAGGCGCTCTATGCCCAGTCGGTCGAGATGCTGCTCGACGAGTGGGAGGGTTTGAAGCTGCGCCGGGACGCGCAGGGCCAGCCCATTGTCGCCGAGCCCTCGTTGAGCGAATGGCTCGATGCCAGTCGGGAAGGCATTCGCCGCGAGCTCGACAAGCTGGCCTATGAGGCACACCTGGATCAGCCGTCGCTGGTCGGCACCGCGGATATCCGTCAAGGCGCGCTGATCGCGGCACTGCTGGCCGCCTCCCGTGACCGGCCGGATGCCAAGCTCGCCCGCCTGGAGGAGTACCTGCGCGACCGCGCGGGGCTGCTCGCCTCCCACGGCGATGGGCTCTATCAGTTTCCGCATCGCTCCTTTCAGGAATATCTGGCCGCCTGCCACCTGGCCCGCTTCGACTTCCCCGATACCCTGAGCCGACTGGTCAAGACGGACCCCAACCGCTGGCGCGAAGTCGCACTGCTGGCGGCGGCGCGCTCCAAGGACACCCCAAGTGCCGTCTGGGAGCTGGTTGACGAGCTGTGCGCCAAGGACGAGGCGCCCGAGTCCGATACGTCTGAGCCGACTACGCAGGCGCAGTGGGGCGCGCTGGTGGCCGCCACGGTGCTCGCCGAGACCGGGCTCGCGGCGCCCGACCCCGAACTGCAGGCGCGCCACGAGCGCAAGCGCCTACGAGTGCGCGACTGGCAGGTGTCGCTGTTGCGCAGTACCGTGCTCCCGGCGCGCGAGCGGGCCTTGGCGGGCGACCTGCTCGCCGGCCTGGGCGACCCGCGCCGACACCTGCTGGACCTGGACGCGATGCGCTTCGCCGCCGTACCGCGCGGGGCCTTTTGGATGGGGGAAGACGGCAATGCCGATCGGGAACTGCACCGCAACGAGACACTCGGCTATGACTACTGGATCGCGCAAACACCGGTGACGGTGGCGCAGTATGGGCAATTTCTCGCCGCGCGCGGCCAGGACGGTTTGGATGCCCCGGAAAACCGGCCGGTCGTCGAGGTGTCTTGGCACGACGCCCTGGCCTTCTGCGTCTGGCTCACCGAGTGCTGGAGCGATCGGCTTCCGACGGGCTGGGCCGTGATGCTGCCCTCCGAGGCGGAATGGGAAAAGGCGGCGCGCGGCGGCGAGCGCCTGCCGGCGACGGTCCAGGTCGCTACGTTCGAGCAGCGGCTCGGGCCAATTCAAACGGCGTCGATCGACAACCCGCTCCCGCGACGCGCCTACCCCTGGGGGGCCGAATTCCTGGCGGAGCACGCGAATACCGGGATGACCCTAGGCAGCACCTGCACGCCAGGGTGTTTCGAGCAGGGGCAGAGTCCCTATGGCTGCGAGGATATGGCGGGCAATGTCTGGGAATGGACGCGCAGCCTGTGGGGCACGGATTTGTTTAAGCCCGAATTCGCGTATCCCTACGACACGAGCGACGAGAAACGGGAGGCTCCGGGTGCAGGACGGGATGTGTACAGAGTCGTGCGCGGCGGTTCGTGGGACAACCGTCGAGACCTCGCGCGCTGTGCCTATCGCTTCGGGTATCGTCCCGGCCTCCGGTTCGATGACCTGGGTTTTCGTGTCGTGTTGCGTGCTGCCCCTGTTTCTTCAACTCTGTCCTCTGGTGACTCTGGACTCTGATACTCTGATCTTCCGATTCCGGAGGGGGTGCGGGGGAGCCTTCCCCCGCCGCGCGCAGCGCGCGATTTTTTTTGCTACCATGCCTTGGTCGGATGGCAACATCCGACCAGGCGGTCTGGGAGGTCGTGCGCGGCGGTTCGTGGAACAACCATCGAGACAACGCGCGCTGTGCCTATCGCAACAGGAATCAACCCGACAACCGGAACGATAACCTGGGTTTTCGTGTCGTGTTGCGTGCTGCCCACGTTCTTCTGCCCCTTCTTCTGGTCTCGCCATGGGGCGGGACGGCGCACCGGGACTCCCGTGTCGGCCGCGTTCCGGAAATGCGGGTCGATCTGCGCAAGCCGATTTGTCCGCCGAGGTGAAGGAAGATGAACAGCGCCAGACCGGTCTGGTCCGCGCGCACGCCGCAAGGCAGAGTGACAAGGGGCATCGCTCGCGCCGGGCGTATACAGAAGCCGGGGCACGGCCAGGTGATCGCACCCGCCGTGCCCGCCCCCCTTGCTTTTGGGCCTCAGCCAACCGGGTCGGCGCGTCGACTGGCGGATGGCCCGGCGGACGCCGCCGCACGGGTCTGCTTTATCCAACCGCCCAGCAGCCTGCCGACGCCGGCAACCATCCGGCTCGCATGCTCATACTGACCGCTGCTCAGCCAGTTCCACTGCCGGGAGAGCCGCAGATAAAGGCGCAGTTTGTTCAGATGCGCATCGGCGGCAAAAAGGTGTTCCAAGCGCTGGATCCCGCCGCGAGCATTCGCCTCGAAGAGCGCCTCCTGAAAGTCCAGGACGGCATTGAGCAGGCGTTGGGTGACGACGAAGCGTTGGTTTTTTGGGAAGCGCTCGCACTGTGGAAGGATCCAGGTCAGCAGGTCGTAGGTTTGGGTCAGGATCACGAAGTCTTTGGGGTCTGACATGGTCAAGATGGTCGGCTGAAGGATTGAATGGGCACCATGTTCGAGTCGGTCACGGCATGGGACAACCTGTGGCTGGCCTTTGGCAAGGCGGCGTGCGGTAAGCGCCGCCGGGGCAGCGCGGCGGCCTTCGAGCATCAGGTCGCCGACCGGCTGATCGCGCTCCAAGCGGAGTTGTGCAGCAAGGCGTATCGTCCGGGTCCGTACTGCCACTTCTTTATACACGAGCCAAAGCGACGCAAGATCAGCGCCGCGCCGTTTCGGGACCGTGTGGTCCATCATGCGCTATGCAACCTCATCGAGCCCGTGTTCAATGCGCGCTTCAGCGAGCACAGCTACGCCAACCGCATCGGCAAAGGGACGCACAGCGCGGTGAATCGGCTACAGCACTTGGCCCGACAGTATCGCTACGTGCTGCGCGCCGATGTCGTCCAGCATTTCCCATCCGTAGACCATGCCATCCTGAGCGCCAAACTCGCACGGGCCGTGCGTGATGAGGATGTGCTGTGGCTTGCCGACGTCATTCTCGCCAGCGGGGCGGGCGTCCTGGCGGACGAGTACCGGATGAGGTACTTCGCGGGCGATGACTTGCTGGCCGGTTGCCGCCCGCGCGGCTTGCCCATCGGTAACCTGACCTCGCAGTTCTGGTCGAATGTCTACTTGAACGATTTCGACTGGTTCGTCCAACGTGAATTGGGCTGCGGCGCCTATTTGCGCTACGTTGATGATTTCGCGTTGTTCAGCGACAGCAAGACCAAGCTCTACGCCTGGAAGGAGGCCGTCATCGCCCGCCTGGCCAACGAGCGGCTGACGATCCACGAGGCGGCAACGCAGGTCTTGCCCACGTCGTGCGGCATCCCCTGGCTGGGCTTCGTCGTGTATCCGACACTCCGCCTGCTCAAGCGGCGGAATGCGGTCAATTTCACCCGCCGTTTCGAGTGCAATCTTGGCGCGTACGAGGCCGGGAAAATCAGCTTTGCCGAACTGGATGCGAGCGTCCAAGGCTGGATCAACCACGTCCGTTACGCTGATACCTGGGGGCTGCGCGGCTACCTGTTCGCGGGGCATCCCATCCCGCGACCGGTGACTTGACTCCGGTGGCGTTGGGTGGCCCGGATGGGCATCGCTCTCGCTCTGCCCATCCTACGCGCTTTCGATCTGTTGACGCCCGGCGATCTGCCGCCGAAGCTCTGCGCCCGGGTCCTTGCCGAGGCGCAGCGCGTCGGATCCGGTGAGCACTCGGACACTGGTGGCGAATTGCGCTCAAACGGGCATATCCGCCGCACCGGCTTGGCTCAGATCCGGAATGTCTCACGCCAAGACGCCAAGGTGCTTCAAGGCGCTATCGAAACCGGAGGCGCTCGTGGGGTGATGGTGGTCACCGCAGGATTGCGCTCTTCTTGGCGTGCTTGGCGCCTTGGCGTGAGATACGTTCTTTCCAGACTCCACGGTCGGGAGAGTTCGCCGCCAGTGTCAGTACTCGAACCGCATCACCCAAACTGGTGGCGAATTCCCTGGCCCGCTCACGCGACCGGTTCACCACATCCAGTCGCGCTGGTCACGCGGGCCATTCCGGCCGGACCCCGATGTTGCTACAACGCCCGCCGCAGCGCGGCAAGGTCATCGACGCCGAGTCCGGTGATCGCGGCGATGGCCGCATCGCTCAGGTCAGTGCCGTGAATCAGATTGATGGCCGTCAGGCGCAAGGCTTCGGCCCGACCTTCCTCCCGCGCATCCTTGAGCAAGCTGCGCTCGTCGCGCAGCGCCCGCTCGCGCACGAAGGCCAGGCGCCGGGCCTCCGCGTCTGCGCTCAGGGTCTTGAGTTTGTCCAGCGCGGCGCGCACCGGTGGATCGACGATCTACGCCATGGTGCTTTCCTCCTGCCAGTGTTCAAAGAGTGTGATCCAGGCGCCGAGTACGCCCCCGGTTTGTTGGAGCCGATCGGCCTTGCGCAGTTCGATCAGGTTGAGCTGCAGTTCCTGACCCAGGGTCACCGTCGGGCGCGCGGCATCGCGCATCTCAAAACACCCCAGCGCTTGGTCCTGGTGCGCCGGGTCCTGGAACAAATCGAAGTCGAGCCGATGGATGCCGATGGCCGGCTGGAGTTCACCGTAGGATGCGGTGAGGAACGGACACTGGTGGCGAATTCACTAATCAATCGAAAAACATCGCATCAAGAGCACACTTTCCATGGGTTACGGGGATCTCCCGGCATCTTTCCACCAGTCTCCGGGTACTCACCGCATCCTACGCGCTTGAGCCTGGGAGCCCGATCAAGGGTTTTTCACGAAGACACGGAAGAAAGAGAAGAAATCCTCTCACAAAGACACAAAGATAGAGGAGCCTTTCATGGCTTCTTATCGCTCTTTTCTTCTTCGTGTCTTTGTGTCTTTGTGAGAGCATTTTCTTTTTCGGTGAGAGCGCGTAGGTTGGGGTGAGCGAGAGCGAACCACAACGCTCCCCCTGGTGGCGAAATGCCAGAAGAGTCCCATAACCCCGTAACCCCTTGAAAGCATGTTCAGGAGACGTTGGGCTTCAATGGGTTAGCGAATTCGCCACCAGTGTCAGGAACGAACCGCATCGCAGGTCACGCGAGGAGTGATGCGGTTCGTGCCTCACCGCATCCTACGGCCCTACGCGCTCCCCCTCCGGAATCGGAAGATCAGAGAATCAGAGTGCAGAGTCATCAGAGGACAGAGTTGAAGAAACAGGGGCAGCACGCAACACGACACGAAAACCCAGGAGAGCGCGCCGGCGGACGGGAAGAAGCCAGAGGCGATAGGCACAGCGCGCGTAGTCCCGATGGTTGGACCACGAACCGCCGCGCACGACCAACGATTCGTTGTCGCCGGGCCCCGTGGCCTCTCGACCATCATCCGACCGGTACGGATAAGGCGCATACCGGCTGCGCGTCCACTCGAACAGGTTGCCGACCATGTCGTACAGAGCAAACCCATTGGCCGGAAAGCAGCCGACGGCCGAGCTGTCGCCGATCTTCGACTCGCCGAAGTTGGCACGGTCCGGGTCCGGGGTATCGCCCCAGGGGAATACCGCATCGGCCAACCCGCCCCGGGCCGCTTTCTCCCACTCCAACTCGCTCGGCAGCGCGACCTGCCACCCCTGCTTCCGCACCAAGCGGGCGGGCGCGGTGTCGGCCAGCGCCGGAGACTCGGCCAGCATTGCATTCAGCCAAGCGCAATAGGCCAGTGCCTCGGACCAGCTCACCCGACACGCCGGTCGGTTGTCCGGATCGCGCAGGGCATCGGCGTCTCCGAGCCCGAATTCCTTGGCCTCGACAAAGGAACGCAGTTGGGCGACGGTGACCGGATAGCGGGCGATGTAGAAATCTGACGACGGAGTCGGCGCGTCGTTCATTTCGTTCTTATTTATGTCGGAGCCGAGGATCTCCCTGATCCGTTTGGCGTGCGCCTTACGCGTGCCGATCCGAAACTCCGGGTCGGCCGGGATCTGCACGAAGCCGAGCAGGTCGTCAGTCGGCAGGTAGAAACGCTCGGGGTCGAACCGGGGATCGCCCAAACGCGCAAGCAGGTCGCCGGCCAAGGCGCGCCGCACCGCGGGCAGCCCACCCTGCTGCGGATGCACCGGCAGCAACGCGGTAACCCAACCGGTCACCCGATCGGCGATGGCACGGGTGCGCCCACCCTTCTGGATGGCGCCTCGCCCGATCTCCTGCAACTGCTGCCCGGCGAGGACGGCGCAGGTCCAGTCCGCGGACTCGGGCCGCTGACGCTGGCGCCGCTCGGCCAGGGAGACGCCGCCGATCAGTTCATCGGCGGCACTGGCGCCGCGCTCGGCCTTGGCCACGCGGGCGGCCAGCGCCAGGGCCACCTGCCAATGATCCGGCGCGGCGCGGGCGACACGCGCGCACTCGGCCGGGAAATCGTCCCGTGCGGCCAGGTGACAGGCGGCGAGGAACTCTTGAAAGGTGCGGTGCGGAAAGGCGAACTGCCGCTCGCCGTCCTTCTCGCCCTGACCGATCAGCAGCCCGGCGCGGTTCTCGATGTATTCGACCACAATGGCGGCCTTGTCCAGGCTGTCGTTCAACAGTGATCTGAAAGCGCGCAGCAGCCGGCCCTCGCCGATGTCGGCGGTGCCGTCCGCGTTGGCAGGCGACGGCTGGCCCGCGGCGGCCTCCGCCTGCACCTTGAAGGCCAGTTCTTCGAGGACCTCGCGCAGGTCCGAGAGCTTGAGGCTCGGGATCGCCAGTGCCTGGAGCAGCGCCTGGTCGGTGCCGATCTGCCGGTTCCAGCGCAGCATCAGCAGGTCGACCGACTCATTGTAGAGGTCCGCCCGGTCGTCCGGGAGCCGGCCGCGATTGGCGTGCAGAGTCGCCATCAGAGTCAGCAGCAGCGGGTTACGGGCCAGCGGTGCCAAATCCGGCCGGTGCCGGGCGGCGAGCAGGTCGGTCATCTTGCGCTCGCCGTCGCCGGGCGAGAGCCAGCGGCGCTGCACCAGCGCCCGGTACCAGCCGCGGACGAACTGCTCGATCCGCGCGTCGTCCAGGTCCGCCAGGGCATAGACCCCCTGCCCCGGGTCCGGGCCGCCGGGCCAGGCATAAGGCCTGGCCGTGAGCAGAAAACGGCACTTGGGGCCGGCCGAGCGCATGAGCTCGCGCACCGCCGCGAGCACGCGCTGCCGGGTTGCCCCGCTGCCGCATTCGTCGAGTCCGTCGAGCAGCATCAGCGACCCGCTGGTGCGGCTGATCCGCCGCACGTACTCGGTGGTCCGCTCGGACATGCCGTAACCGGCAGCATGCAGGTCCGCGGCGATGAAGTCCCAGAGATCGCCCGCCCGGGCCGGTCCATCCCCAGGCGGGAGCCGCTCGGCGAAGCGGCGCAGTACCACGCGAATCGGGAACAGTCCGCCATGGGTCCAAGACGCATCCAGCCGGTCGAGTTCGGTGCCGTGGCCTTGCCAGGTCTGGGCCATTGCCAGCAGCAGGTTGGCGCCGAAGGTGCTCTTGCCGCTGCCGGGCTTGCCAAGCAGGGTCAGCTCGCGATGGTGGGCAAGGGCCTCGAGAGCGGAGACAGGTCGCTCCTCTGACCGGCTGTCCTGGTCGAGGGGCTCGCGCCGCTGGGTCACCGGGTCGCGCGACAGCCACCGCGCCAGGCTCATGTCTTTGGGAATCGAGCGTGTCGTATCCAGGGGCACATAGACATCGGCGAGCTTCAGCGGCTCGCGCCCGGTCTCCTGCGCGCCCAGGTCGATCTCGCCGAGCCGCAGCCCCGCGAGATCGGTGGCCAGCGCGTGCAGATAGAGGGCGACGACTGATTGGGCCTCTTGCGGGTCCTCGCCGGTCTGGACGATCTGGGTGAGGTGCTGGATGTAGTCACGGCCGATGACATGGCCGCAGCGGGTCTGGACCGCCCCGCTGAAGACCGCCCCGCCGGCGGTCTCGATCTGGGTGCCGGTATTGATGTTGCCGCTGTTGTCACCGGTCTGCACCGCCCGCTCGCCGAGCGCGTCGCCGCCATGGGCGGCTGCGCCGGTGCCGGAGACTGTGCCGATAAGGGCGGCCTGCCGCGCGGCGGCCAGTTGCGCTTGCAGCTCGGAGACCTGACGCTGTAGCGTCTCGATAGCGTCCGGTGTCAAGGGTTGCGTTGTCACCCCGGGTCGCTCGGTCCGCTTCGGGTGGAATCGGCGCCGCCGCCGGTATTGATTTGAGTGCCGGTATTGATATTGCCGGTGTTCTTGCCGCCCACATGGACAGCGCCTTTGCCGAGCGCAATGGCCCTGTCGCCCTGGGCGATGGCCCCGTCGCCGCGGAGCTCGGCGCGATCGCTGTCGCCGATGTGCAGATTGAATTGGCGCAGGCGCGAGCGCGCGCGCTCCGGGCTGACCTCGTGAACCGCGGTACCCTCCGGCGGGCGCGCCCCGGAGTCAAAGTCGCCCAAGGTCGTTGCGCCGCGGAACAGCGACACGGCGAAGGGACCGACGCCCTTCAATACGGTCAGCTCCGGTTCCTGGGTCTTGCCGTACCTCTGCTCCACCGCGTCCTTGACGCTGTCGTAGAGGTGCACATAGAGATCGAATGCGCTGACATAGCCGCGACTGCCGCGCGTCCCCTCGCCCCGCAGTCCATCGACGAGTGCCTGAGTGAACAAGCTGAGCGCGCCGGTGCCGATGTAGGACACCTGCTGGTCGCGGCAGGCGGTGATGACGATCCGGCCCTCGCCCGTCGCGAGCAGGGCGGCGGCCGTTGCGCCCGGCAGCGGCGTGTCGCCAAAGGTCGGCTCGGCAGGCCCGAGGGTGGGCGACAACGCGCCCGCATGGCAGGCATTGACCAGGAGCAGCAGGCGCTTGGCCTTGACCGCGCGCAGCCGCTCGAGCAACTCGCTGTCACGCAGCCCGCTGCCGCTCGCGACCTTGCCGTTGTGGATGCGGGTGTCGTGGGTGGTGAGGTAGTAGTCGCCGTCGTCGCCATAGCCGCCGTGGCCGCAGAAAAAGAGCAAGACCGTGTCGTCTTCTCCAGCCTGGGCGGCGAGGTCATCAAGGGCGGCGAGGAGGCCGTCGCGACTGGCCGGCGCATCGTGCACTACGCTGACCCGATCCGCGGGATAACCGCAGTAGTCGGGGTCGCGCAGGACCGCGGCGACCGCCCGCGCGTCGGCGGCGCTGATCGGGACATCGAGCCAGGGCTCGTGCCGGTAGGTGCCGACGCCGATGAGCAGGGCGCGACCTTGAGAGAATGCCATGGGAGCCTCCGTATGCCTGTCGTGAGAGCGCGGTGCCGCCCAGCGGCGGATACCCCGTTCCGGTGGGGTGATTCTAACGCGGCGTGAGCGCGCGCGCGCCGTCCGTTGACCGGTCGCGCGGCAGTTCCAAATTTGGGCGGCATCGCGCGACCCTGAACGGCAGGGCACCGACCCGTAGGATCAATGCCATTCAGTTAAGCCATTCTGGCTCCCACGCTCCTGCGTGGGAGCACGTGCGGGCGCTCCGCGTCCGGCGCCAAGACCGGACGCGGAGCGCCCGCCCGGCATTCCCACGCGGAGCGTGGGAACGAGAAGCCGCGCCGTTGGCGCTTCACTGAATGGCATTGACGCTGGAGCGTAGGAGCAAGCAAGATCAGAGCGTCAGAGTCCAGAGTCACCAGAGGACGGAGCCGAAGAAACAGGGGCAGCACGCAACACGACACGAAAACCCAAGTTATCGAGCCGATTGTCGGGGCGAAGCCCGAAGCGACAGGCACAGCGCGCGTAGTCTCGATGGTCGCTCCACGAACCGCCGCGCACGACCCGCCTAATGTCGTCCTCTGCATCGAATCGCTCTCGCCTGGGGTCAAGCGGGTCATACGGATACGCGATGCCCCACCGGCTGCGCGTCCACTCCCACACGTTGCCCGCCATATCAAGGCATCCAGAGGGACTGGCACCGTTGAGAAATATCCCAACCGGTGTCGTCCCGCCGAATCCTGACTCGCGGACGTTGCACAGCACCGCATCGATGTCACCGCCCCAGGGGTAGGCGCGTGCGTCGTCCGCACCGCGGGCCGCTTTTTCCCACTCCGCCTCGCTGGGCAGGGTGATGGGTTTGCCGGTCACTGCGCCGAGCCAGCGGCAATAGCCCAAGGCAGCGTGCCAATCGACCCCGACCACCGGATGGCCTTCCTTACCGATCGGCGGGCGCTTGCCGGTCCAGCCTGCGGGCGGTTCATGGCCGGTCGCCTGGACGAATAGCGCATACTGCGCCTGGGTGATCGGCACCCGCGCGATGGCATAGTCCGGCAAGTGAACACAATGGGCTTCGGACCGCTCGCCCATGGTGAATTCGCCCGACGGAATCTGCACCCACTCGGGCTCGCCATGGGGCCTTGTCCAGAACCGGCTGCCGCCGATCTTGCTCAGCGCCTCGGCCGCGGCGATGCGTCGGCGCGTGGCTTGCTGCGGGGTCATTGCGCGCGTGAAAAGCGTCTGCACGGTGCCGAGCGCGCCTTTCCACACGCGGGCCTCCAACTCGCGTTGCAGCCGGCCGCGCAGATCGGCTTCCAGATCGCCGACGATGCGGTTCGCGTCGGCATCGCGCACGCAGTCGGCGGCCAGCACCAGGTTGTGGTAGGGCTCCGGCTCGGTCTTGGCGTCGGCGATGGCGCGGATCAGGCGGGTGGTCCTCTCCTTGCTCTGGGTGCTCAGATAACCCGCGGCGAGCAGGATCACCTCGCGCCACCAGGCGTCGGGGCAACGGCGCAAGGTGTAGGCAAGATAGTCATCGCGCCCGGCGATGGCGAGCGCGGCCAGATACTCCTGAAAAGTGAGATGGGAGAAGGCGTAGGTGCCCTCGGCGCGCGCGATCAATAATCCGGTGCGCTCCTGAATGACGGTGAGAAACCGGGTCACCGCGGCATCCAGTTCGCGCGCGTCCGGTACGGCATCGCCAAGCTGCGCCTTGAGCAGGTCCCGCAGGGGGCCGGCATCGATGCCATTGCGACAGAAAGACGCGCACATCGTCCATGGTGAAATCACGTACCGTGGTGGCGGCGTAGCCTTCACTGAGCCGCGAGGCGTCGCTATAGCCGACGATGCGGCTGGTGACGACATAGCGGCAATCGGCATAGGCGCGCGTGAAGGCGTCCACCAGACCGGCGACCCGGCGGCGCAGCCCTGGGTCCGCAACCTCATCCAGTCCATCGAGCAGGATCGCGGCGCGCCCAGTCTTCAACCAGTCGTCGAAGAAGTCGGCCGGCACCTCGATCCGCTCGTTCTTCAGCCATTGCACCAGAAACCGCAGCAACAGCGCATGGCCGTCGGTGCCGTCGTCCTGCGGGTGGTGTTCAGCCAGATAGCGGCCGATCTGGCGCAACGGAAGCACGATGGGCAGGGTTCCAGTTTCATCGAGCCCGAGTGTCTCCGCGACGCGGTGCGTGTCCTCGGCCAGGTCGCGTGCATAGAGCAGCGTCAGATAGCGCAGCAAGGTGGTCTTGCCGCTGCCGGGGTCGCCCAGCACGACCAGGCGCCGATGCGCCGCCAGGGCCGCGTTGACCGTGATCTGCGTGGTCTCGCCCGGCGGGGTTTGGTCCTGACCGCGCTGCCGTTCGCCCGGCGCCAGTGCCGTTTCGTCGGCCAGCCAGGCAACCTCGGTCCGCTGGCCGGGGTGGCGCGTGGCACGCAAGGTCACATAAATCCGATCCAGCTCGATGTTGACGAGCCGGCCGCCGGAACGGATGCCCTGCAATTGGAGGTAACAGTTCTGACTGATGAGCGTTTGCAGATAACGGCCGAGCGTACTTTGGCGCGCGACCGCGGTCATCGTAACCGGTGCATCGCCGATGACCACGGTGGCACCCTGCTCCGCGTAAACGATCTGGCCGCCTGGTGCGGCGGTGAGGTCGCGGCCGGTGTTGATCGGGCCCTGGTTGTCGCCGGCGATGGCCAGGCCGCCGGCGCCCATGGCAACCGCGTCCGAACCCTGGGCGATGGCGCCGCCCGCCGGGGCCGGGGCGGTCATCGCCGCGGCCGCGGCGTCGAAGGTGGCCTGATCGATCGCCCCGGCGTTGAGCGCGGATCTGAGCTGTTCCAGATGCGGCGTTCGCGGTCCGGTCATGATGCTCTCGTCGCCATCGGCGGGTGTGATCGGAAACGGTGGGCCAAGCCTTTCCATAGGATGGGCAGAGCGAGAGCGATGCCCATCATCAAGCGTCGCGGTGGCCGGATGGGCATCGCTCCCGCTCTGCCCATCCTACGCGCTGCCGATCCAGGTCCTGAAGCCTTGGACTCCGGCCGGCGCCTCGACTGGCCGGAACCAAGACAAAGGCCAACCAGTCCCGTGTTCCTATTCTTTGTGTCTTTGTGTCTTTGTGTCTTTGTGAGAGCAATTTCCGGAATGGGGTGGGCGGTTAGCTCCTCCTGCCCTACATCTTGTGTAGCCGCCAATCGTAACCATGGATGAGATTTTTCTCGGGAACCTGGTCGGTCCTGGCGAGCTGTTCAAGTAAACGGCGAAAGACGA
>Ga0247836_1005817_pt1 | contig 14166 bp, 4 predicted proteins | sample LaCruzMarch2015__4_FD_187116 | JGI IMG/M metagenome (GOLD analysis project Ga0247836, IMG submission 187116) | Freshwater microbial communities from meromictic Lake La Cruz, Castile-La Mancha, Spain - LaCruzMarch2015_14m | ecosystem: Environmental > Aquatic > Freshwater > Lake | place: Spain...
TTATTAAACAGCGTTATAAAAATGATTTAGTTTCAGCTTTAGTAAACAGAATAAAATGTAAAGATAAAAATTATTTTTTGTTTGAAAAAATAAAATAATAATTTTGTTAATTTACTCATATTTCTTACTTATATTTGCACATCAATAAACATCATAAGTAAAAATAAAATGATAACTGAAACGGGAAATAAACCATACAAAATTGGAATTACACTTAGTGGTGGTGGCATAAAAGGACTTTGCCATGCCGGTGTATTGAAAGCACTCGAAGAAGTTGGAATTAAACCCGATGTAATTTCGGGAGTAAGTGCAGGTGCAGTTGTTGCAGCACTATATGCTGATGGTTATACACCTAATGAAATTGCATCATTGTTCGAAGATGTTAGTTTTCGGAAAATGACTCAATTACAATTGCCTAATGGAGGTATTTTTAGCATTAAATCCTTTGAACGTTTTATGGCTAAAACACTACGATCTAAAACTTTTGAACAATTAAATATACCCATTCATATAGTTGCCACCAATTTAGACAAAGGAATGAGTGTTGAATTTTCGAAAGGGATCTTAATTCATCCTCTGGTAGCATCTTGTAGCGTACCCGTATTGTTTATTCCAAAAAAAATTAAAGGCGTAAATTATGTGGATGGAGGAGTTCTCAAAAACTTTCCGGTAACAACCATTCGGCCATATTGCAATTATTTAATTGGAATCAATGCAAGTCCATTGGTAGCCGACGATTACAAACTTTCAATTTTAAATGTAGCTCAGCGAACTTATCATTTTATGTTTAAAGCCAATATATTGCACGACAAGGAGCTTTGTGATTTATTAATTGAACCCATTGACATGGGACATTATGATATGTTTGACATAGAAAAAGGCAGAGAAATTTTTGAATTAGGATACGAATCGGCTAAAGCTATACTTAACTCACAAAATATTAGCCATTTAACAAGTTAAAATCAATCAAAAAAATATTTAGCTTTGACGTTTGCGTTGCAATAACAAATCTACAGCATCCTGCATTGAACCTGCTTTAGTAACAGTACCAGCGTTTACAAAATAAATTTCGTCGGCATTTTCTATTGTATTGAGGCGATGAGCTATGACAATACGTGTGGCTGATTTTGGTAATTTACGCAGAATATCTTCGAGCAATTGTTCTGTAACTGTATCAATATTAGCTGTTGCTTCGTCGAGAATTAACAAATCTGGCCTACGGATTACAGCGCGCATAAAAGCAATAATTTGCTTCTGACCTAAGCTAAGCCCTTCGCCTGAGGCTTTAATTTCGGCATTTAATCCACCTTCAAAACGTTCGAGCAAACCATCCAAGTTAACTTCTTTGAGTTCATTTAACAATTCTTCATCTGTCAAATTAATAAAACAAGCATTTCCGTATAAAATATTGTCGCGAATTGAACCAGTAAACAAAAATGGCTCTTGAAGTATAAAACCAATTTTGGCTGTTCGATCTGATGAATTATAAGATCTAATATCTTTTCCATATAAAAGAACTTTGCCATCTGTAGGGTCGTAAAGACGTGCAATTAATGAAGCTGTAGTAGTTTTACCACCACCTGTAGGTCCAACAAAAGCATAGATTTTGCCACGTTCCAAATCAAAACTCACATTGCTTAAAATCTCTTTATCAGCAATATATGAAAATGTAACATTTTGGAATGAAATTAAAAACGGATTTTTTAAATCCGCTTTATCGGGAACAAGCTTTAGATTATTTTCTTGTGTCATGATTTGCGAAATACGTTCCCAACCGGCCAAGGCTACTTGAAAACTTGCCCATAGCGCTGCAATCTGTCGGAGTGGATTGTAAAACTGAGCAATATAAGCCAAAAAACTGATAAGCAAACCCACCGAGAATTGTCCGATAGTGATAAGATAAATACCAAAAGCAAGCACAATAAGTTGACCTAGATTAGACGAAATGCCAAAAACTGGTGTGAAAATATTATTAGCAATGCCCGCATTTACAGCAGTTTTGTAGTTTTCGACATTTGCATCATCAAATTTTTTGCGAAAATAGTCCCTTCGATTGAACGCAACAATTACTTTGAAATTATCCAAACTTTCTTGTATTTCGGCACTTAAACTACCTGTACTTTTCATATTTTGTGCATTTTGCTTTTTAACCCAAGGCGATAAAGCACGCGTAAAAAACAACAGTAAAAGAGCAGGCGTAAGTGCCGCTAAAGCTAACTTAGCATCGATGGTAATAAGAAAAATACCAGCACCTATCATGGTAAAAATACTGCTCATAAACTGTACAAGCGACTGTGAGAAAAATTGATTTATTTTATCAGTATCGTTATTAATACGAGATATGAGATCACCCGATTTATTTTCGGTAAAAAAACTAATGGGTAAATCTTGCAATTTACTGAATACATTATTGCGCAAATTGTACATCATACGTTGACCTACGCGACCCATAAGTTGAGCTTGCGTATAACCGCTTACAAGAGCAAGTAAAAAAACGCCCAGCAAAATAATTGAAATTCTCACCAGACCATCGTAGTTATTAGTTACAATATATTTATCTACTGCCGTTCCCATCAAATAAGGTGCAATAAGATTTAAACCTGAATTGATAAAAATAAATACAATGGCAATGTATAAATTGTTTCGTTCCTGACCCACAAGCGTCATTAACCTAGTTAAAATAACTTTTGTTGTTATTTTAGTTGGAGTTGACTTTTCTCCTTCGTATTTAGTATTAAGATTATAGCTCATAATGATTTGTGCTGCGTTGAGAGTTATATATTTGAACGTATTCAGGACTTATTTCCATCAGATGATTATGCGTACCAATAGCCAAAATTTCACCTTCTTCAATTAATAATATTTGTTCGTAATCTTGTACCGAAGCTATTTTTTGAGTAATTGAGAGCAAAGTTATGTTGGGATAATTACGTTTTATGTTATCCAAAATATTTTGTTCTGTTTGTTTATCAATACGAGCTGTAAAGTCATCGAGCAATAGTATATTGGGATTCATGGCCAAAGCGCGTGCCAACATAATGCGTTGTTTCTGACCCCCCGATAGGCTAGTGCCTCGCTCACTGATAATTGTTTCGAGTCCAAGAGGCAAAGTGGCTATAAAATCATGCAATTCGGCAGTTTCAATTGCTTTTTGCATATTTTCATCCGTTACCTTTTCGTTAAAAGCAATATTCTCGCGTAGGCTTAAACTAAAAACCACGCTATCCTGAAAAACAAATCCAATTTGATGCTGAAAACTCTCTTTGTTATACTCATTTAAATCAATATCGTCGAACAAAATTTGACCACTGTCAGGCTTTAACAAACCCGTTAGCAAATAAAGCAATTGTGTTTTTCCGGCAGCAGTTGGGCCTAAAATAGCTGTTTGAGTGCCTGGCTCTATTTCAAATGAAATGTCTTTCAGCACTGGTTTTTCATCAAATTTTACAAAAACATTTTTTAGTTCAATTTTGCCTGAAAGTTGTTTCCCAACTGTACCAAAATCACTGGTTTCAGGCGCATTGAGCACTTCGCTTACACGAGCATACGCTACCGAAGCTTGCGCAATAAAATTACTTATAAAACCAATAACCATAATAGGGAATATAAGCAAAACAAGATACGAACTAAATGCTGCAAAATAGCCCAATGACATGGATCCATTGATTACAAAATGTCCACCCAAGGCCAAAATTGCAAGCGAAGCCATATTACCTACAAATACCACAATGGGAATTAATGTTGCAAAAAGTTTAAGAATAGATAAGCTAAGGTTGCGTGCCGTAGTATTGGCTTCCATAAATTTATTAAACTCAGTAATTTGAGCATTCAACACACGTACCAAAGCAGCTCCAATAATACTTTCGTTAATAACTTTATTTAGGCGGTCAACCATTTCGCGGCTTTTTTTGAAAAGCACACTCAATTTACCAAAAACCACACCAAAAGCACCAATAATAACTGGAATAATTACCAATACATTCAAGGCCAATTTCCAATTAATTGATAATAGTAAAACACTTGCACCAATAATTACAAATACCGACGAGGCAAGCATAACAACCGCCATCGATACAAACATTTTTATAGAATCAATATCTGAAGTTAGGTTTGTAAGTAGTTTCGAAGGATTCGATTCACGAATAAATTCGAAACTTTGCCGTGAAATTTTATCGGTTAATTGTGTTCGTAAATCGCGCGCAACACGCTCTGATGCATAGGTTTGCAATATCCCTTGAAAAAATGTAAATATAAAAATTACTAGTGAAGCAATCAGAAATTCTAAAATAACTGTTTGCAATGAGAATGTGCCTTTTGTAAAGTCGTCGATACTATGCGAAATAATTTTTGGAATAAAAAGATTGACTGCATTACTCAGAAGTGCAGCCAAAATTAAACCAAAAATAATTAGTTTATAGGGTTTTAATACTCCAAATATACTTGGACCTTTGGGCTTGTTGTTTCGTGCTTTTTTATCCGACATAAAAATTTCTTTACAAAATTATAATTGCTATAACGTTTTATTTAGCGATTTGGTTGCAATATACAATAATTTATTTGCAAAATGAAACAATCTAAACAATAACAATGTTACATTTAGAATAAAGTAAGATTGAACATTTTTTGTTTCAAAAAATAGTATTACTTTTGGCGTCCAATTATTAAATAAATATTCACAAATTATTCAATATATATGCTTCAATTTTCGAAAATAAGAGTTTATTTAGTGGTAATGTTTTCAATGATTTTTTCAACCACTTTTGCAATTTACTCTGGATCAGGAACTTTCACCAAAATATCTTCGATTAATGATTTAACTGATGGATATTATGTAGTAGCATACGGAACATCATTTGCTATGAACAATACAAATGGGGGAAGCTATTTTGAGCATTCAACAATTACGCCTAATTCGAATAACATATTAAATCCATCAACATCAATTGTTTGGGAAATTAAGTCCCATGAAAGTGGAGGTAGAACAATCTATAACGAAGCAAGTTCAAAGTTTGTATCATATACTGGTTCATCAAATGCTTCGTATGCTGTAAACTCAGTTTCAGGTGGTAGCGAAAGATGGACTTTTGCTTATTCAAGTACACTTTTCACCATTACTAATGTGACTTCGTCAACTCGACTTCTACAATACAACACTTCAGCGCCACGTTTTGCTTGTTATACAGGTTCTCAACAAAATATAACGTTATATAAATTAGCTACACCCACTTGCACCACATCTAACCTTGCTTTTGCCGATGCAAGTGTAAACCGATTAATTTCTGCAGGAGTATTTACAAAAACAGCCAGTTCATTAAACAACACTACTGCAATATCTTACACCAGTTCGAACGAGACAGTAGCAACTGTAAATGCAACAACTGGCGAAGTAACTCCATTAACAGCCGGAACAACAACCATTACTGCAACACAAGCTTCTGGCGCACACAACGCTGTTGATTATTGCGCAGCAACTGCCACATACAATTTAAATTTAACTACTAATGCACCAACAATTACTGTTACTGAAGTTGAAGTGCCTGCCCTTATAGCTTATGCTGGAGAATCGGATTCGGAAATAATACAAGTTTCTGGTGTTAATTTAATCGAAAATATAACTTTGGCCATTACAGGAACTAATGCCAATTTGTTTTCAGTTTCGACTACAACAGTTAGCCAAACAGGAGGAACAGCAAATCAAACTGCTGTAACAGTAAATTACAATCCAACAGCATCAGGCTCACACACCGCCACATTAACTCTTTCGAGTGCTGGAGCACCAAGTATTATTCGCAATTTAAATGGATCGTCCACTTGGAAACCGCTACTTACTCCTGTTGCAACCAGTGCAACTAATATTTCGACCACCGGATTTACAGCCAATTGGAATGCTGTTCAAGGAGCAACTGAATATGAGTTGAGTGTGTTTACAATTACAAATACCACTGCCATATCATCGGATTTATTTATTTCCGAATATATTGAAGGTTCAAGCAATAATAAAGCAATTGAAATATACAACGGAACAGGTTCTCCGGTAAATTTATCGAGCTACTCACTTAAAAAACAGACAAATGGGTCAGGTGATTATGGCGATGCATTGGCACTCTCAGGAACACTTGCAACTGGTGATGTATATGTTATAGCAAATGCATCAGCTAATTCAACTATACAAGCAGTTGCAGATTTACAAACTTCGAGTGCAGCACTTTCGTTCAATGGCAATGATGCTATTGCTTTATTCAAAAACAACACTCAAATTGACGAAGTTGGTGTTTTTAACTTAACTTCAAATTGGGGTACCGACGCAACATTAATTCGCAATAGTTCTGTTAATTCTCCAAAAGCTACATACGATGCCGCAGATTGGGATTCGAATCCAACCGATTATTTTACAAATCTTGGTTCGCACACTATGATTGGTTCATCTATCTCAAGCACACCGCTTTCTGGTTCTCCATTTACGATATTAAATGATGTAAGCAAAACGTTAACCAATTTGAACCAAGGATCAACTTATGAATATATTGTAATTGCTAAAAACGCCAATGTAAATTCGTCTTTTTCAAATACAATTAGTGTAACAACCAGTACAGGCACAGGCATTTCGACACTAAAAAATGGACTTTACGTCTATCACACTGATAACCGATTGATTATTAATTCTCCAATTGAAAATTATATTGGCATATACAATTCAGTGGGACAATTATTAAAACAAATAAAATTAAATGCTGGTAAAAACGAAATACAATTAAATTACAAAGGAATTTGTATTTTGAAATCTAATAATGAAGCAATTAAAGAAGTGTTATAACAAATCAAATATTTCATAAATAAAATGGATGTGGATTAATGCTACATCCATTTTTTTATGCCCAACTCCTATCCTACCCAATTAAATTTTGATATTTTTTCATCATCGCTTCATAAACGAAGAATAATACTCGTTTATGAATATAATATTCAAATCAAAAAATGTGCTATTACTCTCATTACATGCCACTTAAATAAAGTGGTTTAATTTTTGATTGTAGTATACTGTAATAGGCAATAAAAAATTATATCTCTATCAACTAAATTGTTTGTAAATTGTTATAATAGTATGTATTACAATTTTATTAGTTAAAAACAAAACAAAGTGCTACATTTAAATTAAATTTATTTATATTTGCAGCATAATTTGTTAGATTAAATTACTATTATTCAACCAAATAGAGTATTTAAAATATCTGTAATTACGCACAAACCAATTAAAAATCTTATGAAAACAATGCAACTCAATTCCCAAGCAAGTTTTATATCAAACTTTAGAGTTAAATTATTTATCCTTTTAGCAATAAGTTTAGCTGGAAATCAATTAGTTAATTCACAAAACTTCAACTATTTAACTACAACCGGCAATATTGGTACCACCTATAGCTGGATAGATTGTTCGGGAGGTTCGAATATTACTTCGGGGCGTGCATCTGCAGCCGCCATTAATTGGCCATTTAACTTTCGGTTTTATAACAGCACTTACACTAGTTCAAACACCTTAAGTGTTTGCACCAATGGGTTTATTCGATTGGATGGAACTGCTTCCACCACAGCGGCTACGGCTACTGCTTATACCTTAGGAAGCGCCAGCACCGAACTTGGCCAAATAGTAGCGCTGGGCGTTTATGAAAACAAAGTAGGTGATGGAGGAGGCTGGGTACGTTCAGCAACTACTGGTACTGCACCAAACCGAATTTTCACAATTGAATATAATAATTTTGAAATTAGATTTAATGATGGGAATTATGCTGATTTACAAGTTAGTTTTTACGAAACAAGCAATAAAATTGTTTTAAAATTAGGTACTGAAAACGTTACTAGAGCTTTAGCTGATATTGGTTTACATAGTGGAACTTCGGGTTACTTTAATGATTGGCAAGATGTGGATAATGGCACAAACAATACCTGGATTGAATATACATTACCTCCAGTTGAAGTAAATGCAACAGGTGGAACTACACTTAATAATTACAATACTATTAAAGAAGCATTTGATGCCATAAATGCAGGAACTCATACAGGTACATTAACAGTAAAAGTAAATGGCAGTATTACAGAAACGGCTACTGCCGTATTAAATGCAAGTGGATCGGGTAGTGCCAGTTACACTTCGCTTAACATGTATCCAACAACAACTAGCTTATCGGTTAGTGGGTCATTAACAACACCACTTATTCAACTTAATGGTGCCGATAATGTAACTATTGATGGTCGCGTAAATCAAACGGGTGCTACTAGCTTGGCAATAACCAATAGTTCAACTGCATCGGGTGCACGTACCATTGAATTAATAAACTCAGCCGAAGCCAATTACATACAATATTGTACTATTTCAGGTGCTGGAACTTCGGCTACACAGGGAGTTATTAATATATCAACTTCAACCTCAGGAAATGGAAATGATGGCAACTATATTCAATATAACAATTTAAAAGGTGTTAGCACTTCAGATAGACCAACAAATATTATATATTCGGCTGGTGCTTCGAGCTATATCAACAATCAGAATTATATTCGAAATAATAATATATACGATTTTTTAAGGCTAGGAGCAGCCTCTAATGGGATCATGATTAGTTCATTTTCGTCGGGTTTTAGTATTACTGATAATAGTTTTTACCAAACTGCATCGTTTGTACCAACTGCCTCGGTAGATTATGATGTGATTCGAATTGACAACACATCGGGTAACGATTTTGTAATTAATGGAAATTTCATTGGAGGTAGTGCGGCTAATGCTTCAGGCACCTGGACAAAAACAAATGCATTCAACAATGGCTTTGAAGCTATTTATATGAATGTAGGAACAACCAACAATAGTTTACAAAACAACATAATTGATGGCTTTAGTTATGCAAACTCAGGAGCTGCCAACTGGATTGGGATTAATATTGCCGGTGGTACTGTTGGTGTTGGAACTGCGCTAGCAAATATTATTGGCGAAACAACAGGAACAGGAGCCATCACTTTCACAGCTGGGGCTACTGGTGCATCGTTTTATGGTATTTATGTGGCTTCAACCTCTACAATGACGGTTTCGAACAATATCATTGGAAGTATTACGGTAGCTACAGCCAATGGAGCGCATGCAGCCAATTTTTATGGAATTCATAAAACGGCAGGTACAGGTTCGTTTACAGCCACTTACAATTCAGTAGGTAGTGCGTTAACTTTAAATAGCATTCAAACAAGCTCAGCAGCAACTGGCAATTCGCAAATATTATATGGTATTTATAATCTTGGAACTGGTGCTATTACCATTTCGAACAATACTGTTTCGAACCTAACAAATAGTACCACTGAAACAACATTAGCTTCCCGTACTCGTGGAATTTTCACGAATGATGGCGCTAATACTGTGGAAAGCAATACCGTTTTTAAACTGAACACTACAGGTTTATCCAATGGTTTAAATTTCCCAAATGCAGCAATTGTAGGTATATCGGTTATTAGCAATACATCGGGCAATGCCCAATCGATTAACAAAAACACCATTTACAATATTGAAACAACAGCCACAGGTAAAATTGAGATGTATGGTATATTTTATGATGGTCCAGATGATATAGAAGCCACAATTTCAAGAAATTTTGTTCACACCTATGTAGTACCTACTGATGGCTCAACAGGCACATATTTGCATGGTATTTCGCTTTACGATGGTAACTACATTGCTTCTAACAATATTGTATATTTAGGCAGTAATATTACTATTGGTTGCTCAATCTGGGGCATTTGGACGGGTACTAACGATGCTGGCAAAATTTATCACAATACCATTTACCTTACAGGAACTGCAACAAGTGGTACTTCAAATTCCTATGCATTTAGATCGTTAAATTGTCCATCTTCACTCGATATACGTAACAATATATGGTGGGATGGTCGTTTAAATAGCTCTGGTCTAATTTCGCACTTTGCTATTTATCTTGGTTGTACATCAAATGTTACACTCAACTATAACGATTATCAATTTGCACAACAATTTGGTAGAGTAGGTGGTACAACATACGATACCTTTGCCGCTTGGAAAACAGGTACTGGTTATGATGCCAACAGTTTAAATACAGACCCTCAACTAGTTAATTTAGGAGGAACTCAGCCAGTAGATTATCAAACAAATGTACAATTAACAGGTACAACCTTGGCTGCAATCCCAACTGATTTTGATAATGTGAATCGTGTAACTCCAACAATGGGCGCATGGGAATTCTTTGCAAATCCTGTCGAAATTTGGAATGGCGATACTTACCGAAATGCATATCCTACACTTAAAGGTGCTTTTGATGTTATTAATGCAGGCACATATACCGGCGATATGATTATCAAATTTCGTGGTAATACTACCGAAACAGCATCGGCAGTTTTAAATGCAAGTGGCACTGGAGCAGCAAGTTATTCTCGTATTTTAATTTACCCTGCACGCACAGGTATTACTATTACTGGAGATTTGGCAACACCCATGGTTGAATTAAACGGCTCGGATAAAGTTACATTTGATGGTAGAGTAAATGGAACCGATGATGCATACGCATTTACATTTATCAACAACAGTACATCAGCAACTGCTGGAACATCAACATTTAGATTTAGCAATACAGCTACAAGTGATACTATTCGGTATTGTTTAGTGAAAGGTGGTGCCACTGGTACAGCTACAGGAACAATAATTATAGGTTCTGCATCGTCAGTTTCGGGTAACAATAATAATGTGATTACAAACAATAAAATCACATCGCTTAGTGCTGCTAATCGCCCTGTAAATGTAGTTTATTCTGCAGGAGCAATTGGTTTTGCAAACACTGGTACAAAAATTCAATCGAATGAAATTTTTGATTTCTTTAGACCAGCATCTGCTTCGTTTGGTGTAAATATACAAGCTTATAGTAATGCTACTACTATTTCGGGAAATAGTTTTTACGAAACTACTTCGTTTGCTCCTTCATCAACAGCTGCTTACAGAGTAATAAATATTGATGACACCAATAGTAACACCAATGTTATTTCGTCTAATTTTATTGGAGGTAATGCAGCATCTGCCGCAGGTACATGGACAAAAACAAATGCGAATAATAATGAGTTTAATGCCATATATATCAACGCAGGCACAAGTACTGCAAGTACAATTGATGGAAATATAATTAAAAATATTAGCTATGGAAATTCGGCCAATGCCAATTGGTATGGCATACATGTTGCTGGTGGCGCTGTAAATGTTGGAAAAATAACAGTAAACACATTAGGAGCAACTACAGGAACTGGATCATTAGCCATTACAAATGCTACAAGTGCTACAATAAGTGAGGGAACAGTTTTTGGTATCAATATTGCTTCAACAGGTACAGTTCAAGTCGAAAACAATAATATTGGATCTATTACAGCGGCCAATGTAAGTACAAATGCCACAAACATTGTAGGCATAAACAAAACTGCAACTGCGGGTACTACTTCAATTCTTAAAAACACCATTGGTAGTAATGCAACTGCTAATAGTATTAACGCCAGTTCAGGTTCAACAAGCAATGCTCAAACTGTATATGCAATTAAATCGGATGGAACAGGTGCTATAACAATTAGTGAAAACACGATAGCAAACACAACCAACAGTACCACAAACACTACAATAGGCACACGTGGTAGAATAAATGGAATTTTAATTACCGATGGTACAGCTAATACTGTAAATGCCAATACAATTCGTAACTTAACAATTGCAAATGCAAATACGGCCAACGACTTAGAAGTTTCAGCTATTGGTATAAATCTTATTAATACCATTGCTAATAGAACTATAACTAACAATGTAATATACTCGCTCAGCAACACGTATGCAAGTTATGCTGGCTCAGTTATTGGTATATATTATAGGGGTGCAACTTCGGGTACAAACACCGTAGCTCAAAATTTCATACATAGCTTAAGTGCCACAAATGCTGGTAGTTCCCTTATAGGCATATTTGTAAGTTCCGGAAACACAACATATTCGAACAATATTATTAGCTTGGGCAACACAACAAATAATTTGATTTATGGTATTTACGATTTAAACAATACAAGTCAAACATGTAATGCCTATTATAACACTGTATATATTAGTGGAGCAACAACGGGTGCATTTTTCTCTTATGCTATGTATTCGGGTTTAGAATTAGGTACACGCAACTACCGTAATAATATTTTCACTAATATCAGAACTAATTCCACTCCTAATGTTTACAATGCTGGTATTGGTTATGCTGTCAATAGCACAGCAAGATTAACAACTAATTATAATAATTATTACGTAAGTGGTACAGGGACTGTTGTAGGATTGTGGAATGGAGCAACCAGAACTTTAGCAACTTTAAGAACATCCACTTTAGGCGATGCAAATAGCAATACCACTAATCCTACATTTGTAAACGGAGGTTCAACTACCGCAACCGATTACAAAGTTGGAGTTACTCTTACAGCTGCAACAGGTACAGGTATTGCGTCAGATTATGGAGCATTTTCACGCCCAGCAACTGCGCCTACTATGGGTGCATGGGAACGCAATGTAAACAAATGGAAAGGTACAAACTCTACCGATTGGGGAACTGCATCGAACTGGACAGGTAATTTAGTTCCTGATGTTGATGCAACTATTGAGTTTGATCCTGTTCCGGTAAGGCATTGTATAATGGATATTAACCGTTCTGTAACCAACATTATTAATGCACAAGGTACATACCGAGTGGTAACTAACGGCAAAGTTTTAACAGTGAAAGGCGAACTGCAATTTACAAATGGTGCACAAATTGATGCTTCGGCAGCAAGTTCAAAAGTGATATTTGCAGGTGCAAGTGCTCAAAATATTCCTAGTGGTTCGTTTTATAATAACGAAGTATTTAACTTGGAAGTAAACAATGCCAATCATGTAACACTTAATGGTACAGTACGTTTATTAAATACAATCAGTTCTACTACAGGTCGTTTCGACGCTTATTTAAATTCGCCAAACTTTATTTATGGTGGTACAACGGCTCAAACAATCGAGAATAATGTATTTTTGGATAACAAAGCATACAATATGACAATTGATAATACCGCAGGTGTTAGTTTGAATACCGATTTTACATTGAACAACAATTTAACTATCAATACAGGCAAACTATTCACAATCAATACTACACGCACAATGACAGTATCGGGCACTGTGACTAATTCGGCTGGCGAAAATGGATTGATTATAAAATCAAGTTCAACACAAGCAAATGGATCGTTGATATTCTACAATAGTGAGGTAAATGCTGTTCCAGCAACTGTAGAAATGTATTCGAAAGCAACTTGGAATTTATCAAATGCAACTGGTAGTAAGTACAATTGGCAATACTTTGGAGTACCTGTACGTGCTATTAATGCTTATCCAACTTTCAATCTTATTCCTAGTGCTGAATCAGGTATTCCGTGGGATGTTGTAAATCAGGGATTTATTCGCAGATGGAATGAACCAGGAGATGTTTACACCTATTGGCAACAGTTATATAATGACAATACAAATAGAGGATATAACGATTCAACTTTAACTCCATTCTATGGATATGAAATTTGTCATTCTACGTCTCGTACCTTCGCTTTCAAGGGTGAATTGGTAAACAAAAATTTCAACTCAAATCAATTAGCAAAAACAACAGGTGCAAAATATCCCGGACAACATTTACTAGCAAATCCATATACAGCAGCTATTGATATTCGTCAAATTGAATTTGGAAGCGATATGGAAGCAACCGTTTACTTATACAATACGGGTACTTATAACTCATGGGATGGCAATTTAACGAAAGTAGGTGCAACTCCAGGACAGTATATTTCTATTCCAAAAAACTTAGCAGGATATGCCGGAATTCCTCGTCAGGTACCTTCAATGAGTTCAATGTTGACTAGAGTACTAACTTCAACTACCAATGCTTATGTAAATATTGCATACAGTTCAGTAGTTATGGGAAATACTGACTTGCAACGAGCTCCAGGCCGTAACAAAGCGGTAGTAACTGAACAAGATGTAGTATCAACAGTAGTTACTGTTGAAGGTGCAAATTCAGGCGATAAATTATGGTTATTTGCTAACGATAATTTTACACGAACTTACGATAATGGATATGATGGCAT
>Ga0247836_1005841_pt1 | contig 14110 bp, 13 predicted proteins | sample LaCruzMarch2015__4_FD_187116 | JGI IMG/M metagenome (GOLD analysis project Ga0247836, IMG submission 187116) | Freshwater microbial communities from meromictic Lake La Cruz, Castile-La Mancha, Spain - LaCruzMarch2015_14m | ecosystem: Environmental > Aquatic > Freshwater > Lake | place: Spain...
AGCCCATGACCTATCCCAAAGGCACCTGGACAGAGAACGGAAAGTTCTACCGGGCTGCGGTAGATTTTTAGACCGGCCTTTCTCAAGATCCACACATGGTCAAAGTATATGAAAAGATCATGTCCGGTGTCTGGTGCTACAAGGGAGTCTTCCAGCTAGTTGACGCAAAGATCGTTCATGATGGATCACGGAACGTCTTCAAATACTACCTCCATCCGGTCGAAAAGAAGCTCCTGCAGGGGGTAGTGGATATTCCCTTCACCCGCATGATCCCCACTCAGGTAAAGTTACAGGTTTGGAACCGGGACAAAGGCTGCTGCGTCCTTTGTAACGAGAAAAAGAACCTACACTTTGATCACGACATCCCCTACGCCAAGGGCGGGACTAGCCTATCCGCCAACAACGTCCGCATCCTATGTGCTAAATGTAACCTCTCTAAGTCCGATAAGATTATGGCGATCGCACCGTGGTTTGCACCGGCCTTATTGGCTGCCAGCCACACCCATCGAATTAACCTGGTTTAGAGATTTCGCTCAATTTCCGTGCCGTCCGGTATGCGGGTTACTTTTCGACCGTCAGGTGGTCATCCATAGCCTTAGGCCATCCACTTATTGAAGATTCTTCGAGACGATAATGGAATCTTGATCAAGTATCCTTTATTTAAGAACAGATAGTGACGCTCGAATACCCGCCCAATCAGGCTCCGGGGTCAAGTGACTCCAAGAAAATCGAATTGCCCCCAGAACTTGTTCGTCAGCGTAGCCCATAGCTTTAAGAACGTGGCTTGGTTTGTAGCTAGCGGATGTACAAGCCGACCCGTTGGAAACAGCCACCAGCTCTTTTAGGGCTACCATAGCTGCCTCAGAGTTTACGCCAGGAAATGAAACATTGGCCGTGTGTTTCAGTGTCTTTGCAGGGTCACCTTGAAAAGCAGGTTTAAGTGGCTCGATATTCTTTAAAAACTTGGTCCTGAATGCCACACAAGCAGCCTCTCTTTTTTTCTGATCTCGAATTGCTAACTCTGCTGCTTTCCCAAAGCCCACAATTAAGTGAACCGGCAAAGTGCCTGGCCGAAGACCGCGCTCTTGTCCACCTCCCACCATCAGCGGCTCTAGGGGAATTGATTCAAATCCCCTACGCCTTACAATAAGCGCTCCAATTCCTTTGGGCCCATAAATCTTGTGCGCGCTTACACTCAGCATATCTACCCGGGGATGACTCAGTCCCACATCGATTTTCCCGTAAGTCTGAGCCGCATCCACAAATAGATACGCGGGGTGATTCGTTAGCACCTCAATGACTTCTGGTAATGGCTGAATTACTCCTGTCTCATTGTTTGCATGCATCATTGCGACAACTAGGGTATTGGGACGTAAGTATTTTTTTATATTCTCCGGATTGACCCACCCATCTTCATCCGGTGCCACTAGATCCACTTCAAACCCCTCTTTTTGCAGCCGTTCGATAGGCTCCAGAACCGCCTTATGTTCAATTTGTGTCGTAACGATGTGATTACGTCCATTTTTGAGGCCCCACCTTGATAAGCCCAGAAGGGCGATGTTATTGCCCTCTGTAGCACCACTTGTAAAAATCACCTCATCTCGACCTACACCCACGACCTTTCCTACAAGCTCCCGAGCTCTTTGAACTGCCTGTTTTGCCCGGGCCCCAAAAGAGTGTGTACGGCTACCCTCGTTTCCATACTCCTCCATCATATACGGAAGAAGCGCCTCCCGAACCTCAGACTCCATTGGGGTTGTCGCATTACAGTCTAAGTAAACCATGTGTATGTCTTTTATTTTATGTATGTTTTTTATTTGACATACAAAATTGTTTTGTGAAACTTAACATACATAGCGAATATGAGTTCCGTCGCCAATCTCAATTTCCCAGCCATACGAGGGGTCCAAGCCGGGCGCGAATACTACACCACGATGTGGACGCTGCGAATGCTCCGACAGATCTCTATTTTCGACGAAAAGGAAATCCCGCCCGAACTTCGCGCTCAACGCATTCTAAATCGATCCCGCATTCCAGAGATCTCAGGCTACATCCTAGAAAACCCCAAAGATTATGTCTTTTCTGCCATTACAGCCTCAATTGACTCCAAAGTGGAATTTGATCCTCTTCCTGGGCAGGAAAGGCTTGGCACTTTGCGCGTCCCAATGGACGCAAAGTTTATTATTAACGACGGACAACATCGTCGCGCCGCAATTCTGGCCGCATTGGAAGCAAAACCTGAGCTTGCCTACGAAACGATTGCTGTTGTCTTTTTCTTGGATATCGGCTTAGCCCGCAGCCAGCAAATGTTTGCAGATCTAAACCGATATGCCATACGACCCAGCAGATCTTTAGGTCTTCTCTATGATCACCGTAACGACAAAGCAAAACTTGCTAAATTAGTAGTTATGAAATCTGAGATATTTAGAGATATCGTTGATCTTGAAAAAAGCTCCCTTGCCCCTAGATCGAGAAAGCTTTTTACTTTAAGTGCCTTCTATAACGCCTGCTCTGACCTTATTGCCGATATTGCCACCGGCAATCTTGAGCACGATGCAGATCTAGCGCGCGATTTCTGGGAGAATGTTTCCAAACATTTTCCCACATGGGGCAAGGTCCGCGAAGGTAAACTCGCAGCATGCGAACTACGTGAAGATTTTATCCACTCCCACGGCATTGCCCTGCAGGCCATTGGCAAAGCTGGAAACGCACTTATGAAAGGAAACCCTAGCGGCTGGAAGAGCCGCCTAAAAACATTGAGCACCATCGATTGGTCACGTTCAAATGCAAGGCTATGGGAGGGCCGAGCATTAATAGGCGGAAAAGTCTCAAAAGTAACAACAAACATCATATTGACTACAAATGTGATTAAAAAACAGCTAGGAATTGAACTTAATCCCGAGGAAGCAAAAGTGGAGGCGGCTATAAATCGCAAAACAAAATGAAAGAAACATCCACGAAAACACCAGCAAAGAAAGTATCCGCCTTTGCTGAAGCTGGACTCCAGAAGTATTTAGAAGGTCTCGAAAATGAAATCAGAGAGTTGTATAGCCTCGACGATACCCCTTGGATTATTGGATACAGCGGTGGCAAGGATTCTACGGCTACCTTGCAACTTATTTGGAATGCCGTCAGAAAACTGCCAGAAAGCAAAAGGACCAAGATTATTCACGTAATCAGTACCGACACCTTAGTTGAGAACCCCATAGTCGCAGCATGGGTTACACGCTCTCTACTTTCCATGGAATCGGCTGCAAAGAAACAGAGCGCCCCCTTTCATCCCCACCGGCTTACCCCAAAGGTAGAGGACTCATTTTGGGTTAATCTTATAGGTAAGGGCTACCCTGCTCCCCGGCACAAATTTCGATGGTGTACCGAGCGGCTCAAGATTAAGCCTTCAACGAGTTTTATTAACGGCATCGTGAAGGCCAGCGGTGAGGCCATTTTAGTTCTCGGCACACGAAAAGCCGAAAGCATACGTCGCGCGATTACTATGAAGGAACATGAGGCCGGACGCGTTCGAGACCGTCTTAGTCCGAATGCTGGCCTTCCAGGATCACTGGTTTATACCCCAGTTGAGGATTGGACGAACGACGACGTTTGGATGTTCCTTATGCAAACACCGAACCCCTGGGGTTATAATAATAAAGATTTACTGGGCATGTATGCTGGTGCGTCTGCTGATGGCGAGTGCCCGCTCGTAGTGGATAGCTCAACGCCATCCTGCGGAGATAGTCGCTTTGGATGCTGGGTCTGTACGCTCGTGGAAAAAGACAAGTCTATGACGGCAATGATTCAGAATGATTCCGAAAAAGAATGGATGCTTCCGCTTCTTAAGCTCCGCAACAAGTTAGACTTCAGAATGATGGGAGAGGGTGATGAGGAGACCTCGGATCGCCACCTAAGAGATTACAGAAGGATGAGCGGTTCGGTTCAACTCATGAACAGCGGTAAACCCATACCAGGCCCATACCTTCAGTTTGCCAGGGAGGATTGGCTTCGTGAGTTACTCAAGGCTCAAGCCTGGATTAGAAAAAACGGTCCAGAAGATGTAAAAGCTATTGAGCTCATCACAATTAATGAACTTCAGGAGATTCGGAGGATCTGGGTAGTTGAGAAGCATGAGATGGAGGACTCACTCCCTAGAATCTACGAGGAGGTCATCGGCCAGGTTTACCCTGCTCCAAGGCTTGATGACAGCATGGCCGTTCATGCGGCAGACCTAGCCCTTCTGAAGCAGGAATGTGGGGATGACAACCTACACTATGAGCTATCCAGAGCATTGATTGGTATCACCAGGCAGAGCCAACAAGATCAGCGCCGGGCTGGTCACTTCGAACTTATGGAAAAGACGTTTGCGAAGCATTATTACGATGATCAGGCAGATGCACTCTCCGCAGCCAAGGCAAAAGCTGATCGCAGATCCATTCTTAAGCCTAAGGGCGATGCCTTAAACTCGTGATTATTCATCGCGTCACTCTTCACAATGTCGGTGTATATAGAGGGACTCAAACGATCGATCTCACACCACCTGACTCCGAGCATCCAATCACGCTTATTGGAGCTCTCAATGGAGGTGGTAAGACCACTCTCTTAGGAAGTGTCCAGCTTGCCCTCTATGGAAGTCGATCCAAGGGAATCGAACGAACCAAGAAGGGCTACCACAAACACCTTCAGGAACTTATCAACCGCGAAGTTTCTCCTGAGGAGGGAGCTGCAGTAGAGATCGAATTTGAGAGACGCATCGACGGAAAACCGACTACGTACAAAGTGAAAAGAGCCTGGAAGATTTCTTCAGGTGCCGTCGAAGAACGGGTCCGTGTTACAAGAGATGGTGACCCAGATACTCTACTCGCAGATCATTGGGATGAGTCAATTGATTCATTCCTTCCAGCACGACTGGCTCATCTTTTCTTCTTTGACGGGGAGCAGATCGAGCGAATGGCAGATGAAGAGGAGGCCACCACTCTTCTCTCGAGCGCCTTCCAGAGTCTTCTTGGACTTGATCTTGTCGCCCGACTTCAAGAGGATCTTTCTACTCTTGAGCGGAAAAAGCGAATCTCCCTTAAAACTCCTGTTGAAAAGGAAAAGTTAAAGATCCTTGAAGAGGAAGTCCAGAAGGCACAACACAGGTGTGAAGGTGCCCATCAAGATTTGGCTAGCATCACATCCAAGATCGAGCAAAAGGAAAAGGAACTTGCCAGTCTCAGAAGTGATTTCAAGTCGAAGGGAGGCGACGTTTACCTTGAGCGTGAAAAGCTAGAGATTCGCCGAATAGATCTCACGTCGAAGATTACAGAAACGGAATCAACCTGCCGGGACGTTGCAAGCGGTGACGCTCCACTATTACTAGTACCTGATCTTCTTAATAATCTGCTCCGCCAGTCTGAATTGGAAAGAACGGCAGAGCACCAAAAGATTATTGCAGAGGCTGAAATAGGACGTGATCAAAGGGTTCTCAAAGATATTAAAGAATTAGTCTCTTCGAAAGCCTATGAAGAAGTTCGGAAGACCTTAGAGCGCCATCGCCCAGTAAGCGGACTACTAAACCATAATAGTATTTTAGATATCTCTGAAAACATCATCGACGAAATAAAGGGGCTTATAAACCACAAGCTCCCATTTGCGAACTCAGAGTTATATCGCCTTAACGCTGAAATCCTGAAGCTACATGAAGAAAGAGATAACATTGACCGCGTTTTGAGCTCTGTACCCGATGCGGATACTTTAGCTCGGATCCAACACGATATCATAAAGACGGAGGAAGATTTAAAGTCTGCTCGCAATATTTCGATAAGAAAGCAGGAAGCATTTTGCAGCGCAGAACTAGAGTTATCGCTTCGTGATCGCTCCTATCAAAAAGAGTACGAAAGCCACATCGATAACTCCGAGTCTTCTGAACACGACCGGAGAGTTGTTGATCGCATTCCAAAGATCAAAGAGACATTGGAGCGTTTTCGTCAGCGAGTTGTTTCTCGACACATCGGTTCGCTTGAAAATACGATCTGGGAGTCCTTTCAACACCTTATCCGCAAACCAGACCTCATAGGATCAGTAAAGATCGCGAAAGAAGATTTTAAAATAACGCTTCATGACCAAGCTGGTACAGTTTTACCATTTCAGATTCTATCCGCCGGAGAGCGTCAGCTCCTAGCTACATCGATACTCTGGGGACTGGCAAAGGTCTCTGGTCGGCCCGTTCCTCTCATTATTGACACACCGCTAGGACGCCTTGATTCACACCACAGAACTCATATTGTCCAAAGGTATTTCCCGGTCGCCTCTCATCAAGTAGTTCTTCTTTCCACAGATGAGGAGATAAATGGAAGGTATTTTAGTTTAATACAGCCACACGTAGGTAAGTCCTATTTGATTAATTCCCCTGAGAGTTGCGGATCAAAGATAGAGGAAGGCTATTTTCCACAAAATGAAATTTCCAATTGAAGTTGTTCGCTTATCGCAATCAGACAAGGACTTGCTTACAAAGATTAAAAGGAAGACTGGAGTAGACTCATGGAATGTCCTTTGTCGTTGGGCACTGACGGTCGCCCTAGCCCAACCGAATGCAGTATATGTTAAGAGTCCAGAAAAACGGGATAGTGTCGAAATCAAGTGGGATACATTTGCAGGCAAGAATAACAGCATCTACCGCGGGATACTGCTCGTACAGTACTCAGAATATAGTCAGCACTCCTCTGTGTTATCGCTGAATGATTTTTTTCACAGCGCTCTTTCAAAGGGAATAAGTATTTTATATCGAAAAGCCTCGCAAGTCGGTGTTCTACTTTTTTCTGATCTGAGGTTTTTTAAATAGTTTATTTAGTTTCTTCCTTTTATATGGTCTTAAATAAATCAATGTTTAAATTTAAAGACGATTAGCTAAACGATTAGCAATCCATTCGATCCTTGGAGCGGCAAGATTATTCAGCGCAGCCGTTTGGAGAAGCTCTTGAAGATCCAGTCTATTACCCTCGTTTCCTTGTGTTTCAACGAGCCACCGTAAATAGGGGTGTGCATCAGCATAATTAATGCACTCCATCTGGTATACGCCACCTTCGGAGAGTTTATGGCTGCACATAATATTTCGCTGGCTGACATTGGTTGTCTTTCGTATTGGTGCGAAGTTCATAAGTAAATTTCCTTCGATTCCGCCAGGTTGGTGCAGCTCCAAAACACTGGCGGGTATCATATGGTCGATTTGGTAGTTCTTGGCACTAGCCCCATAGCGATGGGGATTAAATGCCGAAGAGGTGCCATGTTCGGGAAGAAGGCAGGCATTAAAGATCTGTCGCGCGCGCTTATTGTCAGCAGCTTTGAGCATTGCCACTAACCAGTCCCTATCCACAGACTCACTTGCAAGTTTGTTTACAAAGCTCTTAGAAAGTCTGTTAGCAAAGTTTTGAAGTGTTTCGTCAAGTAGTATGAGACTTTTTGCATACTCACGGGTCCGCGCTACACTTCCCTCAAAGACAACTCGGTAATAACCGCGAAGAAGATCTAGTAATGAGGAGTCATCTAGATCACCTCCTTTTAAAAAGGAAGCTTCATAACTTTCAGACAAGAGCCGCCGATAAAAATACAAGATCAACGCCGCGAATGGAATAGCTCCACAAAGTCGGACCTCACGGGCATAGGCATTTTCGTCGTGTTCCCATACTTGGTTTATAAATTCCAAGAGCTTTTCGACATCTGAAACGAGAAAAGTGCTTCCCCATGATGGGAATACTCGTTTCCTCTCTTCAACACTGCCTTCGGTTAATATCTCTTTCAGAATCGATGCAAGCGGTATGAGTTCAGCCTTGGGTCCATCACCATTTTCTCGGTTAAAGGTCTCTGAGAATCGATTCTCAAGAGATTCTATCACCTCAGTTGTCCAACCTGATTGACCACCTTCATCAATAATCACGGAACGCAGCCAGTCGACGATATTAAGCTGGGCTCGGATAGTATTTAGCCCAATGAATGTGCTTGCTATCTCGTAAACAGTTGAAAAACCATGGTAAATATCAGGAGCGATCTGCCTTTGCAGAAAAAGGCAAACGGTTTTATTTGCCAGGTCCTGTGCCTCACCCCTATCGAATCGTCCTACTATCCAGGTTTTTAGCATATTATGAAAGTTCTGATAGGAATCCGCCACGGCACGCCGCGGATGATTCTTAAGTTCATAGTCGTTGTGCAGAAAAACCGGCCCCCAAGTCGCCGCTTGGAGCTTGAGTGGTTCAAAATATCCAGCATCGTCAGCACGTTCTGGAATATCAATGAGAACTAGTGGAAATAGGATACTCAAAATAGCGGTCCCAATGGAGAATCTCTGTAGACCATCAATCAGAACTTCGTATTTTCCGTCAGTCACCGGCATATTCGCAAAAGCTGTGGTGGTCCGATCTACTGGGAAAGAACCCAGAATAGCATTACCAAGAAATACGGATCTACTGGCCAACAACTCCTCAAGGAGCTCTTCGCTCCAGACCATTCCACGTTGAAAGCTAGGCACATCAATCCAATGAAAACCAAATCTAGTAAGCTGGGAAAGTTCCGGGTTGAGTTCCCGGGATCGAGGGATAAGCGCCTGCCTTGTGATGTAATTAAGATAAATGGGACAATCCCCAGTGCGTTCAATTTTCAAATTTGCAATCCTTTGCTGCTGGTTTCCAAGATAAGCCGACCAAGCTCAATATGGAACTCCTGGGCGGTCGTATCAGATAGAAGTTTTTTTAACGCGAGAAATCCAACCTCTGCATAATCTTCAAGAATCCCACATATCCGCTTTTCATCACGTGCGATTTGACTGCTTTCCATAACAGCAAAAGAAAGTAGAAGTAGAACTGGGTAAAGGTGCTGATTCTTAAATACCTCAATCGAGATTGGGTAGGGCTGATCAAGAAAATCGCTTACCCCTTGAGGCCGGTTTTTACCTACCTTTGAAAAGCCTAGCCCTGCCGCAAATACAACCATATCTGCATAAGAATCAAAGCAGGCACTACCCTGCCGATCATGCCAGGGACGGCAAAAAGGGAGAGTAACCTCAGCAGATCTTGGAACACGAACTTGGCTCATAGTGGAACTTCTTCGGCGATGGTATAAGGTTTTTCTGAAGCCTTAATCCGGCTAAATACTTCGATCTCTCTCTGTTTAAATTTCATTGTTCTTTCTTCTGGTTTTAGTTCTTCGTTCGAAGTGTGTCGAACCAAGCGGTAAACTCGGTTTGCGGCTTTCTCTAATCGAGAGCGCACCGTTTGATCCCACTGCTGGTTAGCCACTAATACAATGACTTGCCGTGCTTTGCCAACCAGGAATTCTGCACACTTCTCCCGAAACTGATCAGCGACTGGGCCAAACACTGAGTCTAAGACAAAGCAGTGTTCATCAATTTTACCCGGCGCGATGTCTATTTTGGCTAACTCATCATGAAGCCACTTTCTCAGTTGAGCTAGGGATACGATATGACTCAACACTAGTAATTGGCGTTGAGCTCCTCCAATATTCCTTCGAATTTCCCCATCCACACGAATTGCGGGTAGCAACGATGCTCTGTCAACATGAGCTTTGCTGTTATCTGGTGCAACTGGGTCATAATACTGACTGACTAGGTCTTGGAGTTTTGAATGAAACGCATTCTTCACCTCAGTACGAGCTTCCTCAATAAAATCAGCCAGTTCCTTAGCTTTCTTCTGGTTAGCTATAAGTTTAGCTATCTGCCCAGCTACCCCGCCGCGGTTTAGGCCTCGCATTTCAGCGTCAAGCTGAACACGATCATGTCCAAGATTCTTTAAGGCTATATCGATAGCTTTTAATTTTTCACCACACTGAAGACGAGAAGTATTAGCGTCTCTCTGCTCTTTTTGTAAACGCTGAATTTCTTCGACGCTTAGGTGCTGACGCTGCTCTTCTAGGCCAGCGGTTTTTTCCTGGCAATCTTTCTGAGCTAAAACTGCCTTGTCTCGCCCTGTTAAAGCTTGATTTAGTTCCGTAATCGAGTTCTTTGCTCTTGTTTTAAAACCGCTCTTTGCTCCTATTTCGAGCGAGTTAAGAAGACTGAGTAGTGCGTGATTTAAATCAACCGCCATAGTTCTTTCTCGGTAGTTTTCGATACAACTGCGTTGATCAGCATTTGTTGTGGGATCCAGGGGCCGACCACATATACATGCCTGTGTCTCCGGCCATTTTAGAATACGATTAACAAATCCCTCAGAAACATCGGCAGGCAGGAGGTTTTCTTTACGCATTACCTCGAGCTGCCGCATCGCCGCATCGAAACCATCAGCGTAAAAAGTCAGCCCGCCAGATAAACCTATCAATCTGCCAATCTCTTTATCAGAATCGTCAATTTGCTTGCTAGCTTTAGAAAGCCCTGAGCGCGCTGAATCAAGATCCCTACTTAGTTGCTCAAATGATTTACCTTTTGAAAGCTCCTGAATATCGACTTCACACTTAGAGTAAACATTTTCAGCTTCGAGCCGCGTTTTTTCGTATGCAGCCTTTTCCTCGGTTAGGCGTGTGACCTGTGTGTTAATAAAGCTAAGCTTGCCAAGCATTTCTGTGTATTCCTTGTTCTCGCTTGCAAGCCTGTTGAGGTCATTTCCAATCTTCCGCTCAATATCACGTACAGATTTAACCGCCTCTTCCCACTGATGGTCTTGAATTAGCGTAGATAATCCTTCTTTAATGCCTTGCGAGCTTTTCCCTCCAACAAGACGCGATGCTAATTCCTCACCCTCAAAAAAGAAATAATCAAAGAGCTCAGGAGGAACCATTAAGCTTAAAGCTCTTTGAATTTCACCTTGGTCAGTAACAAAGCTGTCACCACTTCGTTCGTGCCTCTCTTCTTCCAATACCTTTTCCTTAAATTTTAGTGACCCAGACGATGTGCGCCTGGCTTCAATCCTTCTGCGAATAGTCCTCAACTCTCCTCTTGGAGAAAAGACTTTGGCTTGAACCCAGGCGTTTACAGTGCTGTTCACTGAGGCCTCTGATGCGGCCCCATCATTAATCAATTTGTCCAATTCGTGTGGGTGATTAAGAGGGTCATCACAGAAAAGAAACCTTAACGCACGGATGATGCTAGTCTTCCCTGCCGTATTTGCTGCAAGAATCAATAAAAGCGCATGATCAGTAGATTTAGGATCTGGAAAGTTCAGATTATTAGTACCTTTGAACGTCAGAAAGTTATGAATCTGAATCTGTGAAAATAACATAGCTATTGCCCTTTCTTATGAGCTTCCTCAATCTGCTTGCGCACCCGTGCGGATTTATCTTTTTCGGATATTGGAGCACCAACATGAGAGCCAAGATAAAGATTCATTGTTTTTACAAATAGTATTTTGAACTCATTGCCTTTTTTTAAGAGCATTTCATCTAATGGGAGGTTTTTTTTCATATATTGGAATGAGTCGCGGCTGCTAGTGCTTCTTTGATTGTTTGAGTCGCTTCCTTTGCATTTAAAGCCAGCGTTGCAAAAGCTTGATATCTCCGAAGTTCTTTTTTCAGCAAGCGCTCAGTTTCTGCAGGTTGCATATTTGTACCATGCGGAAGAATCACGACATCGTAAATATCAGCCGTTTTACTTGTGCCGCGAATTGTTCGGAGAATTCTACCCCTTCTCTGAACAAATTGTTTTTCACGATCAATACTGTACAAAACGATGGCCCGTTTAATAGAGGGGATGTCAATTCCTTCATCCAAACACCCTATAGCACAAAGCACATCCAATGTTCCTTTTGAAAATCGTTCTAGGATTTCACTTCGTTGGGCTTTTGCTGTTTCACCAATAATAGAAGACACACTCAGGCCACGATCTCGCAGCATACTGACTACATCGTTAAGTAATCTTGATTCACTTCCGTCGGACTCTATTTCATCTGTTTCATCAGCTGATTTCCCTGAAGATCCAGGAGGACAGTAAACAAGAGTGTTTTTCAGATCTTCTTTTTTTGCTATCAGAAGGTCAAGAATACTAGCAAGAGCGGGAAGCTGGACGTTTGACTTCCTAATCAGCTCTCGAGACTGACGATAAAGCTCAATTTGGCGTGAAGCAGAACCCCCTTGGCTTTCGATATTTTTAAGCGTCTGAATATATTCTAATCCTCTTGCAGGATCAAGGTATGCTGGAAGCGGGTAATAGCTGTAGCTGCACAAAACTCCATCTTTGATACCTTGTTCAAGGTCGTAAGTTGAAACAATTCCACCAAAGAAGTTATTTAACTTAATCGAGGCGCTTTCATCCCCCTCAATTTCAGGTGTTGCACTTAACCCCATGCGCTGCGAAAAAGCCTGCCCTATTTGTTGGCTTACTTTCATAAGCCTTTGCGAAGCCAGATTATGCATTTCGTCCGCAATCCACATTGCTGATGATGTTTTTTCGGCAAGCTTTAGGATTTTGCTAATAAATCTTCCGTCGGCAAGTGTTTTGTATGTTGTGATAACAATTCTTATGTCTCTTTCATTGGATCCAAACAACCATGGATAAAGTGTCATCAGCCAATTAGGAGCCCCATCGTAAGCCCTCAGGACATGAGGAAATCCAAATGTTTTGACTTGCTCTACCCACTGATCAGCGAGAACCCGAGTCGGTACAGTTATCAATATTGGGCCACAATTAGGATCAGACTCTTTTATTGATGAAAGAGAAGTGATAGTTTTTCCAGAACCTGTACACATCTTCAGGATTCCTTTGCGACCATTATTTATCCATGCCCTGATCGCTTCTTCTTGGTGCGAATAAAGCTTTATACAAGACCTTGTAGATTCTAAAGGTGAAAATTCCTCCTGAAAAGGGATCGAAATCGGTGTTATTTTGCGAAGTAATATATCAAATTCTTTAAGCCATTTAGCCTCATCTTTTTTTGAGTACTGTCGCAAGAACGCTGCTATAATTTCTTTCGTTTTAGTAACTTGATAGAGCGGATCCCCATAAGACCACTTTATTTTAAACCCTATAATTGGTTCCAGATTTGAAAATAGCGGCTTAATCCACTCGATAATAATGTTGTTTTTATTTTGATCTTCGAGAAGCAGAAAGGTATCGCAACTCGTATCGGCAAACAGCTCGGAAGCGGCTTCAAAATTCGGATCGACTATAATTTTAAAAGGGTTGTTTTCTTTTGCGAAAGCGTATACGCCTAGCCGTCGAGCGACGGCGTGGGTTATTTTTTTATGTAGAAGCATTTCGTCGGCTCCGAAAAGGATTACTGTTATAGGTAATTTTCGGCCTATATACGTCTGCATTCCGCATGTTACTGCAGCTAGTGTCTCTAGATCTACTTTTCGGGAAAGTATCGTGATTTTAGTTGCTACACTAAAGATTGAATGCAAATACAGTTCGCATCCTTTCATCGGTTCACCTTCAAATACAGGACGAAATGAGAGCAGTCTAAAATTTAAGCTTGTGTTATTTTCCATCGTTTTCTCAAAAGCTTACACGCACCCATCACTAGCGATCTTTAACTTCTGCAAGAAAGTTATGCGGAACCACGGTCCTTCGGCAACACAGCATCCCCTGCCGGCACTTTTCTGCTGTTTTCTTTGAAACGCTCTTTAGGAGTGGTTGAAGAGGTGCTTTCACGATCATCTTTTTACCTGATTACCCTTCGCGCCCCAGTCATTTGTTCGCTAGCGCTTCTGCCCTATCTGCCATTGGGTGGCCCCGGGATTGCCATCCTGGATCAGACGACCCCCGTACTTTTCCTGCAGGGCCTTTTTCATTTCTTTTTCTTGAAAACGCACCAGAGAAAATACAGCAACAATCCCGTCTGAAAGATTACCAGCGCGACCAATTGTGGGTTTTGCGCGCTCATCCCTCTCTCGTCGCCCATCCAAGTCGAAACACCACCCTACCATCCTTATCCGTTTCTTTTCCCAGCTCACTCATTTCGACATTCTGCATAATGTCGAAATATTCATCCTCGATTTTTATCATCCCTCATCTTACCCACCCCCCTAGGACAAAGACAGGGGTACCGCCCAAGCTCGGGCCGACATCTCCTGGCCAGGGAGAGTTTAAGAAATTTTGGAGGCGAGGGTCGGAATCGAACCCTCGTCCCGACGGTATCGCCTGCCCGCTCTAGCTGCACCAGTTGTTGCCTGATATTTTATTTTGTAGAATTCAGTAGAA
>Ga0247836_1005844_pt1 | contig 14109 bp, 12 predicted proteins | sample LaCruzMarch2015__4_FD_187116 | JGI IMG/M metagenome (GOLD analysis project Ga0247836, IMG submission 187116) | Freshwater microbial communities from meromictic Lake La Cruz, Castile-La Mancha, Spain - LaCruzMarch2015_14m | ecosystem: Environmental > Aquatic > Freshwater > Lake | place: Spain...
AACCTCCCGTGCCGCAACCTCCCGTGCCGCAACCTCCCGTGCCGCAGCTACCCGTGCCGGCCGACGCCGCCGCAGCCGAAGACCTGTAGCCGCCGACGTCGATGCTTACGCGCGGGGCCGCACCGGCACGCGGGTGGCCGGATCCTGGCGATAGGCCTCGGTCAACAGCCCGTAGAGTGTCGCGTCGTGCCGCAGCAGGCGGTGCGGATCCTGGAAGAAGCACTCGCTCGCCACGGCGAAGAACTCCGTCAGGCCCTCGGCCGCATAGTCGTCGAAGGCGACGCTCCGGCCCTCGTCGAGCAGGTCGTGAAACCGGCCCTGGCACTCCGCGATCGCCTCCCGCCAGCGCCGGACGGCAGCCCGGGGTAGCGGCGGGATGCCATCGATTTCGCCGTCCAGCAGATCGACAAGATGGGCGCACTCGTGGATCACCACGCTCCGTGGGCCGTCCCGCAGCCGCGCCCCGTCTCGCACGCCCGACCACGAGAGCACCATGCTCCCGCCCCCCCAGGTCTCCCCCAGGCGGGCCTCCTGCCATTCGAGTTCGCCGCCGCCGGCCAGCGGTGTGACGCGGGGCACGAGGTAGTCGCCTGGATAGACAAGCACCGACCTGAGCCGGTCAAACCATTCGTCGCCGAACCCCAGCATCACGATCCCTGCCTGGGCCGCGATCGTCACCCGCACCTCGTCGGTGATCTCGAAGCCGCGGCAGCCTTCGAACCGCTTTTCCTCCACGAACACCGCGATCCAGCCGAACAGCCGCGACGTTTCGTCGGCAGTGAGCCACTCCGCTGGCCGGACGCCCCGCCTGATGATCTCCCGCCAGGCCGCGGGGAAGGGCCGCTCCCGGATCGCCCGCCGGCGGCGGGTCTGCAACCACCCGAGCATCAGGGCCTCACCGGGAAGGGCCGCGCAGTGCTCGGCGGTCAGAGCGCGGGCGGCCCCAGGGGCAGCCGCCGCGAGAACAAGTCGATCGCCAGGATCAGGCAGCCGACCGCGAGCGCCACGAACGACAACAGCAGCATCGCCGTGTCGGTGTTCATTGCAGCCCGCGGCTTGTCGTCGGGATCATCGCTCATTGTGCCCGCACCTGCTCAGGCCTTCAGCCGCGTGGTCACCCGATCGCCCCGCTGCACCACGCCGCGGGCGTACGACTTCACGAGCCGGGCCACGGCCCGGTCAGAGTTCACGCTCGTGACCACCGCCCGCCCGACGTACTCACCGCCGCGATACACCTCGAGCACGTGTTCGACCTGCAGGCCGTCGTCGCTGCCGAGCGAGACCTCGATCGCCCCGGAGGCCACCGCAATCACCTGACCGTCGAGTTCGGGCACCCGGTCCTTCGGCAGATTGTCGATCTCGAGACCGCTCTGCTTGAGCAGCAGCCGGGCGTTGACGAGCTGCTTCTCGAGCTGCGCCTTGCGCTCCTCGGCGATCGACAGGAACGATTTTGACTCAGCCAGCTGCGCAGAGAGTTCAGCCGAGCGATCCACCTGGCCGTCGACCTTGGCCTGCTGCGCCGAGACCTGTTTTGTCAGCTCGTCGACCTGCCCGCGGGCCTCCTCGAGCTTCTTGGTCGCATCTTCGAGCATCCCGACCTTCTGCCGCTGATCCGCCTCCCGCTTCTCCCGCTCGTCCTTGAGCCCGGTGAGTTCCTTGTCTTTCTGGACGATCGCCGACTGCAGTTTGCCCACCACCTGGTCGCGGGCCTGCTCCGACTCGGCCACCTGTTGCTGGAGGCGGTTGATCTGGGCCTCGAGCTTGGCCCGCTCAGACTCCGCCTGAGTCAGTTGGTGCTTGTAGCCAGGCAACTGGCCGGGCAGGCAGGCCTCGGGCAGCCGCTCGATCTCGTCCTTCCAGTTGATGTGCGAAAAATAGATCGCCCCCGCGAACGTCATCAGCACCAGGCTCATGATGAACACGGCGAACAGGAAGATCTTGCCGATGATGTTCATCGCAACTGCCTCACCGCCTGTCGGGGACGGAATCCCGGGCCTCCGGCTCCCCTGGCAAAGTTATTGTCGACTGCCGCCGGTCGCCGGGGCAAGCCGCCGCGTCGCCAGCCATTCGAGCGCCAGCACCGCCACGACCGCCAGGGTCACCCCGGCCGGCAGGGTTCCCGCCGTCAACCAGGGGCTCCAGCGGCCATCGGGGCGGACGCTGGCCCGGAGGGGGGCCGCCGCCCGCCGCGGCCCGCGGGCCAGCAGCCGGCCGGAGCCGTCGATCGCAGCGGAGAAGCCGGTGTTGGCGGCGATCACCAGGGGCGTTCGTACCTCGACGGCCCGGAAGATTCCGGCGGCGAGGTGCATGTCGAGTTCGCTTGACCCCCAGAACCAGCCGTCGTTGGTGAGATTGACGAGCACGTCGGGCCTGCGGCCGGCCCCGGTCAGCCGCAGCACGAGGCGCCGCACCGCTCCGGGCAGCGCGGTCTCATAACAGATCGTGGGGGCAAGGCCGAAGCCGTTCACCTCCACCACGACCGGCGCCGTGCCCGGCGTCAGCCCGGCCGGCAGCGGCGTGAGCCGGTAGAGTCCGGGGAAGCGGGCACCGAAGGGCACATATTCACCGAACATCACCGGCTGCATCTTGTCGTAGCAGGCGCGGGGCCGGCCGGCGGCGTCGAGCACGAGGGCGGCGTTGAAGTGCTCCGCTCCGCCGGCGGCTGCCGGGGTGAGCCGCTGCCGATCGAGGCCCACGATCCAGGTGGTGTCGTACCGCCGGGCGTAGACGGCCAGGGCGTCGAGCGTCTGTCGGCTGATGGCAGCGCGGCCCCGGGCCTGCCGCGCTGCCGCGTCGCCCTGCCCGGCAGCGGGCCCGAGCAGCGCGTCGAGCTCCGGGTCGGAAAGCACGACCGCCGGATCGACCTCCACCAACGGCCACCGCCACATCGTCTCGGGCCAGACGATCACGTCCGGCCGGCCGGTGAAGGCCGGGTCGGCGAGGCCAGCCAGCGTGATCTCGTCGTAGTGCGCGAGCACGGCCGCCGCAGCGGCCGGATCGTGCTTGAGCTCGGTGTCGATCGATCCCTGCACGAGTAACACGTCGAGCGCGGGGCCACCCGTGGGCGCAGTGGCCAGCCGCCACTCGCCGTAGGCGAGGCTTGCCCCGACCACGGCAAGAGCAGCTGCGACCTGACCGCCGGCCTGCCGCGGTGGGATCAGGCCCCGTGCGGCCGCGACCGCCACCGCGATCCCCGCCGCCGCGGCCATCACGATCCCCCCCACGCCGACCTCGCCGACGGCGTCGGCGGCCTGGATGAGCGATGTCCAGCGCCACTGCGTGTGACCCAGGCCCGCAAACGTGAAGCCGCCGAGCAGGCTGCCCCGCAGGTGCTCGCAGGCCACCCAGGCGACCGTCGCTGCAGGCACCAGCGGCCACCGCCACCGGTGCACCAGCCGCCGGGCTGACCAGACAAACAGCGGCAGGTAACAGGCGAGATAGGCCGAGAGCAGCAGCCAGCCGATCGCCGTAGCCGGGTGTGGCAGCCGCAGCCAGTGGATCGCCGGCAGCCAATAGGCCAGCCCACCACACCAGGCCGCGAGGAACGGCCGCCGCGTCGGAAGCTCCGGGCGGACGATGACGGCCAGCCACGGCAGCGGCGCCAGCCAGGCCAGCGGCCACAGGTCGGCGGGAGGCTGCGCCAGAAACATGGCCACGCCGCCACCGCAGAGCAGCCACCAGGCCGCGGCCGGCGACGCCTCAGACGCCGATCCCGCGGCGCGCGATGTGGTAATCCTGCTCATCCCGGCGCCTCGGTCACGGATCGTGAGGCATCACCGCCGGAGCGCGGCATCTCGATCTCCGCGACGGTCATCCCGGGCGCCACGGCATCGTCCTCGTCGACCAATTGAGCGGTGAGCCGGCCGCTGATCGGCGCCTCGAGGTCGATCGTCACGCCTCCAGCCACGAGTTCCAGCACCCGGTCACCGGCTAGCACCGCCGCGCCGGTCGGCACCAGCCACAGCGAGACCACCACCGGCATGCTCCCCAGGCCCAACTCGGGCACGATCAGCGGCACCCGGCCCGACAACGGTCGGTTCATCGCGTCACCGCTGTTCACGGAGCCAGGCCAAGACGACGCGACCGACCACCTCCAGCGACTCCGCCGAACATTGTTCGGGCGTGTCGCGGGTCGTGTGCCAGGCCGGATAGTCGAAGTCGATGATCTCGCAGGTCGGGATCCGGCCGATGTTTCGCAGAGGAACATGGTCGTCTTCCACCTCGTGCAGCGGCCGGGGCACGAACTGGCGAACACCGAGGCGGGCGGCCACGCCCCAGATCTCCTCCACGATCGGCCGCGTGTCGGGCCAGGTAACGCTCTTCTGCTCTTGCCAGATCTCCAGGTCGCGGTCGGCGACCATGTCGACGATCACGCCGGCACGGTAGACCGGCCCCGCCCCTGCCCGCTGCGCCGCGGCGTACTGCCGGGCGAAGTAGGTCGACCCGAGAAAGTAGGGGTCTCGCGGACCAACCACATACTCCTCCGCGTCGAAGAGCACGAAGTCGACCCCCGGGCCGGTGAGTGCCCCCATGAACCGGCCCAGTTCCAAGAGCAGGGCCACGCCGCTGGCGCCGTCGTTGGCACCCAGAAACACCCCGCGCGGATCGACGGGGTCGCGATCGGGATAGGGCCGCGTGTCGTAGTGGGCCCCGATCAGGATCCGCTCGCGCCGGTCGGGGTGCCAGGTGACGATCAGATTCTCCAGATGAACCGGCTCACCGGTGCGACGGTCGCGGATCCGGAACGCCTGCCCGGTGACGGTCGCGCCGGCAGCCCGGAAATGCTCGGCCGCCAACGCCCGCTGCCGCCGCATCCCCTCGGATCCGCTGGGTCGCGGCCCGAGCTTGCAGATCGCCTCGAGATGGGCGAAGGCCGACGGGCCGGAGAACTCCGGTGGCTCCGCCGACCGGGTCGCCCCGGCAAGGGCGGCGAGCAAGGCTGCACTCAGGAGCAGGTGGCGGGTCACGGGGCACCGGCAGAAAGGGAAGACGGGCCGGAGCCGACCCGCCTCGGCAGTGTATGTCGGGGCCACCCCGCTCCGGATGATCACTTTCCTCGGCGGGTACACTCGGAGCTGGAGTTTGACCCCCGCCACCCACCCGCTTCCTCTTGCAGCGCGACATCCATGGCCTGCCCTGTTTTCCGCGCCCCGCCACCGGCTCGCTGCGTCCGCCTGCTGGGGTGGCTGCTGGCGGGAGTGGCGACCTTGGCGGCGGCGGGCCGGCCGGAGGCCAGGGCCGGCGGCGGCCCCGAAAACCTGTTCCTGGTCGTCAATTCGACCAGCAGCGACAGTCTCGCCGTGGCCAACGCCTTCGTGGCGGCCCGCGGCATCCCGCCGATCAACGTCTTCATGCTGCCCTGGGCCGGCAGCAAGGAAAACACGACGCTCGCGCGGTTTCGCGAGGAACTCCTGATGCCGATCCTCCGGGCAATCGACTCCCGCCGGCTCGCGCCTCAGATCGACTGCATCGTCTACTCCGCCGACTTCCCCTGGCGGATCGACTACGCCGAGGCACTGCCGGCGGAGCTCGCCCAAAAAGACACGTTTCCGTCCGCATCCCTGACGGGGATGACGATGCTCTCCAACACCCTCGCGAGTGGAACCCCGGCCTGGCTCGATCCCGAGAGCAATGATTACTACCGTCGCCCCGGGCCCGACGGGGTGCCCCCGGAATCGATCGGCTTTCGGGGCTGGTACGGCTGGGGCGACGACGGCCGGCTGCTCGAGGCCGGCGGCAACCGGTACCTGCTCTCGGTGATGCTCGGCGTGACGGCGGGGCGGGGCAACACGGTGCGTGAGGTGGCGGCGTATCTGGCACGGGCTGCGGCGGCCGACGGCACCCGGCCGAAGGGCACGATCTATCTGATGACCAACGCCGACGTGCGCACGACCACCCGCTCCAGCGCCTTCCCTGCGGTCGTCAAGGCGCTGGCCACGCTCGGCATCAAGGCGGAGATCGCTTCGGGAACGCTGCCGCAAGGCAAGCAAGACGTGGCCGGACTGATGACCGGCACGCCCTCGTTCGACTGGGCCACCAGCGGCAGCACAATCCTCCCGGGTGCGATCTGCGAGAACCTCACGAGCTTCGGCGGGATCTTCACTCCTTCCGCCGGGCAAACACCGCTGTCTGAGTTTCTCCGCGTTGGAGCGGCCGGCTCGAGCGGCACGGTGGTGGAGCCCTACTCGATCCAGGCCAAGTTCCCGCACCCGATGATCCACGTCCATTATTGTCGGGGTGCCAGCCTCGCCGAGGCCTTCTATCAGTCGGTCAGCGCTCCCTATCAGCTGCTGGTGGTCGGCGATCCCCTCTGCCAGCCATGGGCGGAGATTCCGCAGGTGACAGCGCTGCTGGCCGGCGGCGGCCCGCTCGGCCCCGGGGCGGTGCTCTCGGGCAGCGTCGCGGTCGAGCCCGCTGCCACGCTCGCAGCGGGTGGCTCGGCAGATCGCTTCGAGTTGTTCGTGGACGGACTGCGGGTGGCCTCCTGCGGCCAGGGCGGCCAACTCACGCTCGACACGGCCGCCCTGGCCGACGGCCATCACGAACTGCGGGTGGTGGCGATCTCGGCCACGCCGCTCGAGACCCAGGGCCGCGCGGTGATTCCCGTGGTGTTCGCCAACCACGGACGGGCGCTCTCGATGGCCGTCACGCCGCAGCGGGTACCGCTGGGTGGAAGCGTGAGGGTGACACTCGAGGGCGAGCAACTCGACGGCGTGCTCGTGTTCGCCACCGGCCGCGTGCTCGGGCGGCTCCAGGCCGCCGCCGGCTCGATCGACGTGCCGGCAGCGATGCTCGGCCGGGGACGGGTGATGCTCCATGCCACGGGCCGGGCCGGGCGAACGCCGGCCGAGTCGGTCAACGCGGTGCCGGTCACGGTGACCGTCGGCGAATGACGGGCTACGGCGCTGCGGGCGCTGCTACCGGCGGGCTGCGTCTGTGGGCAGTTCCGCCACCTTGACGCCGCCGGGCGGATCCGGCGTGCCATGATGGACGCGGGCGAGATGATCGACGAAGTCGGTGGCTGCATTATTCAGCACGAACACCTCGCTGGCGTTGCCCACCGCATCGTGCGGCCGCACGATGCAGATCACCTCGGCCTTGCCTTCGTGCCGCCGGACATGCTCGAGCAGGGCTTGTTCCCCGGGGCTGAGCGGCGGTGGCGCGGCCGCGGCCAAGGCGCGCTTGGGAGCCACGGGGGCCGGGCCGGGAACGGTCGGGGTGCCGGCGGGGGTCGCCGGGGGAACGACCGCGTTCGTCGAAGCCGTCGGCAGGGCATCGGCCCGGTCGCGGCGGTCGAAGGAGACCGGCGGCATCGCATCGGGCATGGCCGGAACATGGGCCGAACCACCGGCTGCCAGGGCGTCGGCGCCGGCACTCGGATAGACGTTGCGGTACACGAAGGCGAGCCCGGCCTCCTCGAGTTGCTCGTGGATCGAGGGCAGGGCCGCAAACAGCCCCTCGTTATCGGCTGGGTCGGCGGCGTTGCAGACGCCGATCAGCGTGCCGTCGATCGCAAACAGGCCACCGCCGCTGCGGCCCTGCACCGGCTGCCCGGCCACCTGCACGTTGGCGGGGCCGAGATACTTGTCGACGGCGGTAATCCGGCTGTGGTGGATCGTGGGATCGGCGCCGCCGTTGCAGCCCACCGTGACCACTGACTCGCCAGGACCGACCCGCCGGTCGGGCGTGCCCACGCGGACGGCCTCGAGCGGCGCATCGGTGAAGATGCTCACCAGCGCCAGGTCGCGACGCAGATCCCAGGCGACAACCTGCCCCGCCACGCCCCGCGGCCCGCCGGGCGCGAACAGGTCGACCTCGACCTGCCCCTTGCCCGCGGAATCCCGGAAGATGTGGCCACAGGTGAGGATCAGGGCCTCCCCCTGACGGCAGTCGATCACGGTGCCCGTGCCCCGCGAGACGCCGGCGGCCGACTCGACCCGCAGCCGGGCGGTCGCCGCCATGAGCGTGCGTTCGAGCGCGTCGCGGGGCGGCTCGGAAGCGGCCGGCGCGATCGCAGCGACCGGGCTCACAGCCTCGGCCACCGCGGCCGGCGCTCCGCGGGAAACTCCCCGCTCGGCCGGCAACACGGGCTCAGCGCTGCGGCTCGGTGACTCGATGGCCAGCGGCGCAGCAGCGGGCTTGACCGGCAGCGGGATGCCGGGCTCGGCGGCGGGAATCGCGGTCGGCGGCGGGAGCGGCTTGCCCCCGAGTGGCACGGCGCTGGCGGCCAGCAGGCGCTCGAGTTCGGCCCGCGTCGTAGCCCCGTTGATCCGGCCCGCCTCATGCCCCTTCACCAGGAGCACATAGCAGGGAACACCCGTCACGCCGAAGCGGCGCACAAGGTCGGTCTCCGAATCGACATCGACCGAACGCACGACCCAACCGGCGGCCGCGACTTCGGCCACGATCGAATCCATCTGGCGGCAAGGGCCGCACCAGCTCGCGTTGAAGTTGAGCAGCAAGACCTCGCCCGCGGTGGCCGCTGCGGCCGGTGGCGGTGGCGGGGCGGCAGATGCCGCCACTGAGGCCCAGCCGACGGCCGCGAGGGCCAGCGCAAACCGCCCTCCGGCACGGCCTTCACGGGCAGCCGAATCGGTCCGCACGATCTTGAAAAAGCTGTTCATCCGTCGCTCCACGTGCCGCCTCGGGCGGTTGGCAGGAGTCCGCAGCGGCACAGGCCACGTCGCGGGGGTCGGGATACTGCCCCGCCCCGCCGGTCGTCACAAGGCCAACTTGGTCCCCCAAACCTGCTTGCGGCCTTTGCCCAGCCACCCGCGGCGACCGGTGTTTCCTCGTCGGCATGCGGCTTCCTACAATCCGCCTCGACCGCCACCGCCACCCCACGACTCTCGAGCCGCTCCGCTCCCCGCACCCGCATGCATCCTCACCCGCGCCGGATCCTGGTCACCTCGGCGCTCCCCTACGCCAACGGGCACATCCACCTCGGGCACTTGGTCGAGTACATCCAGACCGACATCTTCGTCCGCTTCCAAAAGCTGCGCGGCCACGAAGCGATCTATCTCTGTGCCGACGACACGCACGGGACCGCGATCATGATTCGGGCCCGGGCCGAAGGCCGCAGCGAGCGGGAGCTGATCGCCGACATGCGGGCGGCCCACCTGGCCGACTTCGCCGGCTTTCAGGTGGCCTTCGACCACTACGGCTCGACCGACAGCGACTCGAACCGGCGGCTGTGCGGCGAGCTGTGGCAGGCGTTGCGGCTCAAGGATCTGATCGTCATGCGGGAGGTTCGCCAGCTCTACGACCCGCAGGCGGGCGTGTTTCTGGCCGACCGCTTCGTGAAGGGCACCTGCCCGAAGTGCCAGGCGGCCAACCAGTATGGCGACTCCTGCGAGCAGTGCGGCGCCACCTACGCCCCGGCCGAGCTGGTGGATCCGGTCAGCACGCTCTCGGGAGCCGTGCCCGAGGTGCGGTCGGCCGAGCACTTGTTCGTGACGATCGAAGCCCTCCACGACTTTCTCGCCACCTGGACGCAGGCCTCCGGCGCCCTCGACCCGCGGATCGCCAACTACCTTGCCGGTCACTTCCTCGGCGAGCCGCTCCGCGACTGGGACGTCTCCCGTCCCGCCCCTTACTTCGGCTTCGAGATTCCCGACGCCCCCGGCCAGTTCTGGTACGTCTGGTTCGACGCGCCCATCGGCTATCTCGCGGCCACCGCCGAGTGGTGTGCCGAGCACGGTGGTCGGCTCGACGACTGGTGGAGCCGCGCGACACCCAGCCGGCCAGAGATCCACCACTTCATCGGCAAAGACATCGTCTACTTCCACACGCTCTTCTGGCCGGCGATGCTCGAGGCGGCGGGGCTGGCATTGCCGACCAAGGTCCGCGTCCACGGCTTTCTGACCGTCAACGGCCAGAAGATGTCGAAGAGCCGCGGCACCTTCATTCTGGCGCGGACCTACCTCGACCATCTCGAGCCCGCGATGCTGCGGTATTACTACGCGGCCAAGCTCGCGGGCGGAATCGACGACCTCGACTTGAACCTCGAGGAGTTCACGGCCAAGTTCAACGCCGACATCGTGGGCAAGGTCGCCAACCTCGCCAGCCGTACGGCGCGGTGGCTCGAGGCGACCGGCCTGGCCGCGACCTACCCGGACGACGGCGGCCTGTTTGCCGCCGCCGCCAGCGAGGGAGAGGCGATCGCAGCGGCCTACGAGGCGGGCGACTTCGCCCGCGCGATGCGGATCGTGATGCAGGCGGCCGACCGGGCCAACGCCTACGTCGATGCCGAGCAGCCCTGGAAGCTCGTCAAGGCGGGCCCCGCGGCGGCCGTGCAGCTCCAGGCCGTGGCCACGGTGGCCCTCAACCTATTTCGGCAACTCGCCGTATATCTCGCGCCGGTGCTGCCGCAACTCGCCGCGCAGGCGGGCGACCTCGTGGGCGGCCCGATTCTCGCTTGGGCGGAGGCGGGGCGGCCGCTCGTGGGCCTGCCCGTGGCGGCCTTCGTGCCGCTGGCCCGGCGGGTCGAGCCCGCGGCCGTGGAGGCGATGCTCGCCGCCTCGCAACCAGCCGAGCCGAGCGAACCGAACCCCACGCCACACACCACTGCACACACCACTGGAGGAATGACGATGACCGACACCCCGCCTCGCGGCACCGATCCGGCCGCACCGCTCGCGGCCGAACCGCTGGTGGCCGAGTGCACGATCGACGACTTTACCAAGGTCGACCTGCGGGTGGCCCGCATTCTCACCGCGGAGGAAGTGCCCGAGGCCCGCAAGCTTTTGAAGCTCACCGTCAGCCTCGGCGGCGACGTGCGCCGCACGGTGTTCGCCGGGATCAAGGGGTTCCACGAACCGACCGCCCTCGTGGGCCGGCTGGTGGTGGTGGTGGCCAACCTCGCGCCGCGGCAGATGAAGTTTGGGCTCAGCGAGGGCATGGTGGTGGCGGCCAGCGGCGCGGGCGCCGAGGGCGTGTTTTTGCTCGCGCCCGATTCGGGTGCCCTGCCCGGGATGCGGCTGCGGTAGCGGTGGTCCAGGGTGGGGTCCCGGTGCGGGTCGGCTTGGGTGACACAGCGAGGAGTTGCCCGTGCCAACTATTGCCAAAAGTAGCTGCGGGCCTCTGGTCCGCGGAATCCGCTCACCACTCCGACCCGTAATCAGCGGGGCGGAGCCCCGCGGCTACGAGGCCAGCACTCGTAGCAACGCCCGTCGCACGCCGCTCCGCGCACGTCCACGGCCAGGGTCGTTGACGGCCGGGGTACAATGCCTGGAGTCAGTGGCTTCCTGACCGGTCTGAACCCTGCCACAGAGGTACGATCATGGCGGCGAAAACGATTCTGTTTCCTACCGATTTCTCGACTGCCAGTGACGCAGCCATGGTGCACGCCGAGGCGCTCGCCAAGGCGTCCGGAGCCAAGCTCCTGATCATCCACGTCGAGGAGCCACCGCTGGCCTATGGCGGCGGTGAACTCTATTACGGGCTGCCCGAGCCCAACTCCGAGCGGATCCAGAAGATGCTCGAGGACGTCCGGCCGCGAGACACGACCCTGCCCTGCGAGCATCGGCTCACGATGGGCGATCCGGCCGGCGAGGTGGTACGGATCGCGGGTGAGGAGGGCTGTGAGATGATCGTGATGGGCACCCACGGCCGGACGGGCCTGACGCGGCTGTTGATGGGCAGTGTCGCGGAGCAGATCGTCCGCCGGGCTCCCTGCCCCGTGCTGATCTACCGGGAGACTGCCGCGAAACTGGCCGCGAGCCGGCCCCAGGTGTCCTAGCGCCGATGGGGATCAGGACGATCCTCGAGCGGCGGGCCCACGTGCGGCGGGTCATGCGCGACCTCTTCGACGGGAGCGGATTCCTCGAAGTCGACACCCCCGTGCTGGCAGCGGAGGTGCTGCCCGAGGCGCACATCGACCCGGTCGCCGTCCGACTCGCGGGCGTTGCCGACCCCCGCTGGCTCCAGGCCAGCCCCGAGAACCTGATGAAGCGGCTTCTGGCCGCCGGCGCGGGGCCGATCTACCAGTTTGCCCCCGCCTTTCGTGACGGCGAGCGGGGCCCGCAGCACGACGTCGAGTTCACGATCCTCGAGTGGTATGCCCCCGGCACGTCGCTCGACGACGCGGCCGATCTGCTCGAGCGGCTCGGCACCGTGGTGCTCGGCACGCAGGGGCTCGACCGCACGACCTGCGCGGCGGCCTTTTCGGCCCACGCCGGGGTCGACCCGGTATGCGCGTCGCCCGGCGAGCTGCTGGCGGCCGTCCGACGCCGCGTCGCGGTCGTGCCCGAGGGCCTCGCGACCCTCGCGCCTGCGGAGCTCGCCGACCGATGCTTCGAGCTGCTGCTGTCGGAAGTCGTGCAACCGCAGCTCGGCCATGCTCGTCCGGTGATGCTTGAGGCCTGGCCCGCCGCGCAGGCGGCCTTCGCCCGAATCGACGCCGGACCGCCCCCCACGGCCCGCCGATTCGAGCTCTTCATTCGCGGGGTAGAACTCGTCAACGGCTGGGAGGAGGAGACGGGCCGCGCGTCGCTCGCGGCCCGGATCGCCACGGCCAACGCGATCCGGCGAGCCATGGGTCGCCCGGTCCTGCCCGTGCCCACGCGACTCATCACCGCCCACGGCCCCGGCATGCCGGCAGGTGTCGGGGCGGCGCTCGGCTTCGATCGGCTCGTGATGCTCGCCGCCGGCGCCACGTCGATCGACGCCGTGCGGTGCTTCCCTGACGGCGGCTGAGCGGCGGGCTCACGGAGACTTTTGCCGCCCCCCGAGCCGGTGCTCCACCTCAATCGAAGGCGCTTGAGTGCGCGAGTTCAAAGCCGGTCACGAGCCACCGCTCCACCGGCCCGCGGCCCCGCAGCGCGGCCTGCGGCTCGACCGAGAGCCTGATGATCTCGCCTGCGCGGCCACAGGTGGTGAGCTCGACGGTGGCGATCCAGACGGTGGCGGCGCTGGCATCCTTGCGGACCGTGACAGTGGGCCGCGAGGCCGGGCCGCAGGCGACGACGGCGCTCACCGCCGGCAGCGATTTGAAGGTGGCGATCGGGTCGGATGCCGCCGGCTCGAGGTGGGAATGCTCATGGCCTCGCGCGGGCACCGCCCCCGGGCTACAGAGGCCGATCGCGTCGGCCAACCGACCTGCGCTCACCGCGTCGGCCCACGCAGCCGCGGTCGCCGCCGCCCGGTGGCCGCCGATCCAGCGCTCAACGATCAAGCCGCCGACGCACTGGGCCGCGAACCCAAGCGCCAGCGCGAGCCCCACGAGGGCCGCGCCCCGGCCGACCCGCCGCCCCGGGGACCGTGCCAAATCGACGAGCGCCACCACCGCGAGCACGACCGCCACCAGCGGCAGCATCGCGGCCAGCGAGGTCAAGAGCACGAGCACCGAACCACAGCCGGCCAGGATCGCCGCGACCGCGAGGCCGCTTACCGGCCGGTAGCCCGACAGCTCATCCGCACCCTCCGCCTCGGTCATAAGCTTCGCTTCCCTTCACCGCCGGCGCTTACTTCGCCCGTACTCGCAAGTCCGACTCTGCCTCAAGTGCCTGGCGCCGGTCGGCGTAGCGGAGGATGAAGTCGGCGTCGCGGTCAAAGGCCTGCTCGGGCCGCGCGAACGGGCCTCTGAGCGACGCGCCCCGCACCCAGGCCAGCCAGCGGCGATCGGGCGCGAGCCCGAAAAACATCCGCGCCTCGGGTGTGGGCTGAATGAAGGCCCGCGGCACCGGCGCCGTGTGCAGCGACGCTGCCGTGAAACAGACCACCACCCAGGCGGTCAGCAGCGCCACAAGCGGGCCGGCGGCGAGTTCGACCGGCTTGCGAAACCGGACGCGAGTCCGCGACAGGCGGTCGGTGATCTCCCGCATCACGAGCAGGAGCACGCAAAACGTTCCCTGCAGGGCCACGAAATCGAGGAGGTAGGTATAGGAGGCGAGGAGCGGCTCGAGCCGAGCCACGACCACCGGGTACCAGGCCGTGGCGAAGCTTGCGGCCAAGAGCACATTCAAGAGCATGATCAGCCCGCTCCACGGCCCCTCGCGCCAGAGGGCAAACGACACGGCGACCAAGATCCCCAGGAGGATGAGCGAGACGATCATGGCTTCTTCCTCGGGGTCGCGGCCGGGGCAGACCGGGCCGGGGCGGTGGCCGCGG
>Ga0247836_1005849_pt1 | contig 14102 bp, 17 predicted proteins | sample LaCruzMarch2015__4_FD_187116 | JGI IMG/M metagenome (GOLD analysis project Ga0247836, IMG submission 187116) | Freshwater microbial communities from meromictic Lake La Cruz, Castile-La Mancha, Spain - LaCruzMarch2015_14m | ecosystem: Environmental > Aquatic > Freshwater > Lake | place: Spain...
ATCCTTGAGCAAAGTAATGATTCTTATATTACAGAAATGCTGGCAGATGGCGGGTATGATAGTCACAAGATTTATGAGGAATTAGAAAAGAAAAAAATTACACCTGTTATTCCACCGCCAAGTCAAGCGGTGATTAATAACGCAACCAATCCTTCAACAAGAGATCAAGCAGTCAAATATATTCAAGAAAAGGGATATTGGGCTTGGTATTATAAAAATACTATGGGTCGACGTAATCGAGTTGAGAACACGTTTTATCGACTGAAAACCATCTTTGGACGCAAGCTTCATTCCAGAACAATTCCTAATCAAGATACTGAATCAGCGTTTCTTTGTACGATGCTTAATAAAATGACCGAACTGGGGATGCCAAAATCTGTAAAAATTGCTTAGAAGTTTCACCTTAAGAGAAAATTTATCCTTGATTTTGATTTAAGCAACACAGAGAATTTGTCAAGAAAATTAAAAATTTAATTTTAACGTTGCATAAAAAAATTTCATCGTTTAACTTTTCTACTGAAAATACCTTGCAATTTTAAGAATTGGGGTTGAAATGGAAAACTTTGAGAAAACTCTTATAAAGGGGCTACAGCCTATAAGGTATTATGCTCTTGCTTCAGCTATATACGCTTTATTTGAAAATAACATTTATGATCAATTAAAAGGAAACCCTTTATCAATTGATGAAATTTCAAAAAATTTAAATTTAGATAGACCCAAACTCGAAGGCTTTTTGCTGTACTTAAAGAATGAAAACGTAATTTCTATTATTGATAAAAAGGTAGGTTTAACCCCTTTGGGGAAAGAACTGGATTCAGTAAGGCCGTGGTACACCATGTTGATCGGAGGTTATGGTAAGACATTTTTAGAAATTAGCGAAAAAATACCCTATGGGAAAAGTAATGCAAGTAGGGACGCCGGAAAAGTAGGAATTGGAAGCTGTGGAATAAGTCATTATGACGCTTTACCATTAACTAAAAGTTTGCTTAATAAATTACCCGTTCCTCCTAAGAGCGTTCTTGATTTAGGATGCGGCAATGCTTATTACTTGATTGAATTATGCAAAATGTTTCCAAAAATAAAAGCTTATGGCGTTGAACCTGACTACAAAGGATATATAGCCGCGCTAGAACTTGTTAAACAGGCCGGAATAGAGATAGAAAATTCTGTCAAATTGTACAATTCGGATGCTATTGATTTTCTTAATTCCAAGGAGAATTGTACCCCGGATGTCTTAATATTAGGTTTCGTATTGCATGAGATATTAGGCCAAGCAGGAAGGGAAAGCTTGCGTTCTTTTTTGTTGAATGTAATGGAAAGATATCCCGATATTTATATTGTGGTTATTGAAGTGGAAAATAAAATTACAGAGCCAGCTACAATGAAACATGGTTTAGCTTTGGCGTACTATAACCCCTATTACTTGCTCCATTATTTTACTTCGCAACAATTAGAAAGTGATGATTTTTGGAAAACGCTTTTTGATGAAGTTGGCTTAAGGATAATAGATCAGCAAACCGTAGATAATGCTGTTGATTCTACAAAGCTAGAAATTGGTTATTTGCTCGGAAAAAAACGATGAGAGTTATTGACCAAAACTCTCGTCTCAGTTATTTGCAACAGAGATTAAATTATGCTTATAAGCATTTTAGTGATCCGTTGAATATTTCTGAAAATGTTCCTGTTTGGCCACAAGATTCAATTTTTTCTATTTCGCATCAGGAGGAAAGCCCTGATATTTTTCAGCACTATTTAAATAGTCAAGGATCGGAACTTCTCATAAACAATATAAAAATTGTGGAAAGAAGAAAATACGGTATTAACATTGATTCGGCAAATATTCTTGTGTCTAATGGGGCTCTTCACGGTTTATCTTTGATTTTGCGAACTTTTAAATTTTCAAAGGTTTTGTGTCAAAAGCCAGTATTCGCAAGCATTCCAGAATTAATGAAAAATGCTGGATATTTTGTAGAGTATTTTGATCTAAAAGATGACATCGACAAAATAGAAAGGCTTATTTTATCAGGAAAGCATGATTTTATCTATTTAAACATACCAAATAATCCCATGGGAGATCTTTGCAGTGCTGAAAAGTTTGATTCCATTTTGAAGTTGGCAGAATCCTATAATATTAAAATTCTTTTAGATATGGTTTATGATGCATACATTGAAGATGAAAATTATCTCAAATTTTTATTTCATAATTTTATTGATTTAAAAAATGTTTATATCGTTAATTCTGTAAGTAAGGCTTATGGAGCGCCAGGATTAAGAGTTGGTTGGATTATCTCAAATCCTAAAAATATTCAATATCTTCAATGTTTTCTCGAAAAAGAATGCATCTGCGTAAGTGCAAGTTCTCAAGCATTAGCCGTTTATTTTTTGCAAAATGGCAATAAAATTCTGGTAGATAGGGTGAAAGAGGGAAGAAAAAATATTAATAATTATTTTCATGGGCAAAAAGCAATAATTCTTAATAATCCATTAGGAGGGGTATGCTTTCTTGCTGATTTTGATACCTCAAATATTGAGGAATTTATAGATTTTATGCTTTTAGAGTATAAAGTTGTTCTTGCTAGTTCAAGCAATTACGTCGGACTGGATAAAAATAATGTTTTTAGAATCCCCATGGGACATTCAGAAGATATCTTGTATGAAGCTTTTGAAAGAATTTTTGATGGGGCCACAAGATGGATAGGTAGTCAAAATAGAATTGTTGCTTGATTAATGATAATTTTTTGAGAAGAGGTATTAAATGATGAGATCATCTCGAGAACATAAAATTAGAGACCAAGAAATAAAAAATTATAATGAATTTGGTTTTATCATTCAGCATAATGCCATAGGAAATAATACTCTCCAATCTTTGCTAACAGAACTTGATCATCTTTGTTCTATAGACTCAGAAAAAAAAATAGTTGAAGAAAATGGTGCCCCTTGCAGCCTTTATATCGGATTAGATGATAGCAAGTTGATTAGCAATTTATGGAGATACCCTAAACTTTTATCTACCGTTGAAGATTTATTAAATTCCAAAGTGTATCTGCATCAATGCAAATATAATTCGAAAATTGGCTACTTTGGGTCAGAAATTATGTGGCATCAAGATTTTTATTACTGGCATAAGTTAGATGGAATGCCAACGTCTAGGGTCGTAACGGCTGCTTTAATACTAGATGATGTTGATTACTTTAATAGTCCGTTATGGTTTATTAGCAAGTCCCAGAGCTATGTTTTAGATAAAGACAAAAAAAATATTCCAGCGCAATCTACCAGTGGAGTAGAACTAAGTTGGGTTAATACTGAAAAAAATAAAGAAAATACAGTTGTTGGAGATTTAAGGTATACCGTAGAAAAAGATGATTTAAAGAAATTGATTCAGCAAGGATGTAAACCCATACCCTTTTTAGGGAAAGCAGGTTCTATAGCTTATTTTCACGGTAATCTTATTCATGCATCGACAAAAAATATATCTCCTTGGGATAGAAGGATGCTGTTTATTACTTATAACAGTGTCGAGAACAAATTATTAACAATAAAAAACCCAAGAGCAGCTTTTATAGCGAACCGAAATTATTCCCACTTAGTAAAAGTGAATAAATTTTAAGGAGTGCAAATGAAAATTTTGAATAAAGATTCTTACTTGACTCATAGTAGCATTGTGGAAAGTTTTTATTATTTTTGTAAAAATTTTCCTGCAAGCAACGAAATAGAAATAACAGATAATCCATATTTGCGACCAATGTATTTTGAAGAAGAGTGGATAGAGGAAATAATACAAAATCCTAAGGACCATTCTAACCAAGCTGAATTTTTTGCACAAAAATTACTATTTAATATTTATGAACAAGATTTATTATTTTTACCTGAAGAAATGAATGATGAAAAACACAATCAGTACAACATTTTTTATGATGAGAATATAAGGACTGCAGGAAAAATTATTAAGCTAATTTTGGAATCTTATTTATTCAGTTCTTTGAGCGCCGATATTGAAGCGACCGGACCATGGAATGCAGATTATTTAATGAATTATTTTTTCAATGATTTAAAAGATTTCGATACTACCGAAAGCCAATCCTTGAAAGTCATTTTATCGTCAGTTGATCCTAAAAGAGCTCTAGATAATTATCTTATTCAGTGCTGCGGTGATTTTTTAACTGAAGCATCAGGAATGAGCAGAAACATATTAGGGAACTATGGACGTATTCAATCAGAGCTGTTTAAAGTATTAATTGATGAATATGGCTATGGGGTACATGCTTCTAAGCATAGTACACTATTCGAGAAACTTCTAAACGATCAAGGACTATCTAAATCTTCTCATACATATTGGAATTACTATCTAACTTCTTCTCTTAATATTCATAACTATATTCATTATGTTTCAGATAACCATAGAAATTTTTTTAAATATATAGGCGCTTTATACTACGCAGAAGCAACCTACCCTCATATATGTGCTCAAATATCCTCCACTATCAAAAATGTATCCGGTAATAATGCTGAGACAGCTTATTTTGATGAACATGTTCACATTGATTATTATCACAAGCAAATGGTTTTAAACAAAATTATTACTCCAATTATAAATAAATACGATAATAGATTTATTATAGACTTTATTAAAGGATATGAAGAATTTAAGCTTGTATTAGGGTCTTTAGAAAAAGATTTTATAGAGCAAGTATTCTTAATGGATTCCGCAGAAATTAGAAAAAAAGAAGGATATTCTGAAATACTTTTTTCAAAAGAAAAAGATAAAAGTACTATTTCAAGGGTAACTGATGAAGATGTCATCTTAATCAATGATACAAGCCATAGTATAAATGTCTATTACGGCTACGCTTCTCAAAGAATAATAAAGTCTCGTGAAAAAGAATATATTCCGAGAGGAAAGTTGTATGGCTACGTAGGCTCATGATGAATGCTTTTAATTTGAAATTCTCTTTAATTCAATATAATTACCTTGTTATAGAAGAGCAGAGATATTTTCTATTTAAATTATTAGATAATAGCTTAATTTTAACCGATGACAGATGCCCTCATAGAGGGGGCCCTTTACATCTGGGAAATTTTAATAAAGCAGGTTGTATATTTTGTCCTTGGCATCACACGATGATAAAAGAAGATGAATTAATTAAGCGTTCATTACCTCTTGTAAGAGTAAAAGATGTAATAACTATTGTATTTCCATACAGCCCATCGGATACCTTTTTGTTCTTTAAAAAAGGATTATGCAACCATAACTAAAAGGAGAAGATTGATGCCAGATATAGAGTTTATTGGTTTTGAAGAAAAAGATATTGATAGTAATTTGAGTAAAATTATACCGCTACTACAAGAATTAGAATTTAGAGACCATATTGTTTTTATACGAAAAAAAAATATAAATTCTTCGGTGATAGATCTCAAAGGAAAAAGTCAACCTTTTGTTAGAATTTATACTCGCTCAAAAGACAGAGCTCGCATATTGATTGATTTATTAAAATCTTTCTTCGACATAGAAATAATTTACATTGGTGAATTTTATCCAAAAGCAACGTAGATGTTTAGCGAAATATTAATTTTAGGAGGAACTAACTATGTTGGAAAAAGTCTGCTCTATAAACTTTTAAAGGAAAATAGAAAAGTTTCCATTATTAGCAGAAGTTGTCATAAGGTTAAAGATCATCCAAATTTAGAAAAGATTAATGGAGAAAGGATTCTAATCTTACCAAGCTTGAAAAACAGAGAATGGGAAGTTGTATACGATCAAACGTGTTACTCTTTAGAAGATGCAGAATTATCTTGTTTATCTTTTAATGGGAAAATCGGTACTTATATCTTTACCTCTTCACAAGCTGTATATCCGGCAGGTAAAAACCTTTGTGAGTCAGATTATAATCCTTATGATTTAAATAATTTCCATAAAATTGAAAGGGCATATAATTATGCAAAACGTCAAGCTGAAGCGGTATTTTATCAAAAGGCTTATTTCCCCGTAACTACAGTTAGGTTCCCTATAATTTTAGGAAAAAATAATCCTAACAAAAGATTTCAGAGTGATATTGAATTGATTTTGAAAACCAATACTGTATCGGTTGAAAACTTAGAAGCCAGACTTTCGCTGATTGATTCTACAGATGCTGCCAATTTTCTCTATTGGTTGCATAACAAAAAGTATCAAGGCCCCATCAATGCATGTTCCTTAGGTAGTATCTGCCTTAAAGATTTTATTAAGCACATTGAACTTTATGCGAAAACCCCCTTACATATAAATGAAGTGAAGTACCAAAAATATAGTCAACACCCTTATTTGGTCCACTCAGCTTGGGAAAAAGATAGAAGGTTGCTTTCTGTTAGTATTTCTAATCATTGGTATATGGATCAAAGTCAGGCACTACAAATGGGGTATAAATTCCATCATACTCATGATTGGTTGCCTTCCTATTTAAAAGATATTGTACACGACAGCAGTTCATAGCATTAGATGCTTTTTTAGGGTTTTCACTCAGGTGAAATTTTTTGGATATTTAACCTAGTTTAGCGCATTTATTCTTGCTATAGGGAGATTAAGAAAGTATTAGTGATGAGCAAAATAATGCTTAAAATCAAAAGTTTTGTTTTCTTATTTTTCATAACAAATGCTGCATATCCAGTTGCAAAATTTTTTATTGAAGAAACGAGTGCAGTATTAACAAGGCCCTTGGTACAAAAATCATATGCATTTAACCCTCAAAGATTACTTTTGTTGAACTCTTTTTCACCGAGTAAGAGACTTTTTCATACATCAAGAGTTATGAGTTCTCCCAGGAATGAAGGGAAAAGAGTGCCTGAGAAAAAATCTATTTTAGTTCTAAGTAACAAAGAGTACAGCCAAATAAAATTTAATGAACACCTTGAAAATGAGCGCCTTGTATATATTACAACAAAAAATAATCTCCTTAATATACCCTCTTCTTTAAAATCTCGTTATCTAGAGATATATGGTGTAGAAGATTATTTTCAAACGGGTGAAGTTGAATTTTTAGGTTCTGCAATAAATGAGAAGCACCCAATAGGGCATATAGTTATTGATTCAGAGTTTGATATCCTACGTGCCGCTAAATTAAGAGAATTACTAAGAATACCGGGACAGACGTATAAGAGTGCTATGGCATTCAGAGATAAAATGGTTATGAGGAATTATATTGAAAAAGCAGGCTTAAAAGTTGCGGAAGGAAAGGCCATTGATAATGTTTCTGATTTAATTCAATTTTCTCACACAGTTGGTTTTCCTTTTATTTTAAAACCACGAAGAGGATGGGGATCGGAAGATGTCGTTCTTGTGGATTCTCGAGAAAAGCTTAACGAGATACTTTCCTCAAAAATGTTTAATGCCTCCCATGATAATGCCTTACTTGCAGAAAAATTTATTAAAGGGGATATGTATTTTGTTGAAGGAGTTATATTAGATAAAAAGATCATATTTTCTTGGCCTTCTCGATATCTTGGTACATGCTTAGATCTTGTTGATGGTAAATCTTTGGGAAGTTATATACTTAAGCCTGGCATAATGGCAGACAGATTGATTCGTTATGCTGAGAAAGTACTAAAAGCTCTACCTATATACAAAAATACTGGTTTCCATCTTGAATTGTTTCATACTCCCGAAGATGAATTCATCTTCTGTGAAATTGCTTCCAGAATAGGGGGAGGAAGAATTAACGAGGCTTATAAAAGCAGATTCCATGTTGATTTAAGAAAACTATTTATTCAAATGCAAGCTGATATCGTCCCAAATCGCTCCTTTAAAGTAGAAATGCCGGAAACAGAAGAGATTATAGGATTTGTTTTATTTTCTTCTCCTAAAGGCCCTAGAAGCACTTTTAATGGCCTGAAGGATAATCTTTCCCCACAATTTGCATGGATGGAACAATTTTATTTAGATGTAAAAAAAGGAGATGTGAGTAGTGCAAAAGGTCTAAAAAGTCCTTTTGCTTCTGCTGTAATACACGCTTCGACTGAAGAAGAATTTCAAGAAAGAGTGAAAACCATTACCGATTGGGTAAATACAAATACTGTATGGAGCTGAATTAACCTTAATTATCGAATATATGCAACGTACTATTTTTAGAGAAAAGAGGTATAGTTTTGGCTCGTTTACTAAAAGGAATGCATGAAATAAACAATGATTTATATGATTTATATTTGATAGATCTCTGGGGTGTTATCCATGATGGGGAGCACATTTTTAATGAGGCTAAAGAGTGCCTTTATCAATTGTTAGACTTAAAGAAAACTATAGTTTTTTTATCCAATTCTCCGAAAAGATCTTACATTATACAGAACCATTTACAAAAAATGGGGCTACCAAAAAATTTAAAATATACGATTTATACGTCGGGAGAATATGCTTATAAAGAATTAAATAGCAACCGCATTACTAGAAAAAATGAGACAAAAATAAAGGCCTTTTTTCTTGGCCCTTCTCATCATGAAAAGTTTAAGGAAGGCTTACCTTTTGAATTTGTGAGGGATATCACAAATTCTAATCTAATAATAAATACAGGTTTTATTCGAGAAGGCGATAAAATCGAAAATTATCAAGATATACTTGAGCTCGCAAAAGCAAAAAATTTAACTCTTCATTGTATTAATCCTGATTTTTTTGCAATTGATTGCGGTAGAAAGATTCTTTGTGCAGGGTTAATAGCTGATAAATATCAAGCTTTAGAAGGTACAGTTATCTATTATGGAAAGCCGCATAGCCCAATCTATCATTCCATATATAACCAGTATAAAATTCCAAAGGGTAGAATGCTGGCTATTGGAGATTCCCTCTATTCTGATATAAAAGGAGCAAAAAGTTTTGGTATCGCTTCAGTTCTTATCTTATCCGGCATACATGCCATGAACGCAGATTGCTTATCGTTAAATACATCTAAAATAACAGAAAAAGCCCAGGCACTCTTTAAAGAAAAAAATATCTCTCCTAATTATATGATGATGCATTTTAAGTGGTAAAAATATGGCAGCATTAGAATTGATTGGATACACGCAGAAAGAGACTAAAGATTTAATCTCACAAATTTCATTACTTTTAGACAATCTTGAGTTTGCTAAAGATGTTGTATGGATCACGCATGATGCTTTTGTTACCGTTGTCGATTTCAAAGGTGTAAAAAAGCCTTTCCTTCGAATTTATACACGATCGCAAGATAGAGCCAATGTATTAATTACGCACATTAATTTTTTATGCAGCATTGAAGTCATTTATATAGGTATTTCAGTTCTTAAAGAGAAGGTATTGATTTTTAAATGAGTAACATAATCAGATTGGGCTTTTTAACTGGGGGGGTTTCATTTGAGCATGAATTCACCTTAAAATCGTTGAATTATCTGGTAGATAATATTTACTCGTATCATTCAAATATTATCAAAATAAAAAAGATTTATTATATATCAAAAGATAATGATCTTTATGTGTATACCCCAAAATGGTTCCAAAATATTATCACGAGTGCTTTTCTAATTGAAAAAGGAGAAAAATTTGATATCAAATATTTAGCAAAAATCTTATTAGAAGATAGACTTTTTATATTTTCACTTTTACAAGGATTATATGGAGAGGATGGTCATATACAGGCCTTAAGTTATCTATATCAAATACCAGGAAATCTAGATAATGTGCTATCTGCAGCAGTAGCTTCTAACAAATGGGTACAATCCACTGTAGCAAATAGTTCTTGTCAGCAATATCTGAAACACATAAAAACAGAAATTGTGCATACCAATTCTTCTCCGCAATTTGATAAAATACTTTCTAAATTCAAAGGGGCTAATTGTATTTTAAAGCCTAATTCTTTAGGTGGATCAATCATGGTAAAATCTTTCGAGAAACTGAGCGTTGATCTATTAAAAAGATACCTTAAAGATATAAAGTATTTTGATAAGTCTTTTCTTATTCAGGAGAGAATATTTGGGCAAGAAATCGCTTGCTGTTGTCTCATTGATAAACAAAAAATAAGGCTCTTACCAATTTTGAAAGTTAATAAGGAGGGAGCTTTAATGGATTTTAAAGAAAAATATAAGAAAAATAAGTATAAATGGGAATTTTATGAACCACAACAAGAGATCCAAGAAAGATTAGAAATTATATGCAAAAAAATCAATGACATCCTTCAATTTAATACTTTTTGTCGATTTGATTTTATTATTAGAAATAATGATATATTCCTTCTTGAAGTTAATAATATACCAGGAATCTATGAGAAGAGTTTGTTTAATAGATCTTTAAAAAAAGCAGGATTGAATGTATCAGATCTGATATTCCTTACGTATAAGAACTGGTATTTAGCATGCAAACAAAATCGCTTAATTAGCAAAAAAATTAAAATGTGGAAAACTAACTAATTTATTCGGAATGCAAGGAAGATAAAAATTCCAGCAGCTGATCACTGAGAATCCTAGGAGGAGAAGAAGAATCTGGAGTATCTGCTCTTGATATATTTCCTTCGCCTAATTTGCAAAGAAAACCGGGTTTGTTGCCTAAATAACTGGAGGATGGTAGATAAAGGTTAAAGACGTTTAGGATTACAATCTATGAAAGCGAAGAGGAATAAAGAAAGAACCAAGCAGAAAATCGCTTATAAAGTGAACAATTGGAAAGACTATAATCAAGCTTTAAAGCAAAGAGGCTCTTTAACCGTTTGGCTTAGTGACGATCTTGAAGAAAATTGGTTAGCTTCCTCAGCAGCAGAGTCCAAGCGCGGTGGGTTTGTTGCCTAAATAACTGGAGGATGGTAGATAAAGGTTAAAGACGTTTAGGATTACAATCTATGAAAGCGAAGAGGAATAAAGAAAGAACCAAGCAGAAAATCGCTTATAAAGTGAACAATTGGAAAGACTATAACCAAGCTTTAAAGCAAAGAGGCTCTTTAACCGTTTGGCTTAGTGACGATCTTGAAGAAAATTGGTTAGCTTCCTCAGCAGCAGAGTCCAAGCGCGGTCGCCCGTTTGTCTATTCGCAAACTTGTATCAATTTAATTCTGACATTACGCCATTTGTTCAAATTAGCACTGAGACAAGTAATTGGATTTGTAGAATCTCTCTTTGTTTTGTTGGGCAAGATCTTACCCATTCCAGAATTTAGCCGATTATCCAAAAGAGCTGCGCAAGCTTTATCGTCTTTAACTTTACCTTCATTGCAAGAACCAACGCATTTAGTAATAGATTCTACCGGATTAAAGGTATTTGGGGAGAAAGAATGGTTGCAAACCAAGCATGGTAAATAATATGTTCGCAAAGTTTGGCGTAAACTCCATATTGGTGTTGAAGCTGGTGGATATATTGTAGCTCGTGTATTAACCGATCATCATACAGATGACAGAACATGCGTTGAAGAAATTCTTAAGCAAAGTGGAGTTTCCTACATCACGGATATGCTAGCAGATGGTGGGTATGATAGTCATAAAATTTATGAGGAATTAGAAAAGAAAAAAATTACACCTGTTATTCCACCGCCAAGTCAAGCGGTGATTAATAACACAGCCAATCTATCAAAAAGAGATCAAGCGGTTAAGTATATTCAAGAAAAGGGGTATTGGGCTTGGTATTATAAAAATAATGTTGGTCGTCGTAATCAAGTTGAGAACACGTTTTATCGACTTAAAACCATCTTTGGACGCAAGCTTCATTCTCGAGCAATTCCTAATCAAGACGCTGAATCAGCTTTCCTTTGTACGATGCTCAATAAAATGACCGAACTGGGTATGCCAAAATCAGTAAAGGTTGCATAGAAATCTTACTCTAAGAGAAAATCTATCCTTGATTTCTATTTACGCAACAAAGCCATCTCCCTTGGGTTTCGTGTCGCGTCTTTCGTATCGATGAAGGAAACAGATCCTATTTTCAAGTGATAAAATCAGAAGAATATCAGTGACATCAAGATTCGACGCCACATCAAGATCAAAAGCGAAGCAACGCCCTTCAATCCTACGTACAAAGAATACTTTAGAAATAGGGATGAAAAACAAAAGCGTTGTACAACCAACAGTAATTACAACGATTCTGCTGGGTTTAAGATTATTTAACCTTATTGATGCCCGAGCCCGGTGCCGTGAAAGTGGCACGCCGGGTTCCTCGAGGGCTGCCTCCAAGCAATTGGAGGTGGCTACTCTACATTAGAGAAAATAATCTCTCAAGATTGTTGGGTCAATGTCTTATAGTGTATTCCAAGCTGATTGTGTTATTTTATGGAAAATATTTTTAAATTAACAGTGACAAAAAAACCTTCCAATGATAGTTATTTAAATGTTTGTCAGGTGCAAACATGTTTCACCTACATTTTAATGAGGAAGAAAATGACAATGGCCACCATTTCAAAATTATTTTTTAGAATTATCTGCTTAGTGATATTTACTACATTTTCTTTGTTTTGCGCAGCAGAAGGCGGAAAAGAAAAAAAAGCTGTTACTGCTGGTGAGGTCGATGAATTAACGACTGATTTATCCACAAAAGCTAAGGTTTCAATGCTACCAGCTCCTCCCGTTGAATTAAGCTTATGCCGTCAAACAGGAGCAGATATATCAGCAAGGTATTTTTTAAGAGAAAATACTGTAATAAATCTTCAAGGATCTGCGTTACATGAACCAGCTTTTTTTTAATAGTGGTTTATATCATGTGGGAATAGTCGAAAATTTACTTAATACGCATAGAATAGCTTTTGGCAATGCAGCTTTACGCCGTAATCATTTAATAGCAAATTGTTATGTCTCTGTTTTTAATACGACAACTGACGCTCGACAAATAATCGAAGGTACTTTATACGCACGAAAAATAGCAGATGAAGGAGCTCCCGGGGGATTAAGCGAAATTGAATGGCTTATGGGACCTAATAACCAAGGAACAGCTGGTTTTGAAAGAGCTAACTTTATGAGTAGTCCGTACGAAGATCCTGCTGCAGGTCCAATTGATAGAGGAGGTTGTTTGCCCTTAGCACGAGCAGATGTACGTCCTTTGAGTGATGATGGTAATAACCACGGTAATCATGGTGATCGTCTTGCTCTAGATACCTTCAAAAATAATATTGACCTTTTTTTTAGTCTTATAAGAAGAACGGCTCATCGCGAAGATTTACAAATTATCTCAATGGGTACACGCTATTTTTCCTCCTACGATGCATGCGATGGTTGTCTTCCAATGCTTTATCAAAGTCATCAAAAAATGAGAGATTCTTTAACTTATTTTGCAACAAGAAAAAGTTATGCTTTTTTTGAAGAAGGAGAGTTTAATGAAGAAAATATCATTCCTTTCTCGACATTTTTTTATGCATCACGTCCATACGTAGGAACAAATCCGGGAATAACATACTATGGAGAAGATAGAGGACAGAACAAAAGAAAAATTGCCATAAAAATCCATGGAAACTATTATTTTCCAAATGTACCTTATCAATATGAACGGCCTTCTTTAATAGACTATGATATTGATGATTTTCAAATACGCTTAAATAACGGTGTAGTTAATAAAGGAATCAATGATAGGACTGTTTGGACTTATGTTGATAAACTAAGAGAGAGAATTGTGGGGGGAGCTACTTTTTAGTAGCACATATTACTTATTTCTTCATTTGCTAGGTCTTGAGAATATTGCTTTATGCGTTTTCTCAAGGCCTCTAATTTTTCCACCCTCGAACAGATTTTCTCTTCAGCTCCTTGAACTTTTGGCTGGTAAAAAGCTTAGCGTTCTATCTGTTCTGGAAAATAATTTTGTCCAGAAGAATTCTCCCCCGTGTCTTGGTTATGGATATAATCTTTACCAGTTATCTGCATAATAAGCAGGTCCAGCATAATACAGTTTATAAATAAACTCTTCCAGAGAATCTGCCACTTTGACTGCACCTATGTACCACACAGCATTTGGATTATCTGATTTAGCTTTCATAAACATAAAATAGATAAATCTATTAGGGCTGTACTAGATAACAGGATAAACTGTTCTCTAGTACAGCCCTAATATTTTTAAAAATTAGGCATCATTGTTAAAAATATTTTTTTCACTCTATTATTTCTTTCTAATTTTTGATACAAATCTATTGTAATTAACTTTTTAAGGAGATTCATTTAATGGGTGCCGCA
>Ga0247836_1005850_pt1 | contig 14097 bp, 9 predicted proteins | sample LaCruzMarch2015__4_FD_187116 | JGI IMG/M metagenome (GOLD analysis project Ga0247836, IMG submission 187116) | Freshwater microbial communities from meromictic Lake La Cruz, Castile-La Mancha, Spain - LaCruzMarch2015_14m | ecosystem: Environmental > Aquatic > Freshwater > Lake | place: Spain...
CGGCGAAACCGCTCCCCGGCGGGTGGCGGGCCCGCTTGAGGCCCCGCGGCCAACCGCTGGTTTTCCGACCCGCGGCGAAGAGGAGTTGCGGAAATTCCTCGAAGCGCTCGGCGTACCGGCCAACTCGCCCCCGCCCCCGCCGATTCCCCAGCCGCCGATCGTCGTGCGGCACGTCGAACACCCGGTTCCCGCCGGCGTCGTGCTGCCTGCTCCAACCGCCACGGCGCCGTCGAAGCGACGCGTTCCTACCGCAGAAGAGCGGGCCCTGGCTCGCAGGCTCGCAGCGGAGCATCCGCCGACCGAGACGGAAGCGATTTCGGCGAGATCCATGCTCAAAAACAAGGAAGGCCTGCGGGCGGCATTTGTCCTTCGGGAAGTGTTGGGAAAGCCCGTTGCCCTCCAATCCGAGTAGGTCCGCCCTCCGATCGCACCACTCGCGAATCAGGTCAACAGCAAGGTTACCCCGGAATCCTTGGCACTTTGCCTGAGTGCCTGGTCCAGCGTCGCAAGAGGGAGCCCCCGTCGGAGCGCCAGTTCCAAATAGGCGGCATCGTAGGTCGAAAGTTTGTACTGATATGCCAAGTCCAGGATTTTGCCCCAGGCTTGGGAGTGGGTTTGTCGATCCACGACGATTTCCAAGGCGTTCAAATGGTTGAGGAAAGCTTCGATCCCGGCTTGGTCAATCCGTCCGCGACGTCGCGCCCCCAGAAGAACATTTCCCAATTCCAAATGCCAAAGATCGGGAACCAGTGCAGCGCCCCCGTCCGCAAGGCAATCCAGCAGCGCATCACACTCCGGCGTGGCTTCGTCGGAAAAGACCCACGGCAAGGTTGCTGAACAATCCAGCACCCATTCCCTCACGCCCTACCCTCCTCCCGCAAAATGCGGGCATCCACCCCCTCCAGGCGATAGCGGGTCCGCAGCGAGCGTATCAGCGCTACCGCCTCGGCGCGTCGGCGCGTCTGATCCGCTTCATATCCGATCAAGCGGGCGATAGGACGATCGTGCTTCGAGATCGTGAAAGTGGCTCCATGCCGGACCTTCTCCAACAGCTCTCCCAACTTTGTCTTCGCCTCAAAGGCTCCAATTTGCGCGGGGTCAGGTTCCACAAGCAAAAACTAGTCGCTTCAACTAGTCTGTCAATCGGGTTCCTTTATCCTATAAACCGCAGCTTGAATTACCATGAAGCACTTGAAGATCATGAAGAGGAATGAATGAGGCATGTTCCCGGGCTCCACGGGTCTTCCCCTTTTGGGTGAAGTTGCGGGCCAATTTTCTGAGCCGTCTATTCCTCTGACCCTTCATGTCCTTCATGAACTTCATGGTGAATCTGACCATTTCTTGGGTTTGAACTGCGGGATTTAGGTTTATCCCAACCCGCGTGAATCCTGTGCAGTTGCGCTGCGATGGGTGCGATGCAATCAGGTGCCTGCTCTGGTTGAGCTCGGAGACGAGTTCCTAACTGAATCTTACGGGTTCGCACCCACCTTGTTGGCGGAGCGTTCCGTGGTCGGGAGAGCACGGCCCCTATTTCCGAAACCCAGCCTGCTGGCTACGGGTCTTGGCTTTGCGCGCCTTCGGCGCCGTCAGACTCGGAGGGCGGTTCAGGGGTCGGGAGGATGGCCGATTCACCCATTTCAACCGGTGGTGGGGTCGGGGTCGGAAAGGAATCGATCGGTTCTTTCGGTTCAGGCACCGCAGGCACCGCAGGCGTGTCCGTCGGTTTTTGGGAATCGCGGGGGCTTTTTTTCCGCTTTTCCGACTTTTCTGTTTTGTCGTGCTTGGGCGGATTCGGGCGCGCTGTGTTGCGGCGGGCAACGGTGAGTCCACGTCCCGCGTAATCGGTGACGTGACCTTCATGGAGGAGCCAGGCGAGATCGCGGCGCATCGCGGTCTCTCGCTCGGATTCCTCTGCACCCTCCTTTAGGGGGCGCATGGAAACGAGCGCCGCCCACTGCTCGGCCCGCGGCGTGGAGGTGTGCGACTCGAGGTATTCGAGGATGGCACGGAGGTCATCGGAAACGGGCGTTTCGTTGTAATCGAGAAAACGGGGCCGCGCGGGCCCGGCACACGTGATGTTTTCGTGTGTCTTGAAGACTTGAAGTCCCCGGCCTTCGAGTTGGCGTCCCAGGTAATGCGCGAGCGGGAGGGGAAATCGGTTCAGTTCCTCCCAAATCCCCCGCGTGAGCTGCAGAACGGCGGGCGCAGAGTCGTTAAGAGCCGCCGGGCCCGGGACCAAGATACGCTCGCGCACGGGCACGGCAGCTTCGCCTGCGTGGTGGGCGCGGAAGTGGACCTCCGCATCCGCCCGGGTGGGCAGTCGCACGGGTTCCTCACCTTCCGGAACGATGGTGTAGTACTCGTTACGGACCGTTTGCTGCTCCTTCCACTTTGCGACGAGTTCCTCATCGCGTTCCACGCGGATGCTTCCCTTGTAGGACTCAAACGGCATGTGGGCGTAACGTTCCGCGTGCGTTTTCCGGACCATGGCCGGGTAGTCATGGTGATTGGGCGGACCCAGCAGCGTGCCGCTCAATCCGCAGACGGCGACGAAGGCAAAGACGCCTTTCGGCGGGTCCACGGTAACGGTTTCGGTTCGGTAGAATTTGTCGAAGCTCCCATCCATCGCCCGGCCGGATGCTTCCGCTGCGTTCAACCACAGCGTTCCATCTGCGGCGGACTGAAAGAGCGGGGTGGCGTCGGGCGAACTCTTCGTGAACTCCACCAGGTAGCGTTCGGATTTCTCCAAAACGAGCCGTGCGAGATCGAAGAGCGGATAGGTTTTGCCCGAGGCCTTGATTTGCTTCGCGAGTCCCTCGATGCCCCGTTTGTCGGGTACGATTACACAGTTCCAACCTTGGAGCTGCGGCGCCGGGCGGCGCTCTTGGTAGGGGACCCGGTCTTGGGCGCGGTCGTCGCGGCGCCGGGGTCCGTCCCGCCGATCGGGAGGCCGTCCTCCCGTGGACCCACTGCGCGGTTTTCGATCCCCGCCGCCACCAGGTCCCCGATCGCGACGATCCCCACCTCGCGGTCCGCTGAACGAGCGTTCATCTCCCCCACCGTGCTTCGCGGCCAGGCGCGCCACGTGGTCAGATTCGTCCGCTTCGCGTGCCCAACTCGGGCCGAAGCTCAGCGCAAGGTCCATTCCGAGGTCGGAAAGGTTGGCGTGGTCTTTGGGCTCGTTGCTCATGGTCGTGTCAGGATCGTGGACGGACAATGACTAACAACGCGCCTCGAACTTGCAAGCAGAGCCGCACGGCAGCCGGGAAATTGCTATGTTCCGGAGGGTTCGCACGCCTCGCCCTCCGCGGTTCGCCATTACCCTAAACGGATGTCGTCGCGGTCATCCGACGGCGCGCCCGTTCTTCCGCCTCTGCCAGGCGAATTTTTTCGTCGGGAACCGTTCGCAGCGCGCTCACCAATCCGACTTTGGAAAGGATCCAAATCGCCCACTTCGTGGGATCAAACTGCCATGGTTTCACGCCGTTGCGATAGTCGTGCTGAAACTCGTGATGGTAGTTATGATAGCCCTCTCCGAACGTCAGGATGGCCATCAACATGCTGTCGCGAGCCGAGCACTTGCTCGAGTACGGCCGACTGCCGATGCAGTGGCAGAGCGAATTGATGCAGAAGGTCATGTGGTGAACAAACACGATCCGTGCGGTTCCTGCGATGAGGAACGCACCGAGTGCGGACACCCAGCCGCCGTACAGGAAGCCGACGAGGGTCGGAAAACCGAAGCCCATGGCAATCGCCAACGGAACGTAGTACTGATGCTGCCAACGAACCATCGTGTCCTTCTGCAGATCACGAACCCACGTCAGGGGCGTGTTTGGAGAGGGGCGGAATAAAAGCCAGCCGATGTGGGCGTGGAAGAAACCTTTATTGATGTCGTACGGATCCTCATCGTGATCGACATGTTTGTGGTGGCGACGATGGTCTGCGCACCACGTCAGGGCGGAACTTTCAAACGCCGCGGCACCGAAGAGCAGCGTAAACAGACGCACGGGCCAGGCCGCCTTGAAGGTCATGTGCGAGAAGAGCCGATGGTAGCCAAGCGTGATGCTCATCGCCGTCGCGATGACCAGTGCAAGGAATAGTCCGATCTGGAAAGGATCGAGTCCGAATTTCCAAATGTAGAACGGCACTGCGGTCACCGTGGTAACCAAAGTTCCCAAGAGGAACAGGAAGTTGGTGGGTTCGATTTTGTTCAAAAGCATAGGGTTAGGGTTTGGGTTCGTCTGATCGTTTGGGATGGCTGGGCCTTTGGAAAAATCACTCTTCACCCCGACGCCCTTACCCGACGAGTCGACGCCGGAGCACGGAATCAGGAACGTAGAGTAGGATCGGAAATCGTTTCAAAATCATCTCAAAATTGACCGATTTCGATCCGGCGCGATCCTCGCCGCTTTCCAACCGATGTCAACAGGGATTCCGCAGGGGGACGCGGAGTTTTTCGAGCAAAAGTTTGCCTCTTCTGAGCCGACCATCAGAATTTACAACGTTTCTCTTGAATAAAGCCGCGAATCACGGAAGTTTCCCCGACGTCTCATCATCCCGCGAGTTACGAAAATGTTTCGTGCAAGTTTCGTAATGGTCCCGCGCGATGAGTTTCGCGGATGCGAAACGAGTTCTGCCCGGAGGTTATCCGTAGGGTAGCATTCAGATTGTCCACCTGCCATGTCCAGAGAAGAGCCCATAGAAATTGACGGTAAAATAACCTCGGTCCTCGCCGGGACGATGTTCCGTGTCCTTTTGGACAACAACCACGAGGTCCTCGCGCACATCTCCGGGAAGATGCGCAAACGCTTCATCCGTCTGACCAATGGCGATCGCGTGAAGCTGGAGATGTCTCCGTACGATCTCAACAAAGCGCGCATCGTCTACCGGATCGGCTGACGACCGCGCGGCATTCGGTCGCTGTACGGCAAAATCCCGGGGGCGCTCCTTCCTCGCAATGTAGCACTACCGACAGAATCCCCGTTGGGGGGGTCTGACCAGAGAGATTTTTTATCGTCAGGGAGCGACGAGGACGTTCACTTGGCTTGGGGCGATTTGGGCACCGACGGGCATGTTCGCGTCGCCTTCCCCGTTGTGAGCGGTGATGGAACCGAGGTAGGCGGCTCCGCGTCCGGCCATGAGAACCGTGACACTTCCGAGCGTTACTTGCGCCGGACCGATGAACATTCCGGAAACAACGCCACCAGCCACACCGGCATCGTCACCGCTCGACATCATAATTTCCGTGGTTTCCACGACCGCGTTCAGCCCACCGATCATCACGGTCATCGCTGCCGTGGGCAGTACCGTCTGGGCGAGCATTGCGATGTTTGGATACGGAATGGGGACGGGGCCTGCGGGCGTGGGGGTGTTACAGACGTCCGGCATGGCGAAGCACTCGCCGCCTCCAATGTTTGATGCTGGGCTTCCCATAAATGTTGGATCGTTCGGTTATCGTGAAGGCGTGTTCGAGGCCGTCTCCGGGCGGATCGATGCCCGGGGCACGGGACGTGGCCTTTCGCGTTGGGGAGGTGGCGGGGTCCATCGCTCGGCCGCGAGCCGCGCTTGATCGGTTTTCCGGGCGGTGCCCAGATCAACCCCCGACCAATTCACCTGCACGTCCGAAGTGCCATGGAGATTAGCCCCGTCGAATGTCGCGCCCGCCACCACTGCACCATTGAGGATCGCGAGCGATAAGTTGGCGTAGTTCAAACAAGCGCCTCGAAAATTGCCCCCCTGCGCGTCCGCGCCGGCCAGGTTTGCTTTCGTGAGATTGCTCCCTTCGAAGATCGCACCCTGGAGTTTCGCCTCTAGGAACGCCGCCTGGGAAAGATTCGCCCGACTGGCCTCGACCTTCGTGAGGTCTGCCCCCACAAACTGGGTATTCACCGCCTGGCACCCAGATAGGATGGCGCCACGGAGATCAGCCCCCATCAGATTGCAACGGCTTAGCACGACGCCCGGCATTTCGCATCGGGACAGATTCGCACCCGCCATGTTGGAGGATTGAAAGCTCATCCCCTCCATCGATTTTTGGTTGAGGTCCATTCCCCGGAGATCGCAGGTGTCGAATGTCGTGCGCGATAGTGTCGCGGTTTTCAGCGCCCCTGGCGGGAAAGCCGTGCGAAGGAACGTCGTGCCCGTGAGATTCACCTCCCGAAGGGACGTGAGATTGAAAACGGTGTGACTCACCTTCGCCCGCGCCAGGGATCCTCCATCGAGGTTGGAACGCTGGAAAGACGACTTCTCGATTTTTGCGTCCTCGAGATTGACCCCTTGAAGATTGCACTGCGAAAATGTCGTTCCGGAGAGGATGCATTGGTCGAACCGACTCGATTCGAGATTGCAGTTCGTGAAAACCGCGTCACTGAGGTCCTTCCCGTATAGAACGAGGGCTCCGAAATTCGTCGACTCGAACCGCGCGCCTCGCCATTCCGTGCTTAAAAACAACTGCGGGGAAAATGCGGCCCGTGCGAGGCCGGCGCCGCGCAGGCTGGTTTTCTCGAACTTCGCGTCACGGAGATTCGTTTCTTCGAGAAGAGCCTTGTCGAGGACGGTTTCCTCGAGGTTTGCCCCGGTGAGGTCGGCACGCGATAATCTCGCTCCGACCGCGCTGGCAAAGGAGAGGTTGACCCCCGCCATCGCCGCGGAGACAAAGCTGGCCTCGGGAAATTTGGAAGACGAAAGATTCGCGCCCTCGAGTTTCGCCCCGTCGAAGTTTGCCCCGGCAAATGAGCGGTTCGAGAGATCGACGCCAGTGAGGGTCGACTCCCGGAAAAACGTGTGATCGCAGTTCGCAGGCAAAGTCGCGCCTTCGAAGGTGCAGAGTCGGAAGAACGCTCGCGCGACGCGGGCCTCCGCGAACCGCGCGCTGGCGAGCCGTACTTCATGGAAGCCGGCAAGGGTGAGGGTACAGTGTTCGAAGTCGGCCTCCTTCGCCTCGCAGTTGCCAAAAACCACCTTGGAGAGATCGGAGTGCGTGAACGCGCAGCCGTTGACCACGCATTCGAAGAAACCTGCTTCCACGAGTTTCGCATGCGATAAGTCACTTTGAACCAACTTGCATTTTGCGAAAGCCCCCTGCATGAGGTCTGCGCCTTGAAAGGAGACGCGATCAAATTCGCACGATAGAAACGACGCCTGCGTCATCGCACAGGCATCGAATTTGATGGAAGCCCCCTTGCACTGCGCAAACGAAGCTCCGGAAAGATTCGTCCTGGTGAATACCGTGTTCGATAGATCGCAGGCGGAGAATGTTGCTTCGGGAAACTCCGCACCCGAAAAAGTGCAGCCGTCGAGATTTACCCGCTGCAGGACGCTCTGCCGGAAGCTCACTCCGGACAGTCGCTGCCCCGACAGATCCATACCTTGCAGCATACACTTCTCGAGAGATGCCCCCGCCGAAATCCGGCGCAGAGCTTCCTTTTTTGTCAGCGATTCCATGGTCGGTGTGCGGGCGGTTTATCGGGCGAGGAGTTTTCCGCTGGTGATGGCGCGGTTCCACGTGGCGTGCAGAAGTTTGGCGTCCCAAAGTCCCACATCGTACAGATTCGAGTCGTCCAGATTCGCCTCGGTCAGATCGGCCCGAATCATCCGCGCGTGCAGCAGGTTGGCGTTGGTAAGGACGGCGCGCTGCAGGATGGCGTCCTCAAACGTGCATTTTCGCAGGTCGCACCGGTCAAAGTTCGTGCCGCAGGCGGAGCATTCCGTGAACTGACCGCGCACGAGGACGGATTGCTCAAAGTTCGCATCATCAATCAACGCGCCCTTCCAGATGGATTCCCTGCCTTGGATTCGGAAGAAAACGGCACCGGAAAAATCCGCCTTGTTGCCACCGCGAAAGGCGGTCAGGTCTGCCTCGGAAAAATCGGAGCCCACGGCGCTGGAACCCGCGAAATCCGCTCGCTGAAGCCTCGCCCGGAGGAACTGGGCATCCGTCAAGGTCGCTTCGGAAAACGCCGCGCGGGGCAGATTCGCGTCATGAAACAACGCTCCGGTGAGTTTTGCTTTGCGGAAATCGGTCCAGTCTCCCACGGCTCCGCGAAAATCCGCCGCTCCAAATGCGAGTCCGGACATTCTCGTCTTCCGCAAGATCGACCTCGCCCACACGGCCCCGGCGACCTTCGCATCCTTGAGATCCGCACCGGATAAATCGGCCTCGGAAAAATCGGTCCCCTCTAGATCTGCTCCGCTCAAGTTCGCTCCGATCAACTTCGCTCCAACCAGAGAAGCACCCCGGAACGACGCTTTCGCCAGCACGGCGCGGGTGAAATCCATTCCTCCGAGGTCCAGCCCGGAGAAATCCGCGCCGCTGAGATCTGCGCCCACGAATCCCTCTGTTTTCGCTTTCTCGAGCAATTCCGGCGTTTTCGGAACCTCCGGCTTCGGCTTCGGTGCGGTTGCGGCAAGCATCGCCGCGACCTGTGCCTCAATGGCCGCCTTCTCGGCGAGCGCGGCTTTCTCGGGATCTCCGACCGCCTGCGCTTCGTCCACTCCACGCAGGACCTCATCCCGCTGCGCATCCGGGATTCCCCCCGCTTTCGCAGACGCCGCAAGCTTGTCCCGCAAGACAACCAGACTGTCCGGCAACGATTTGGCAGACGCTGCCATTCCCCCGGACCCGGCCTTGGTCTGCTCCAGCCGGGCAAGGGCCTGGGTCTCCAGTTGCATGGCCTGCGCCTCAAGCTCTGCAGACTTCGCCAGCGCGCCCGCAAGGCGAGCCTGCACGGCGGCAACCACTCCCTCGAAATCGGGAGAAGGCACCGCCCGCGGCTTTGGCGCCTCCCGCGGCTTGAACTCCTCATCCATCATCGCCCGGTAATCCCGGGGCGGCGCCCCGATCGGCTCGGCAAGAAAGAGCAAATGACGCACTTTTGCCAGCTTGAGGGTCGCAACCGGGGAACGCCCACGCCAGACGAGGATCAGCTTCCCGGCATCGAGATCCACCCAAACCGTATCCAAATCCATGTCGATCTCGCCGAAGCGGTCAGAGTCGCCCACCGTCCGGGTCATAAAACAACGTACCAGCAAACCCGGAAGCCGACACCGGTACACGCGGTGATCGCGGTGGAGGTTGAGGAACTCCAGATCCTCATCGCCAACGAAGTAACCCTGATTCCACTGAGCCGGGGGAGACGCATTGAAGTAGCTCCAATCGAAATCGTGCGGCATCCACGGCCAATGCTCGTCAAGCCACGCCTTGTCGTAGGTTCCCAGCTTCTGTCGACGTATCTCCCACGATCCAGGAATCGGACCCAACCCAGCCGGTTGAACGTTGGATCCCCGATTCACCACCGGGAACTGGGGGTTCTCAAAGTTGGGCAAAAGATCGGTCTCGCGGCCGCGGCCGATCGGATTCGGCTCGAATCCCGGTCCGCCCCAGGCATTGGCATAGGTCAGCTTGACCTCCGAAACGGGTTCGGGGTCCGACTGAACCACGCCCGCCCCTCGGTGGATCCACCGCCGGTTCCCAAACACATTAAACGTCCGAGCGATCGACCCCACCCTCGCGCGTATCGGGAAGGCGTTGGTCGTGGGGACCGGATTGTACGCTGTTCCCACCACCGCAAACTCGCCATTCGGCTTGTACGGGACGAAGTCCGAGGCGTACTTGACGCCCAGTCCGGGGTCGTCATCGATGAAGACATCCCCGCTTACAAAATCAGGCCCCTTCTCCCACGGCACCGGATCCTTTCCGTTTTCGATCCGGAATGTGGCCTTCACAAAAAACGACGCACTCAATCCGTCGATCGCGGGCTTTACCGAGGCGGGAAGCTGATTGACCACCCAGCCCACCCGAAGCAGTTCCTTGTTGAGGTTTGCGATTTTCAAGAGATCAAGAAAAGGGGTTAGCCGATGTTCACCATCTCCCCTTGAAGGAGAATGGTCGGGGAAGTGAGCAGCAGATCCGCGTCAAGAAAAACAGAGCTTCCTGTTATCGATTTCACGAAAACCTCGCCGGCCGTGATCGTTTTCATTCCCGTCACTGTCTCCGTGCTCGCTCCCGCCACGGTGGACGTAACAGATGCATACGTGCCGGTGACATCCCCGACTGTCTCCGTGCGCGCTCCCGTTACGGTAAGCGTGTCGGTTCCCGTAACGACCGTCGTTCTCGCATTGGCAGTCATGGTGGTGTTCGTGTTCGTGATCACCACTTTTGCCGGTGCCTGGAAAAGTTTGGTCATGCCGCCTTTCTCAATTTGCCAGCCGCGAACGTACTTGAACGCAAACGGGAAGAGAACTTCGAACTTTCCGCCCACGATGAACCCGAATTCTCCTCCAAAGATGATCTTGGTGTACGCTCCGATATAGAAATTCCACGCAAGGCCGAAGACGTTGCTGGTCTTGATCCCACCCACCCACTCATTCCAGGAGCCCCATGTCCAATGGCTCTTGTCCCCGCCGGTTTTCTCCGAGTTATTCCCCGGCGCATCCGTGGCCACACTTTTCTTCTGGGGATTGAACGTCACCGTGCTCTGGCCATCCGTGATCACCAGGCTCTCGGTGCCCACCGTCGAATCCATCGTGATCTTGTTGCTGACATTCTGCAGCAGAACCTTCTGAGCGGTGGAGGTCGCATCCATCTGCAGAATGTTCTTCCCGGTGGCGTTGCCAAAATACGAAACGTACGGCTGCTGCGTCGGGTCGATCGTCGGAGGGATGTCTGAATTGTAAACGCGCCCCGTGACGAGCGGACGGTCAGGATCCCCATTCTCGAAACTGACCACCACCTCGCTGCCTACTTCGGGAATGAACTGCGACTGCAGGTCTTTGTCCGCAGAGTTTTGCGAGACACGAACCCTGCATGTCGGCGGAGATCCTCCCACCCGATCCCAATGGAAGCGCACGTAGATGCTCCCGAGAGAGTCGGTAGCGAATGTTTCCGTTGTGCTTCCTGAAGAATCGACGACCGTCGCGGTCTGAGGACCTGCGATCCGAGGCTTCGGGGTGACCCGTGCCGGACGGAAAACGTGGCCGGGAGCCAGCGTGTTAAATACGCATGTGGCCGAGAAACCTGTATCTCCGGAGTCGTCGGCATCGAAGGGAGCCGAGGTGATGCGCAGGACGAGATCGGTCGTGAGCATGGCGACGTTCTGGTCCGACCGACGGTAGCCGCTCATCGTAAACGAGAAACCTGCGGCGATCCCCAGTGCGTTCGACGACCCCCGCTGGGTGACGAGCTTTGCCTGCTGCTCCTGGATCCGGATTCGCGCGATTTCCAACCCCGCGTCCGCCGTCGCGTAGTTGCCGGGGTAGTGATACTGCGAATACCCCGCCTGCGCGTACGACTGCGGAATGCTGGCACTCTCGGCCAGCAGCACCTTGGGATGCAGGTAGTCGTAGTCATCGACGGTATAACTTCCAGACTCGACCTGCTGCTCGATCACCCACTCGTAGATGTGCTCGCCAACATTCGACCCATGCTGGTCTGCGCTGAACGGGATGGTTTCGTAACCCGAGAAATTCGGCTGTTTCGATCCTGTGTCGCAGAGCACCAGCGTGTGAGCGGAACTCGAGTGAACGAAATAATAATAAATCCCGTAATCCTCCATCAGCCTGCTGACGAAATCGAATGCGGTTTCGTCATACTGCACGCAGAACGGGAGTTCGTGGTAAGTCGCCGTGAGGGCACTTTGAAAGTCCGTGAAGCCGAATGATTTGAAAACCGACTGCACGATGGCGGGGACGGTTTTGTTTTGGAAGATTTTGCAGTCGGATGTCCGGGTGAGCATCCAAATCCACGGAACGAGCGTCGCCCGGTAGTTGGTGAGTTTCCCCGAAAAGCCCACCTGTTTGAACGTGCTGATGTACCCATTAAAATAACGCTGCTGGTAGGTCGGGAGATTGACCGCGATAGTCGCTTTCTGGCCGACGATCATGTCGAACTTGATGTCATCGTCGGTGCTCTGGAGATCCATCTGGATCGAAAACGGACGACCAAGCTGTTCCCGGCACGCGAAGTTTCTCAGGAGTAGGACGTCAGTTCCCAGCGGAGTGGTGATTGAAATCTGTCGGTCCGCTTGAGTGGGAGACGAATTCATGGTTCGAAAGTGTCCGACAGATCGCGAGGGATCAATCGATTTTCTGGATGCGCGGAAAATTCACACGCCTAACCGCGCACCAGAGAGCGTCCATCTACGGGGATGCCGTATTGAACGCGCCGAAGTCGCCCACGGCCCCCGCACCCGTGGGGCCGAAGGAGTTTCCGGAAATGTGGTTGTACCACGTCTGAGAAAACAGGATCCCGTACCCAGCGATCGCAGCGGCGTAGGTCTGGGCGGAAACCGGGAGGCCTGGGTTGCTTTGCGCGATGAAATTGAAGGAAAAACCGTTGTACGCACAGTCGTAACCAAAGACGGCCAGACCTTGAAAGTCCTGACCACCCACGATGTTGTATGAAAATGTATTGGCAATCGATCCGGCGAACACGAGCGCCCCGTAGGATTGCGGACCCGCATCCGCGAACGCCGGGCCCGGTGTGGAATAGAGCCCAATCACATTGGCCGAGACCAGATTCGAACTCGATCCGCCCTCTCCCGAGGTTCCGAACACCACGCCGCCCAGCGACCCAAAACAGATCTGATTGTAAGAAATCTCGTTGAACGCCGCGTTTCCGGAGAGCAGGACTCCGGCATACCCGCTGAAGATTTGCATCCCGGAAACGATGTTGCCCGTGTTCGTGGCGGACGCCATGCGCACGCCGATCGAGGCATTCAACTGGTTGGGAACGGAATCGCCATTGAGGGTCGGTTCGTTGAATCCGTACACTTCATTGTAGTTGTAGGTTCCCTGCACGCGGTTGGCCACCGCGCCGGGACCAAACTCGATCCCCGTTCCGAGCACGTCATTGGCAACGGCCCCGGTGTTGGACAGGAGATTGCCGCTGGTGTAGAGCCCGTTCCACGGCTGACCAGGCAGTCCGCCAACAAGGACGCCGGTGTCGCCTCCCCAGAACTGACTCAGAAACACCCGGTTGTTGCTGGAAGCGATCCATAGACCCGTGGCGTTCGTCTGGTCCGGCGAATCCATTGCGGTGCTGCATTCGATCAGTACACAGCCGTTCGCCCCGGGGTCTAGGGTGATTCCCACGTTCCCGATCTCATTCGAAAGTCCCACCGATACCGCCGTGAGGATGGTACCCGGGCCGTTGCCGGTGACGAAAATTCCCCGCCCGGTAAGACGAAGGAACGCGGAGTCGGTGACCGCAACCTCTCCGGCGTCCACCATTAGCCCCAGCCCGCTGTAATTTTGGAACAGCACGCCGGATACTTCTGCGGCGGCGCCGGAGAGATCGATGCCGATGCCCGTGAAGTTCTGCAGGCGCATGTCGGAGAAGGTGCAGTCGGTTGCCCCGGGTTGCACAAGGATGCCTGTCCCGCCGAATTCGCCCACGATGACATTCCGCAGCTCTGTTTGGTCCGCCGTGGCCCCGATGATGATGAGCGCCTCGCCGCTGTTGTTCCCCGCTATGAGCGGCCAGGTGGTCACGTCGCTACCGGGTCCCGTCCAAAGCATCGGCCGGGAAATCGTGACGGAATCATTGAGGTAAATGGTCCCCAAGCCGGCAATAAACGAAAGCACGGTGTTCCCGGAGGTGTCGGCGTTGGCGAGCGCCAGCTCATAAGCGAGGGTGCCGGGCCGGGTGGGGTCGCCGTCGGAGTTGGTTACGTAGAACGTCGCAGCCCGGGCGTCGGCGCAGACGAACAACCCGAAGGCAACGACGAGAAGGCAGAGAGCCGGCCGAAACGGATGGGCTGGCGTTGACATGAAGTAACTATCCACCGGGTCGGGGAGATGCGCGAGGGGAATTCTCCATGCGTCCGGTTCAATTCAGCAGATCCTGAAGCTGTGCCATCGCACGGAAACGCGATTCCGGCACGTTGATCAGTTCGTCGAAAGTGCCCGATTCCACGATGCGCCCCCTTTCAAGGACATGGATGACATCGGCATTGCGCACGGTGGAAAGCCGATGCGCCACTAAAATGACGGTCATCGTGCCTTTCATCTCGGTGATGCTCTGCTGAACATCGCTTTCCGACTGCCCATCCAGCGCGCTCGTCGCCTCGTCCATGAGCAGGATGTCCGGCTCACGAAACA
>Ga0247836_1005852_pt1 | contig 14097 bp, 11 predicted proteins | sample LaCruzMarch2015__4_FD_187116 | JGI IMG/M metagenome (GOLD analysis project Ga0247836, IMG submission 187116) | Freshwater microbial communities from meromictic Lake La Cruz, Castile-La Mancha, Spain - LaCruzMarch2015_14m | ecosystem: Environmental > Aquatic > Freshwater > Lake | place: Spain...
AAAGAGGATATGGCCTACGGACGCTTCCAGCCGGGCACCGGAGACCACTCTCTTCGACACGCCCCGGGTGGCCATGTGGCCTCTGAGCGTGCAGACCCGCCCTGATGCCCGATCCTCTTACCGCTTGCGCGTCCTCGCTCAGTGCGGTTAACCATCAACATCAACAATGAACCTCATCCCCATTGTTTGGTGGAGAGCCCCAATCCGCCACTCGAAATGAGTGGCGGAGTCTACGGGGCTCGAACCCGCAACCTCCGCCGTGACAGGGCGGCGCTCTGACCAATTGAGCTAAGACTCCTTACCCGAACCGACGGATTTGTCGGGACGGACTAATTAAATTATGGGTTTGCCTGGGCCGGGGCAAGCGGGATTATCAAAAAAGTTGATTTCGATGTGCAGGATGCAAGCGCCGGAGGGCGTCTGTATCATCGTGGGACTGGTGACCCCGGCGGGTGAGGTCGTGCAATCCATTGGAGGGGGGAACACCCCTCGGACCGTTTAAAAGCACGGTAAAAGGTCGAGAGATCTTCAAATCCGCACTCGAAGGAAGCGGTGGTGGGGCTGCGGTGGCCGTGAAGGAGCAGGTGTTTGGCGCGGGCAATGCGGAGAGCCCGGAGCCGCGTCGCGTAGGAAGTGCCTGCAATTTCCGAAAAGAGCGATGTAAAACGCCTTCGGCTGAGACCGACACTTCGCGCGGCATCATCAATTCCCGTCGCCCGGAAGTATTCGGACTCCAGGTCATTTGCAAGTTGTGCCACCCTTTCACGGGGAGACATGGAAGCAGGTGGTTCGGCGGCGGCCTCCCCGTGGGCCAGAAGCCTGCCGATCACGGCGGCGACGAGTCCGCAGCGCAACCAGGGCGAGTTCCTGCCCAGCGCTGCGATTTCCCGGACGTCCCGCAGAATTTGTCGCAGGGCAACCGGGTTGCGACAGAGCAGTATCCGGTTCGGGTGGGAATTCCGCAGGGTTAGTGGAAACTCTGCCGACACACAGAGCACATACAAGGTGAGGGGATTTCCTCTCTCGTCGGAGATGCGGTGGATGGAGTTTTCCGGGACGAAGGTAGCGACTCCCGGATGCAAGGGGACTGCGTTTTCCAGGCCCGATCGGAGGGAAATCCGGCCCCGGCCACGCAAGGGAATGAGAACTTTATGAAACGGGTTGGACGTCCACTCCATGAGGAAATGGGTCGAGTGAATACTCTCAAGTAGGCAGATCCCCATTGCGTCAAAACGGGCCTTCATGGGCTTGATCGAGGGTAGCGGGGCGTGAGGACTTGCCTGCATGGAGACGCCATTCTTTCCGCGATTGCCCGAATTGCAAATGGCTTATTTCCCAATGCGCCAAGACAGCAGAGGAGGTTTGTGACAAAACGCAGGGATGTCTACTCCATCAATTCTCACCACAACCGTCGGTTCCTATTCTCCCATTGACTGGCTTGCTGCGCTTCCCAGCGAACAGGCGGTTCTGGATGCGACAGCCGTCGTCATCGGCACCCAGCGCAGGGCGGGCATCGACCTTCCGACAGACGGTGAACTCTACCGCTTCGATGTCAATCATCCCGATACGAACGGAATGATCGAATACTTCATTGCCCGCATGGGAGGCGTCTCAACCGATGTAGGGCTTACGGATGCGAAGGCGTTTCGCGCGAAGCAGGAGATGAGCTTCCGCCGCAAGCCTGCGGGTGTGGTGCGCGGGCCGCTCACCGAAGGGGTCCTTGACCTCTTTGAGGATTGTTCCCGATCGGCCTCCGTGGCTGGAGGGAAGTTCAAGTTCACCCTCACAAGTCCGTATATGCTGGCCCGGACCCTGCTCGACAGCCACTACGGCGATTTTGAAAAACTCACGATGGCCATTGCCGACGTGCTGGCCGGGCAGGTTGCGGGGCTGCCCTGTGCCTGTGTCCAGGTTGATGAGGCGAATATCCCTGGCAGCCCCGAAGGCGCTCCCATTGCCCAGGCGGCAATCAATCGCATCCTGGACGAGGTCGAGGTCGAAAAGGCGGTGCACTTCTGCTTTGGCAACTATGGGGGACAGACCATCCAGCGCGGCGCGTGGCAACCGCTTCTTGATTTTCTCAACGGCCTCCATGCCGATCACCTTGTGCTTGAACTCGCCCACCGCCCCGAATCCGATCTTGAAGTGCTCGCTGATATTGACCCCCGCATCCGCCTGGGAGTCGGAGTGATTGACATCAAAGTCAACCACGTGGAGACGCCGGATGAAGTCGCCGGGCGCATTGAGCGCGCGGTGAAAGCCGCCGGACCCGACCGGGTCGGCTGGGTGCACCCCGACTGCGGATTCTGGATGTTGAAGCGCTCGATTGCCGACCGGAAGATGGAAGCCCTGGTCAAGGGGCGTGACATGTTTCTCGGCTAGAGCGGTTAAAAAAATGTCGTAGCCGCCGTCGTGAGACGGTGGCCTCCGCCATCCACTCGAGTTTCTATTCGGGCTTGAACCAAACCATCAGGGAGACGGTCACCAGGAACCAGACGGCAAACACAACCTTGTTGACCTTCTTGTTCGGGATGTTGCCGATGAAGTAGGCACCGATCCAGGAGACCGACCAGACGGCGATCGGGATGAAATCTGTTTTCGTCAAAAGCACTGGAGGGGCTGCGAAGAAAACACCGATCACAATAACGATCCAGTCCAGAACCTTACCAGGGACGCCCTTGATTCCAGGAACGTCAGGGATCAGGCGGCCAATGTTGAACGCAAATGCTTGGACAAGAAACGCCAGCAGGATGAGCAGGATCATAGGTTTATTCGTCGTTGAGGGGGCCGACGCCGACAAGCCACAGCTTGAGAAATGCCATGATCTGGGCACGCTCCATGTTGTTGGCCGAGAGATTCATGGTGACTTTGCTGTATACGGGGGTTCCCTCCGGCGTGAGTTTGTCTTCGTAGTCCACGGTACCTGTCAACCCCGGTTTGGAAGCATCGACCGCAAAAAAGCTTTCTTCATCGACCTCTCCCGCAGTGAACGTCTCATCGGAGGGCTGAACCCTGTCCTCGTTCCATCTCAGGTTGAACACATATTGGCCTTTTCCGTTGCTCGCCCGGTTGGGGTCTTCGATCCATCGGATCGATCCGGTGACCTTGTCCGGTGTTTTTGATCCGGCCGGGGTCAGGTTGATTCCCGAGGTGATCCAGGATCCGCTTTCTCTGTCGTAGACCAGTTTTCCGTCCACGGTCACCGGTCCATAGACCCCGAGCGGGCCCTTGGCGAGGGTCAGTTGGCGGAAGTCCATGGGGTCGGTGTTTGTGGCGGTATAGGTTGCCACCTTGCCACCTGTGAGCTTGCGGACGAACTTTGCCGAGCCGCCCCCCTGTGCCCCTTTGCCAATCATGATCCCTTCGAAGAAATCCGTAAATCCGGCCTGGTTGCCCACGGTCTGAATCTGGATGCGGGGACGGGAATTGGTGTCTCCCGCTCCATTCCAAAGGTATTCGCCCCGGTCGTTGGTGATGACCGTTCCCAGCCAGTCGCCAAGATAGGTGTCCTTAAACTTCCATGCGAGCTGGTAAAAGAGCTTCCCCTTTTGGATTTCTTTGCCGAGCAATTTGCTCACGATCCTCGGGGTTCGCTCGATTTTTCCTTTGATGCCGATGCTCCCGGCCGAGAGGTCGACTTTGTAGAGATCGGAGACGCCTTTGTTGGGATTGCCTTCGTTGTCCGTGTTGCCGGGTATCCGGGTGTTGAAGGTGATTTCAATGGTGCCGCCAATGGCGGGGCCGGTGACAGATTTCTGGGCGGCTGCATTGGTCACGGGCAGAGCGAGGAGCAGGCCGGTGAGCAGGGCGAAGGTTCCGGATTGGAGTGGTTTCATGGGTGTGGGGCGTTGAGGAGCAATACTTCCTGTTTTTCCCCCGATTTTCTACCAAGAACTTTCCCGGACCCTCCTTTTTTGTTTTGCGGAAAATGGCACAAACAAACATTGGACGCGGCGGGCAAAGTTGGAGAATCTGTCCGCTGATTAAAAATACCCATGAGCACACCGAATATCCCCTCCCTTGAGTTGGCCGCACGTGACGCGCGCGGTCTTGCGATGGACGCCGTCACAAAATGCAAATCCGGTCACCTTGGCCTGCCGCTTGGCGCAGCGGAGATCGGCGCGGCGCTTTTCGGCGAGGCCCTCTCCTACTGCCCCGACCACCCCCACTGGCTCAATCGGGACCGGTTCATTCTCTCCGCCGGACATGGGAGCATGTTCCTTTACGCGTGGTTGCACCTTGCCGGATATGACCTCTCGCTCGAGGAGGTTAAGAATTTCCGTCAGCTCCACAGCAAGACGCCGGGGCATCCGGAATTCCGCGAAACCCCGGGCGTCGAATCCACCACCGGGCCGCTGGGTCAGGGTGTCTCCAATGCGGTTGGATACGCGATATCGGCCAAGATGTGCGAGGCCCGGTTCAACACTCCGGAGCACACGATTTTCGATCACCACGTCGTGGCGCTCGCAGGGGACGGCTGTCTTCAGGAGGGTATTTCGCATGAGGCGTCGGCGCTTGCCGGGCACCTCGGTTTGGACAACCTGATTCTTTTTTACGATTCGAACGACGTGACCCTCGATGCCATGGCCAACGTCACGCAGAGTGAAGACACCGCCGCCCGCTTTGCCGCCTACGGATGGGATGTGCAGCAGATCGATGGAAACAACATCGCAGAGGTGCTCGGGGCCTTCCGCAATGCCAAGTCGGCTGCAAGCGGTAAGCCGCAGTTCATCGTCGCCAAAACCCTCATCGGGAAAGGGATTCCCGAAGTCGCGGGAACCAACAAGGCCCACGGCGAAGCCGGCGTCAAATTTGTCGCCGAGGCCCGCAAGGCACTCGGCCTGCCGGAGGAATCCTTTTTCGTTGCGCCGGAGACCCGGGCGTACTTCACAGACCACAAGGCGCGCCTGGAAAAACTTCACTCCGCATGGGAGGCGAAATTCTCCGCATGGCGCGAGGCAAACCGGGACCTCGCGGCTGAGCTGGATGCGGCCCTTGCCAGCAAGGTTCCCGATCTGCTTGCGGCGATCCCTGCCTTCGACCCATCGGCTGCCATCGCCACACGCAAGGCCGGAAGTGAAGTTCTCCAGCCGATCTGTGCAAAAATGCCCCTTTTGATCAGCGGCAGCGCAGACCTGCATGGATCGACGCTCAACTACATCAAAGACGGCGGGGACTTCAACCGCGCCAACCGGAGCGGGCGCAACCTGCATTTCGGCATTCGCGAACACGCCATGTGCGGGATCCTCAACGGCCTCGCCTACGACGGAATCTTTCGCCCGAGCGGCGCGACCTTTCTGGTCTTCAGTGACTATGGAAGGCCTTCGATCCGGCTCGCAGCGCTTTCGAAGCTGCCGGTCGTTTATATTTTCACCCACGACTCGGTTGGCGTGGGCGAGGACGGTCCGACGCACGAACCGGTCGAGACGGTTGCCGCTCTGCGGGCGATCCCGGGGCTGGATGTCATCCGGCCAGCGGACCCCGAGGAGACAGCTGGTGCATTTGCCGCGGCGTTCGAGCACACCGACGGCCCGACCATGCTTGTGCTCTGCCGCCAGAATGTTCCGACTCTGTCTTCAATTCCGGTTGAGGACCGCAGGCAGGGAGTCTTCAAGGGAGGCTACATCGCAAAGAAGGAGTCCGCTCCTCTGGAAGTGATTCTTCTCGCGACCGGCAGCGAGCTTCAGCACGCCCTGGCAGCCGCAGAGACGCTCGGTGCCGGAACCCGCGTGGTATCCATGCCCTGCTTCGAGCGCTTTGAGCGCCAGGATGCCGCCTACCGCGAGCAGGTGCTCCCTGCCTCGTGCCGCAAGCGGGTCTCCATCGAAGCCGGAATCTCTGACCCTTGGTTCCGGTTTGTCGGCCTCGATGGCCGGACAGTAGCCATCGATCGCTTCGGTCTGAGCGCTCCAGGCGGCGAGGTGATGAAAATCCTTGGCATGACGCCCCAATACGTGATGGATGCGGTTCGCAGTCTCTGAGCCGGGAAAAATCCGTGACTTCCGTCCGATTGCACCGGGCGGTTCTTCGCGTTAGGCTTGGCCTTCACGCTTAAGTGATGCGACGCTCATGAGTATCGAAAAATTCGACCCGGCTGAAATCCGGAAGAAGTCCGCCGCATTCGAGCAGGCTCCGCCGGGAGAAATTCTCCAATGGGCGTGGGAGACCTATGGAGACAGGGCCGCGATCGGCACGAGCTTCCAGGGTGCAGGGTTGGTGGTCATGCACACCGCCGCCACGCTCGGTCTCGGGTTCCCGTCCTTCACCCTCGATACCGGACTCCTGTTTCCGGAAACCCTCGCCCTCAAGGCGGAGATCGAGAAAACCCTCGGGATCACCGTCGAGTCCATCGTGCCCGAGCAAACCGTCGCTGAACAAGCCTCCGAGCATGGACCCGAACTTTGGAAGCATAATCCGGACCTTTGCTGCGGCTTGCGAAAGGTGCTTCCTCTGCAGAAAAAACTCGCGGAACTTGACGTCTGGATCACGGGACTGCGCCGCCAGCAATCCTCTGAGCGCGAGACCACGGGCATCGTCGAACTCTACCATTTTGACGTGCTCCGGGACCGCTATATCATCAAATTGAACCCCATGTCCAACTGGAGCCGGGAGGAGATCGATGCCTACCTCTCCAAGCATAACCTCCCCCGCAACGCCCTGGCCTCCAAAGGCTACCGCTCGATCGGCTGCCAACCCTGCACGCACCCGGTGGGTGAAGGCGACAGTGAACGGGCCGGACGCTGGACCGGCTTCAACAAAAGCGAGTGCGGAATCCATACCTTCCTGGGCAGCAGCATCTAGCGAGGCACTGCCTCAGGCCAAGCAAGACATGTTCACAAACTTCTGCCCTCTTCTGCTGGCAGCCCCAATTTCCAGTGCCTCGCTAAAAGACTTTTCGCTGCGAAAAGTCCTATAGATTCCTTGAGGGAGAAGGTGGATAAACAGAGAGAATGCAAAACTTGACTCAAATGCATCATATTTTGAAATTCAAGGAATCTAGCAGCCTGTCGGACTTAAATTGAAAACAATTTCCCTCATGGATAATTTCTTCGCAAAAGGAAGCCCAATTCCAGACCGGCTGCTGAATTTTAAAGACCACATGCCCGCCTAATCGGCCCCACCGGATCGAGATCCCTGAATTCAAATTCCATGACGGACGAACCCGAGGAAAGCGATGCCGAACTGATGTCCCGCGCAGGGGGAGGGGACCTTGCCGCCTTCGAAGTCCTTGTCCGCCGCCACCAGCATGCTGTCATTGGCACCGCAGCCAAAATGCTCGGTTCCCACTCGCGGGCTGATGATATTGCCCAAGAGGTCTTCCTTAGGGCTTGGAAGTCGGCAGCCCGCTACCGGCCGGAGGCGAAGTTCACGACGTGGCTCATGACCATTACCCGCAACCTGGTGTTCAATGAATTCCGCTCCACCCGCAGAGCCACCCTCCTTCCCCTTGATGCGGAGGAGGATTCTCCTCACCATGAAATCGCCGACCCCAAACAGCAACCGGCCGGGGTGCTCGCTGCCGGATCAGAACTGCAGGCCGCCATCGATGCCGCCATTCAAGCCCTCCCCGAAAAACCACGCCTCGCACTCATCCTGCGGCGCTACGAGGATATGCCTTACGAGGATATCGCCGCCGTTCTCAAAACGTCCGTTCCTGCAGTAAAAAGCCTCCTCTTCCGCGCTCGCAATGAACTTAAAGAGTCTTTGGCTCATTATTTGTAAAACCTGGACGACAATTCGGTTTTTCGCTCTAAAAAATATAGTAATAAAATTTAACAAACACCTTGTCCACAGGTTTATATAATAATAAAAAACTCAAAAAAAATACTTCTAAATTCAAGCGTGAAATCCCCGGCCTTCAGCCAGAGATTCCGGCATTTCGGAGTCTTTTGGTTTATTTTTTTAGCATCATTTACCCATGCCGCTCCCTTTCGTCAGGTGGTCGTTGCGATAGCTCCGACCTGGGATTCCCCTTCGGGCCGGATGCAGCTTTTCGAGCGTCAGGGGGGCCGCTGGACTGCCGCCGGGGAGCCCGTTCCGGTACTCTTTGGGAGGGCAGGTTTGGCATGGGGAAGGGGCTTGCATGGAGAGGGTGGGGAGGGTCCGGGGAAAGTTGAGCGGGACAAGAGGGCTCCGGCGGGGCTTTTTCAGATCGGTAGGATTTACACCTATGATGAGGCTCTTCCTGAGGGGGCCCATTACCCCTTCCACACCATCGGGGAAGGCGATGCCTGGATCGATGATCCCGAACATCCGCAGTATAACCGTCATGTGGTGGTGGATCGATCAAATCCGCCGGCATGGTTTGAGCGTCAGCGAATGCGGCTCAACGATCCTCCTCACCGGTGGCTGATTGAGATTCGCCACAATGCGGATCCCCCCGTGCCCGGGGCGGGAAGTGCGATCTTTTTTCATATCCGCCGCGGAGAAGAGACTCCCTCTGCGGGTTGTACGGTAATGTCCGCACCGGCGATTATCCGCATGATCCGGTGGCTGCGGGCAGAGAGCAATCCCCGTTACGTTCTGCTTCCCCGTGCGGAATACCTGCGTTTTTGGAAGGAATGGGATCTGCCATCCCCTTCCGAGGCATCGGCCCTTCTGGGAGACTGATCCGCCCGGTAGGAAACCGCCTCCCGCGGCCGGAAAACAATTCGGCTTCGCGAGGGGATAAATCCCGCCCGGCGAATTCCACCGGGATCGGGGTTTGACGCTGTGCTGCGGGACGATAGACTCGCCAACCTCTGACCCTGATTACCTGTGAACGACAAAGCACCCTGGATTACCTTCCGCCCCGAACTCCGCGTCTTGGATTGCACGATCCGCGATGGCAGCCTGATGAACAACTCCCGGTTTTCTGACGAGGAAGTGCGCGCTGTTTATGAAACCTGTCTCGCAGCCGGCATCGACGCCATGGAGATCGGCTACAAGAATTCCCACTCCTCTTTTCCCAAATCGGAATATGGCCCCTGGCGTCACTGCGACGAAGATGACCTCCGCCGGGTCGTCGGCGATCATACTTTCGAGAAAACCGGACTCCGGCTCGCCGCCATGGCCGACGCCGGAGGGAAGTGCGACTGGCAGTCCGCCATCCTGCCCGCCAAGGACAGCGTGCTCGATATCATTCGCGTGGCCTGCTACGCCCACCAGATTTCGGAAGCAGTCGAGATGCTCCACCACTGCCACGAACTCGGCTATGAAACGACTCTCAACATCATGGCGATATCAACCGTCCATGAGGTCGAAATCGACAAGGTTCTCGAAATCGCAAAATCCACCCCGGCCGGCACAGTTGTCGTCGTGGACAGCAACGGAGCCCTCTATCGCGAGCAAATCGACCACCTCGTCAACAAATACAGCAAAGCCCTCGAAGGCACGGGGAAGGAAGTCGGCATCCATGCCCACAACAACCTCCAACTCGCCTTCGCCAACACCATCGAGGCCATCATCCTCGGCTGCAACCGGGTGGATGCCACCATGCTCGGACTGGGCCGCGGCGCGGGAAACTGCCCGATGGAAATCCTCCTCAGCTTCCTGCGCAACCCCAAGTTCAAACTGCGCCCCGTTCTCGATCTCATCCAAAACACCATCATGCCCATGAAGCAACGCTTCGACTGGGGCCCGAATATCCCCTACATGATCACCGGCGCTCTCAATGCCCATCCGCGCAACGCCATGGATTTCTGCGAAAACGACGACAACAATGACATCGTCGGATTCTACGACCGAATGATGAGCGAAGGCTGAAGCCGGATTCAGCGATTGAAGTAAAAGGCTGGTGGGAAAGTGGCAGGAATCTTCGCGCAAGGATCGCAAAGGCCGCCAAGGAGATCCCACTCGAAACATCCAGGACCCATTCGCCTGCAATGCCAGTAAGGCAGGGTAGTGTCCGCCCCTTTTTGCGCAGCAAAATTTTCTAATCCGGCGGCGCTGGCGGTTATTTCTCAGCGGGTCCTCTTGCCCCCGTTGCCACCCTTTGCTTCTGCCTCCGCCGGATTAGTTTCTGAAATAGTTCTTTGGTCGTGTGTTGCAATGTATTAGATTGGATGATATATGACGCAACCGATCGCAGCCCCGAACATCCTTTTTCTTTACCCCGAGTTTCCCAATACGTTTTGGAGTTTCAAACACGCGTTGAAATTCATCGGGAAGCGGGCGGCATTTCCTCCTCTTGGTTTGCTGACCGTGGCGGCGCTGCTTCCGGAGGGGTGGGGGAAGCGGCTGGTGGATTTGAACGTCGGTCGTTTGAAGCGGAAAGACCTTGAATGGGCTGACTACGCCTTTGTGGGCGGAATGACCGTTCAGAGGGACTCTGCGCGAAGCCTGATTGCTGCCTGCAAGGAAGCGGGGCTGCCGGTGATTGCAGGGGGGCCGCTCTTCACCACCGAGCCGGAGAGTTTTCCCGATGTCGACCACTTCGTGCTCAACGAGGCGGAACTGACTCTTCCTGAGTTTGTGAGGGATTTTGCTGCTGGAACACTGCGCCGGGAATACCGGAGCACGGAATTTGCCGATATTTCCCAAACCCCCATTCCCCGGTGGGAGCTGGCCGACCTACGCCGTTACTCCTCCCTGAGCCTTCAGTATTCGCGGGGGTGTCCGTTTCAATGCGATTTCTGCAACGTGACCGCGTTGTTCGGTCACCGTCCGCGCACGAAATCCCCGGCTCAAGTTGTGGCGGAACTCGATTTATTGCGCGGGCTGGGGTGGAGCGGGAAGGTCTTTTTCGTTGATGACAACCTGATTGGTAACAAGCGCCACCTGAGGGAGGAGTTGCTTCCGGCATTGATCAACTGGCAGGCGGCGGGGCGCCCGCTGCCATTCTTTACCGAGGCTTCCATCAATCTCGCCGATGATCCGGACCTGATGGAACAAATGCGCGATGCGGGCTTCGAGTCTGTCTTTGTTGGCATTGAGACGCCGGACGCGGAAAGTTTGGCCGAGTGCCACAAGAAGCAGAACACCCGCCGCGATTTGATTGCCGACGTGAAGCGGATCCAGAGAGCCGGGCTCGAGGTGCAGGCTGGCTTCATCGTCGGCTTCGACAGTGACACTCCCACGATTTTTCAGCGTCAGATCGACTTCATTCAGGAGAGCGGAATTGTTGTTGCCATGGTCGGGCTTTTGCAGGCAGTGCAAGGCACCCGGCTGCATGAGAGGCTTAGTGCCGAGGGGCGGCTGATAGGGGGGAGCTCGGGAGACAACGTGGACGGCACCACCAACATCGTCACACGGATGGACCTGGCGGCGCTCACCGACGGCTACCAACGCATCCTGCAAAGCATTTACTCGCCGGCCAATTATTACCGCCGCCTGCGCACGTTTCTTCAGGAATACCGCGGGGCCAAGGTCACGGAGCGGCTGAGATTCGGCCATCTGACAGCCTTCTTCCACTCCGCGCTGGCCCTCGGCGTTTTCGGACGCGAGCGTTTTCACTACTGGAGATTGATGATTTGGACCCTCTTCAAGCGTCCTGACCAATTGTCACGCGCAGTATCCCTCGCGATTTGCGGTTACCACTTTCGCATCGTCTGCCGGGTGAATTAGGGCCTCCCAACTTCCATCCTGGGCAAAAAGGGCAAGACTTCCGGCAACGATGCAGGCCTCACGCGAAGGAGGGGAAGGAATGGAAGGGGAAAGATTGCCGATTGTTGATTCAGGATTCTCTTCAACTTGGCGGGAGCATTTTTTCTTTGCCTTTCTCAGCCTTTGCTTCCTTTCCCTCCTTGGAAATCCTGGCCGGCGCTCTGCGTCCGTTGCAGGCGTGAGGTAATCCGCCTCCGTCTTGGGGATAGGTGGCTTTTCTAACATGATGGCTCGGTCTTTGTTCTGCCTCATTTTGCGAAGCAAAATTTTTCTAATCCGGCGGCGAGGGAACCCATTTCTCAACGGCTCCCATTGCCAACACACCCACCCTAGGCACCGGCCCCCGCCGGATTAGCGAGGGAGCGTTCGTAAAATGTCGGCGGTTCAGGCGTCGGCGTGGGAGGGTGATCGGACTCAGCTCTTAGATATCGGAACACGACCCGGCCGCCGAGGGAGGCCCCCAACCTGGCTGTCAGTCCGAATTCCGAGATCAAGTCCCGCAGGAGGGCATCCATTTTTCCGAACATGAGAGGGTTGTCCCGATACCACTCCCTGGCCGCCCACACGATCGCAGGATAGCGAAAATGCAGTGGGTCCCCCTCGCGGCGAAACCTTCGCCGGATCCGCCGGACTGCATGACGACCGTGGCGTTTCCAACCCCTGAGGGTGGCACGCACCATCCGCACAACGCTCGGGCCATTCACATCAAAATCCTGTTGGAAGGCCTTAAGCAGGAATCCGGTTTCCATTCCGGGCGGAATGTGAGGGTGCTTGTGGGCAAAATGCAACTGACCGTGGATGTCGGCGGTGTCCTCACACTCCGGATCCACCAACGTGCCTTTGGCTTTGTGTTCCTCGAAAAGCGGCGTGCCGGCAACCGGAGTGTAGAGCATGAACTGGTGGAATTCGGTGTCATGAGCAACTGCATGTTCAATGGCCGCAGGGAGATTCTCGGGCGTGTGCTCTTCGAGTCCAATGATGCTCGAACCAAGGATGCTGATGCCATTGGACTGAAGTTCCTTCACGAGCTCCCGCGTATCGGTGCCGGCCAGCTTTTGGTATTGGCTTTGCTTGCCCTCGAGCCCCATCCACACCCAGGAGACTCCCAGACCCAGCAACTGCGCCATTGTGTAGGAACGCAACACATTCGCGGAGCTGAACACATACAACGACCAGCTCCGATCCGCTTCCTCCATGCGCTCCAGCAGCCTCAGCGCCCGCCGTTTGTGCAGAAGAAAGTTTTCATCCATCATAAAAAACGTCTGCACTTTCATGTCCCGTTCGAGTTCGAGCATCACCTCGAACAACTCATCCCCTCCGTCATAAAAATTCAACGACCGGCCCTTCCCTCCAAACATCGCCGATGTCGCGCAGAAGTTGCATCCCATCGGACACCCCACCGAGGGAATCACGGTGGCGGCCGTCGAGCCCGGACGCTCCGGCAGCTGCATTCCCATCGTGCGGGTCCCCAAGCCGGACACGATTCGCGGGTGCCTAATGGGTGCCGCCGGATCTTCCCCGAGAAATTCCCGGAACCACCGAACCCCCTCGGCCCGCACTACAAAGTCCGCGTTCACCCGTTCCTGCAGGCCCGGCACACCCGAGATATGCCCGCCAATCACAATGGTCGCCCCGGGCTGGAGTTCCCGGATCAGGCGGCACATTTCTTTCACTTTGAGGAGATTCGGTGGAATCGCGCTGATCGCAACGATGTCATACCGCTCGGTTTTCAGTTCCTCAATGAAGCGATCCAGCGTCGGGAAATCCAAAAGGGAGTTCGGGGCACCAATATTCTCCCGGATCAACATCAGCCCCCAGGAGCGATGGAACATGCGAAGAGAAAAGGGGCCCTGCACCCGGGTGACCTGGTTGTGGTAGAGCTCCATCGGATTGATTTCGCGGCTGCCGAACTTGTCGTTCCGTGCGAAAGGGCCAAACACGCTCGAAAACAGAATCCGCGGCTTGCCGGGAACCCTTGGATCCGCCCCGCAGGAGTAAGGGGGCTTTTCGGAGGCTGGAATCGGACGGTCTGCATTCATAGAACACTCCAGAATACGCCATTCGCTGCCTGATTGAAATAAGAAAATCTTATTTATTTCACAACAACTATGCAGTGTAGAAGAGTTCTGACTTAAATGCAGGTTGCCAGAGCGGTCTCAGAAGCAGCGTAGCTGCGCCCGTTAGGGCGTGGAGGGAGATGCTCGCACAAAGGGGGGATGCCACCGTCTCACGACGGCGGCTACATTAATCCCCGGCGGACCTCGCCGCCCACCTGAGCCACAATGTCGAGATGCCGCCCATGAGGAAGTTCAAGCCGATGAGAAGGCCGAAGACCACGTCCCGCTCGCCGACAGTACGCGTGAGGAGAAGGATCGAGACCGCCACCATGAGAAGTCCGGTGAGCAGTGAGCCGATCCATTGCAGGAAGGGACGGCTCCGGAGGGCAACGACGACGCGCGCGAGCCCGCTGATTCCGAATGCGATCCCGAAGAGGCCGCCTGCCCAGTTGGCCGT
>Ga0247836_1005855_pt1 | contig 14092 bp, 11 predicted proteins | sample LaCruzMarch2015__4_FD_187116 | JGI IMG/M metagenome (GOLD analysis project Ga0247836, IMG submission 187116) | Freshwater microbial communities from meromictic Lake La Cruz, Castile-La Mancha, Spain - LaCruzMarch2015_14m | ecosystem: Environmental > Aquatic > Freshwater > Lake | place: Spain...
TATAGATTTGGGTCGTTGAGATATCCGAGTGTCCGAGGAGTTCCTGGATGATGCGCAGGTCGGCGCCGCCGGCGAGGAGGTGGGTCGCAAAGCTGTGCCGCAGGAGGTGCGGATAAACGCCCGTGGAGATTCCGGCGCGGCCGGCATATTCCTTGATGAGCTGCCAGATGCGCTGGGACGTCAGGCGCCTCCCGCGGACCGATAGAAAAATCTCTGCCCCCGTCCAGCGCCGGACAAGCGGCGGGCGCCCCGCATCAAGGTAGCTGCGGATCGCGGCGGCGGCCGGGCCGCCCACCGGGACCAGCCGGGTCTTCATGCCTTTGCCGGTCACCCGGATGAAGCCCGCCTCGAGGTCGATGTTTTCCAGGCGGGCGGCGCAGAGCTCGGAAACCCGAAGCCCGCTGGAGTACAGGAGCTCGATCATCGCCCGGTCCCGCAGGCCCTGGGGATCGTCCGGCGAGATGCTCTCGATCAACTTTCGGACCTCCTCCACCCCTAAGGTCTCCGGGAGATGCTTCTCCGGCCTCGGCAGGGTGAGCGTCTCGGCCGGGTTCTCCTTCCATCCGTTGCGGGCCGCCAGAAACCGATAAAAAATCCGGATCGCGACCGCGTCCAGGCGCACCGACGCGGCCTGCAACCCCGATCGCTTCCGGGAGGCGAGAAATTCGGTGATCGCCTGCGGTTGGACATCCCTCCATCCCTGCCCGCCCGAACGTTTTGCCCATTCCGCAAAGGCCTCGAGCGTGCGCTGCACATTCAGTTGGTAACTCGTCGAAAGCCCGCGCTCGGTCGCCAGATACATCAAAAATCGCTCGATATCGTCAGACATGTGCCACGCTGTCTTTACCAGCAGGCAAAATTTATTCACGCAGATTCCAGCGGCCGCCGGCGCGGGATGGCCCGGAGGGACGGCCGGGCCAAACGCGAAGGCTGGAAAAAATTCTTTTTGACCTGCGGACTATCATGCGCAACACTCTGCGCTTCATGCACCGTACGCTTTCCTTATTTGTTCGGCTATGCCTTCTCCTAGCGCCCTCCGCCGCCTGCGGGATGAGCTTTTCCGATTGGCAGTGGGATCATTTTGACGACGACGAGATGGAGGTGCCGCACATCTGTAGCGAGGCTGCAGATCCTGATGCGGACGGCTTCTCGAACCTCCTGGAATACGCCTTCGGACAGGACCCTCACCTCGCTGACCCCGCCTGCGTAACCCTGGACCATGGCCCCGAGGACCTCGCGATTTCCTACCCTGAGTCCATTGCGGCGACGGACGTCGTGTACCGCCTGGAGGAATCCGCCGACCTCACGCTCTGGCATTGGATCACCCCGAATGCCGCGACCCGCCAAATCCTCTCCGATGACGGAACGATCCGCCACGTCTTGCTGCCTCTCCTGGCAGGAGCGGGAAAATCCGCAAAGTGGTTTGCGCGCATCCGGGTCACGCTTTCGTCGGACGACCCCGCCACGCTTCTCGCTCCGACGGCCCTGACCGGCTTGGCGGGGATTCCGGTTGCCCTGCGCTGGAACGACAACTCTGCCATCGAGCAGGGCTTTGCCATCGAACGGCGGGACGGAGAGGACTGGGTGGAAATCAGCGCGACCCTCGAGGACATCAACGCCTTTACCGATTGGGACGTCGTTGGAAGCACCGGCTACAGCTACCGCGTGCGTGCGTTCAACGAGGAGGCCGGCACCGAACCCTCAAACGAAATAACCCTCATCACACCCCTGGATACCGACAATGACGGGCTTCCGGACGATAGGGAGGCCGCCTGCAAAACCGATCCGCTCGCCTATTCAACGGCAGGCACGGGGATCCCCGATGGCTGGTGGGTGCGCTACGGGCTGAGCCCGTTCACGGACGAATTTTCCGATACCGATGGGGACGGACGACCCGACCGGGATGAGTTTTCTGACGGAACCGATCCGACCGACCTCTTTAACGCCCAGGCCCCGACGATCACGATCGTCAGCGGAAACGAGCAGACCGGATCGCCCGGCGGACTCCTCTCTTCGGCTCTCGTCGTCGCCGTGAGCGGCATCTGGGGTCCCCTGCCGAACGCCACCGTCACCTTCGCTGTCACCTCGGGCGGCGGAGCCCTCCAGGCCTCGAGCAGCGCAGCCCCGGCGAACACCATTTCCGTCCGTAGCGACAGCGCCGGCGAGGCGAAGGCATTCTTCACGCTGCCGGACGCCTGGTATGCCAACTGCGAGATCACGGCCACGAGCGGGACCCCGGCCGCACAGGCCGGGTTTTCGGCGGCCAGCGATGATGGCTCCGGACCCCATGTGTCCCCGTTTGCCCCGGGCGATCTGACGGTCGGCTACCACAGCGACGGCAGCATGGACGTCACCTGGACGAATACCGCCGACGATGGCGAACCGATCCCGATCTCGATGCGAATGCCCGATGGGTCCTGGCAGGAAATTGCAACCCTCACCGCCCCAGCCAACGCCATCCATATCCCGGCCCAATGAAAAATTTCAAAGTGTTCCTTCTCGTCGGTCTGCTGGCATCCGTCAGCTCGTCGCGTGCCGAGCTCGACATCAACGGAAAAATCCAAGTCATCCCGATTCCTGAGCGATCCCACGCCGCGATCAACTTTAGCGGCTCGAGCGCGAACGATGTCGACATGGTCGCGCTGGACGATGCCGGAAATGCGGCCTACGCCGCCCCGGAGCCTCACTCAACCCCGGGGAACGTCGAGTCGAACACCCTGCAAAACTTCCTGCGCAACCGGTCCCCGGACAATTTTGTCCCCATGCGCTGGACAACCGTTGAGGACGAGGAGGTGGTGGAATACTACTCCGCCGCCGGACTCACCACCAACGGCGACTTGTACTTCTCGCTCACGTCATACGGGAATGCAGCGGAGCTCTGCGGGGTGCGCAGCGCGCGCGTGAACGAGGGCCTCCCCGACTACCTGAGCCTGCCTCCACCATTCGTCAGGGATCTCCGCCACGTCACTCTGGAGCTCGAGATATCCGGAGCCAACGAAAGCGGCTACTGGGGCGGGGGCGGGGGCGCCACCGACAACACCTACTCAGCCTATGGAGGGTTTTTCTTCGTCCGCACCGGGGAACGGTTCACGATCTTCGACGGGACATTAAAATCGCAATACCAGTACCAGCCATGGATCGGTTACCGCATCCCAAGCGCCGGATCCCTCCAGGTCGTCACAGCGAATTTTGCCCCGAATCTCGCCAATGCCAACGGCTGGGCACTTGGAAATACCGTGGCCGGATACTGGGGCGGATGGTCGGCCTCGCCACTCCTGTGGAACGGACAGGAAGTCATTCCGCTGCTGGGATACGGAGTTGCCCTCAATAACAGCAATGACGTGCTGATGGCCTCCTCCAACCCGGACAACGACATGGCCGCACTCCTCGACCGCGGGAACATCCACAACCGAAGGCCGTTCCGGCAGGCAGGATCAAGCCCCGGTCTGATCCCCCTCCCCCTTCAGTCGCAGATCCGAAACATCCGCCCCCTGCAGCTGAGCAGCCGCCGGACGATCGCCGGAACCGAAATCCAACCGGTCCTCCACATCGTCTTCGCCGCAGAAACCCTCCGCGACCCGGAGCGCGATGCCTGGGAGCAGGCCATGTTCGTCCTGCGGATGCTCTCGAACGATACCACCGACCTCTACGAAATCCCCGGCGCCCGGAACTTGAACGTCCGCTCCATCAATAATACCGGCCTCCTCGCCGCGATCGGAACCCCGACCGGTCAGATCTCCAAGCAGGCCCTCCTCCTCGTCCCCGCCGACCTCGCCGTCGATGCCAACCGCGACGGGACCATCAAGTTCGCCGGAAATCTCAACAACCCCGCCCTGGCCGGCAAACCTCACGACAGGACGGAGGAAATGAAGCCGTTCCGGTTCTGGGTGAATGATGATAACGATGGGCTCCCGAATGCGGAGGGCGAGGTCGTGGGATCGGAGGTGCCAGACCATGAAGATGAAACGATCCAAACCGCAAGGGATCTCGAGGACTTTTCCCGGCTTTATGTACATGTCGGGGGGCTCTACCAAGAGATTGCGAGCGGAACGATCAGAGTCGGATTAATGTGGCGAAACACGAACGGAACGACTCCGAAAGTGCGAGTTTACAGATCAACCGATACATCGGGATCCGATTCGTATTTGAAAAGCGAAACGGCTGCCTTCGTACAGGTCAGCGGAGAAGATGCAGAATCCTTGGGTGAAGTGGCAGGCTCAACTCCGCTGATTTTGCCGGCGGGCTTGTTTAAAGAATACAGCGATGCCAATCCGAAACGGTGCTTACTGTTTGAGGGCTCCAGCGAGGGAAAAGGGCAGCTTTGCATCACGATCCACAAGGCCAATGGATCATTGATCGGCGAAGCGCCGGGCATCTGGCTGGACCTGTTGAATGTAAAAAGAATGTATCAGCGCTACAAGACGCTTCCGGAAAATATAGCCGCTCCGTATACAAAAAGCACGAGCCTGTTCAACAACGCATCGTCATTTGCGACTGGCGACATTGGCCAAGGATTTGATAAACCATCAGACGAAACGAAAAAATGCCTGATTTTTATTCATGGGTGGAATACAAGCAGCGAAAGCTATCTCAATACGGCTGAAACCATGTTTAAGCGACTCTGGTGGCAGGGATTTAAGGGACACTTTGTAGCCTTCCGTTGGGATACATTAACTTCAAGCCCCATCGCTTTAGCGGGAGAATATAATCGCAGTGAACAACGGGCATTTATCTACGGGGATGCACTCAAGAAAGTCGCCGAAAACCTGTCAAGAAAATATACGGTCAGCATCGTGGCGCATAGCATGGGAAATATAACTGCTGGTGAGGCGTTACGTAGGGGGATGAAAATTCGAAACTACATAATGATGCAAGCAGCCGTACCCGCTAGTTGCTACGATCTAAATGCTGGAACAAGCAGTAGATTAATTCGAAAGGATTCCCTAGACCCAACGCCCGACTTGCACGAACCTGAACTTGGCTACCGAGGTTTTCTACAAAACATTGGTGGCACAATTATCCGCTACTACAACCCAGACGATTATGCGTTGGCAACTGGTTTCACGGAATTGGCGGGCGTTCCCATTGTTGAGTCAAATTGGGAAGTAAATCAGCTCAATTTTAAACCAGATGGCGCGTACAGCACACAGGAATGGAAATATGGCTACAGCCCGTCGAACACATTGTCAAAGCGCGGATGGCTCTTAAACAATGGATTCCATGTGAGCCCGCCCGTTTTTGAGACTGCTTCTCCAGATTATAGATATAGACTCGTAAATGATTCCTTTGAGATGAAAGCATTTGTAGCCCGCTCCCGAACAAAAGCTGTCGGGGCAATTGATTCGGTTGCAAGCACTCTCGATACGAGCATCAATTTGAAGACCGTTTATGGTTTTGGAAATAATCAATCTGATCACAGCGGTCAATTTTATCGCGACATCCAAATGGTATTTGAGCTCTACAGAGAAATACACTCCCTCTCAGCGGAGTAGACGAAATGAAAAAATATTTTCTCACATTCCTGATTTTTTTTGCTGGAATGTTATTTTTAGCAAATTGGCACCATTTCTATGTTGAAAACAAAGTAATGTCACAAGCTGCTCCATCCGGGGAACCGTCTATCGGATCTTCGGCAACTCCATATTCGACAACAATTCGAAAGCAGATGCCAGGCGGGCCCTATGAGCCATCCGATCCGCGATGGGTGGAAGTTGATTTAAAAGATAAAATCGACAAAGCGTGGGAATGGAAAATGCCGATAAACTTTTACGGCAAAGTATTAGATCAAAACGGCCAACCTGTGGCTGACGCTACTGTTAGAATGAGTTGGACAAACATATCCAAGAATGGAAGTTCACAAATCGAAACAAGAAGCGATTCGCATGGAAACTTTGCGCTTGAAAACCAACACGGCAGGTCTCTATTGGTAAATGTAACAAAAACCGGCTTTTACAACGCACAACGGCAGAACCAAGACTCGTTTGATTTTGCGGCATTCTGGGAGAAAACATATTATCAGCCCAATGCAAAAGCTCCAGTGATATTCCACCTGCGCAAACAAGGCGTACTGGGAAACCTTTTAACCGGCGAACTTAAAAAACGGGTTCCTCCTGACGGTTCTCCAACCGACATATCACTCAGCCAGAATCAAGAGGACTCATGGGCTCGTTTGGCAGTCAAGGCATGGACAAACACCGAGGAATACCCTCCGAGACTCTTCGACTGGCGCATGGAATTAAGAGTTCCCGGAGGGGATATTCAGCCCTGCAATGACGAATTCCCATTTTTAGCACCCGAAGGCAAATACTCGCCGGCTATTGAAGTCAACATGCCGCGCACCGTAGAGAACTGGAAGCGTGTCGTCGATCAGAAGTATTACATCCGCTACACAAATCCGCTCAGGTATGGGCTTATTCAATTTCGTATTAATGGAGCGAGTCAAAATGTTTCAATTGCTTATTGGATCATCCCTACCCCCGGCGACCGCAACCTGGAGTTTGATCCTGCGAAGGCGGTGACGGTTCCGTAGGTTCTGACATCATCTCGTGAAAAGAAATGAGGCGAGCCAGCTTTTCGTCGGTGGGCATTCGCAAGGCGCAGCCCCTGCCCACCGCATAAATGCGGAACTCCAAACGCAGGACCTCCGGGTTCGGAGTTCCGCCTTTAGGCGGCCGAGGCCCGCGCGGCGTCGCAAATACCCAGCCGCATAAATGCGGAACTCCGAACATGCGCACTCCGGGTTCGGAGTTCCGCCTTTAGGCGGCATCAGCCACTGCGGCCAGGCAAAAAGCCGCCGCATAAATGCGGAACTCCGAACGCACGACCTCCGGAAATTGCGTTCCATAAAGCGCATTTTGTGCTAACACTTCCGCATGTCCACTGCTGGCTATGCCTGGCGCGAACTGACTTCCGCGCAGCGGGGGGAGTGGCTCATCTGGAGAAAGATCCGGGGACATCCCTGGCATTCTCCCCAGCATCGGCCCAGCGATGGGCACCATCGATTTCATCTGACGGCTGCCTGCTATGAGCACCATCCGGTCATCGGACGCAGCCCGGAGCGCATGGGCGAATTTGCCTTGCGGCTTCTTGAAACCCTCACGATGGGAACAGATCGCGTCCTCGCTTGGTGCGTCCTCCCGAACCACTACCATGTCCTGGTGGAAACACCGGACGTGCTTGACCTGCTGGGTCGGATCGGCCGCCTCCACGGGCGGACCTCGCACGCGTGGAATGGGGAGGATAAGGCGCGGAGCAGAAAAGTATTTTTCCGTGCTGTCGAGCGGGCGATCCGCTCGGAGCGCCACTGCTGGGCGACGCTCAACTACCTCCACCACAATCCGGTCCGCCACAATTACGTTCCCCGTTGGACCGATTGGCCATGGAGCAGCGCAGCCGAGTACCTCAGGCAAACTTCACCCTGGGAAGCCCGCCGCATCTGGGAGGAATATCCGATTCTGGATTACGGGAGAGGTTGGGACGATCCGGAGAAGTAACCCGACCCCATAAATGCGGAACTCCAAACGTGCGCCCTTCGGGTTCGGAGTTCCGCCTTGAGGCGGCAGCAGCCCGCGCCGTCACGCAGATAGCCGACCGCATAAATGCGGAACTCCAAACGTGCTCCCTTCGGGTTCGGAGTTCCGCCTTGAGGCGGCCCTATTTTCCGATGCAGAAGTTGCCGAAGATTTCGCCAAGAATTTCTTCTGTATCGGCGGCTCCGGTGATTCGGCCGACCGCGTCGAGCGCGTCGCGAAGCTCAATGGCGGTCAGCTCCGGCGGCGACCCGGATGCGAGGAGCGAGGAGGCCCGGGCGAGAGAGGCTTTGGCGGATTCGAGGAGTGCCTTGTGGCGCGCGTTGACCGCTGCGAGGGAATCGCTCGCCGAGAGGTGCTGTCCGCAGGTCTCGCGGATCATTGCCTCGATCAGGCGCGGGAGGCCGGCTCCGGTTTTTGCCGAAACGCGCAGGGCGTTTGCGGGAAGCGCGGCTGCTTCGGCGACGAGGTCCGCCTTATTGGCGACCAGGATCTCCCGCTCGCGCAGCACGGGTTCTTGAAATTCTTCTGTCGCATCAAAGACGTGGAGGACGAGGTCCGCCCGGTCGAGCGTGCGCTGCGCCCGCTCGACCCCCTCGCGCTCGACCGGGTCTGCGGTTTCGCGCAGTCCGGCGGTGTCGGTGAGGCGGAAAAGGATCCCGCGCAGGCAGGCGGATTCTTCGATCGTGTCGCGCGTGGTGCCGGCCAGCGGGCTCACGATCGCCCGCTCGATCCCGAGCAGATGGTTGAGGAGGCTCGATTTGCCGACGTTTGGGCGGCCGACGATCGCCACCCGAACCCCCTCGCGGAGCACGCGCCCGCTGGATGCCGTGGAAAGCAGTCCATCAATTCGCCCGAGCGCCGCTGCCATCTTTTCCTGAAGCGCGTCCCCTGTGGCCGGGTCGATTCCCTCTTCCGGAAAATCGATAAACGCCTCGAGGTGGGCGACGAGTTCCAGCACGCCGGCGCGGATGGCATCCGCCTCCTCGCCGATCCGTCCCTGGAGCTGCTCGGCCGCCGCGCGAAGCGCGAGCGGGGTCCGCGCGCTGATCAGGTCCATGACCGCCTCGGCGCGGGTGAGGTCGATTTTGCCGTTCAGAAAGGCGCGGTGCGTGAACTCGCCCGGCTCGGCCGCCCGGGCTCCGCTTCGCAGCACGAGTTCCAGAAGGCTCGCCGCGAGCAGGATCCCTCCGTGGCAGCCGATCTCGACCATGTCCTCCCCCGTGTAGCTCGCCGGCCCAGGAAACACCGTCACAAGAACCTGATCGAGCACGCGCCCGCCGTCATGGATCTTCCCGTACGTCGCCCTCCGGGGAACCGGGAATCCCGGCTGAAAAATCCCTCGCAAAATCGCCGGTCCACCGGGCCCGGAGATCCGGATCAGGGCTACCGCGCCCTCGCCCGGCGGGGTCGAGATCGCGGCGATGGTATCCCCCGGCTGCATCGGCTAGGCGGCGACGATCTCACCGCGCGGGAGGTCGCCCGCCGCATCCAGCGCGCGCAGTTCGCGGATGAACCGCCGGTTTTGGTCCATCGTCCCCACAGAGACCCGGATCCAGGCCGGCATCTTGTAGCTCTTCATCGCACGGACGATTAGGCCCCGGCGGAGGAGGGCCTGAAAAACCGCATCCCCGTCGCCGACGCGGACGAGGACAAAATTGGCCGCGCTCGGAACAAACTCGAGCCCCATCGCCTCGAACTCCGCCTGGAGGTAATTCCGGCCCTCGTGCGTGAGCTCGCGGGTCCGCCGCATGTGCTCGTCGTCGGAGAGTCCCGCCAAGGCTCCGGCCTGGGCGATGCCGTTGGCATTAAACGGCTGCCGCGTCTTCTGCAGGACCTCGGCCAGCCTGGCCGGCGCGAGCCCGTAGCCGATGCGCAAATTCGCGAGCCCCTGGATCTTCGAAAACGTGCGCATCACCACGACGTTCCGGCCCTCGCGGACATAGCGGATCACGTCCGGCGGGTTGTCGAGAAATTCAAAGTACGCCTCGTCGAAGATCACGAGCACATGGTCGGGCACGCGGTCCATGAACCGGTCGATCGGCTCCTGGCCGAGCATCGTCCCGGTCGGGTTGTTCGGGTTGGCAATGAAGACCTGCCGGGTCCGCGGGGTGATCGCGGCCAGCATCGCCTCCAGGTCGTGCGTGTACCCGGGATCCGGAACCTCGACGGTCTGCGCCCCGAAGAGCTGCGCCATCAGCGTGTAAACCGCAAACGCGTGCCGCGCGGTCACCACCTCGTCGCCCGGACGCAAAAACGCATGGCCGATGAACTCGATGATCTCGTTCGATCCGTTGCCAAGGATCACGTTCTCCCGCACCAGGCCAAGCTTCTCCGCAATCGCATTCCTGAGCGCCCAGCCCCCGCCGTCAGGGTAAAAATGCGCGCGCTCCAGCGTCTCCCGCATCGCGGCCAATGCCTTCGGCGAGGGGCCGAGCGGGTTTTCATTCGACGCCAGCTTCACGATGTCGGCCGGCTCCAGGCCCATCTCGCGGGCGAGTTCCTCGACCGGCTTGCCGGGCTCGTAGGCGATCAGGTTCAGAACGTGCTTTTGGGCAGATGTCCACATAGGACTCTAACTCTGGAAGGTTTGCCGCCCCGCGTCAAACGCGCGATTTCGGGGTTTCCCCTTGCGCAGAACAAAAATTTATTATTCAGTCACGATCATTCCCGGACGCTTAACTCAGTGGTAGAGTGCCACCTTCACACGGTGGAAGTCGTAGGTTCGAACCCTACAGCGTCCAGGTTTTTCTGATTCGGGAGAGCCGACGAAAGTCTTGTCGTGCGCTGGGGAATCGCTCTAGCCTTCCGGCGGAATGGGCATTTTTAAATCTGAGCTCCGCGCCGGGATGAACCGGCCGTTCCGGGTCCCTCCGGGCGGGCAATCTGCACGCGGCCATGGGGCCTGCCTCAGGCAGCGCCATCGCGCGGGACCTCCACGTTTTTGGGCATCTTCTTTTTGCCTGTGAGCGGAAAACTCTCCGGAGATAAGAGGCGTCTGCGGATGCTGGCCCTGGGGGCGCTCGGCGTCGTGTACGGGGACATCGGCACGAGCCCGCTCTACGCGCTCAAAGAAAGCTTTCACTCCGTGCACCACCAGGGGATTGGCGAGGCGGGGATTCTCGGAATTCTTTCGCTCGTCCTCTGGTCGCTGATCCTGATCGTCTCCGGGAAATACATCCTGATCGTGATGCGCGCCGATCACAAGGGGGAAGGGGGAATCCTGGCGCTGCTTGCCCTGCTGACCTCCGAGCCGAAGCGGCCGTTTGGAAAGCGGGCCACCACGGTGCTGGCGGCGCTTGGCGTCTTTGGGGCGGCGCTCCTATACGGCGACGGCGTGATCACGCCATCGATCTCCGTGCTCAGTGCCGTCGAGGGCCTCGGCTATGTGGCCCCCGGCCTGAAGCCCCTCGTGATTCCCCTGACGATTGCCATCCTCCTCCTGCTTTTCCTGGTGCAGCGCGCCGGCACGAGCGGGGTCGGACGGATTTTCGGGCCGCTCATGGCGCTTTGGTTTCTCTCCATCGGGCTGATCGGAGCTTGGCAGGCCCTGCAGGAGCCTGCCGTGCTGCGGGCGCTCAATCCGGCCTGGGGGATTGCGTATCTGACGTCCCATGGCCCTTGGGGATGCCTCGTCCTCGGGTCGGTGTTTCTCGCCGTCACGGGAGCGGAGGCCCTCTATGCGGACCTGGGGCATTTTGGCCTCGCTCCGATCTCCTACGCCTGGCACCGGCTCGCCCTCCCCGCCCTCGCCCTCAATTACCTGGGCCAAGGGGCACTTGTGCTGCGTAACCCGGCCGCCGTGGAAAACCCGTTTTTTGCAGCGGTCCCGGCGTGGGCCTTCTTTCCGATGCTGGCGCTGGCCACGGCCTCGGCGGTCATCGCTTCGCAGGCCCTCATCTCCGGTGCGTTTTCCCTCACGCTCCAGGCGATCCAGCTCGGGTTCTGCCCGCGGCTGGAAATCCGCCACACCTCCTCCGAGGAATGCGGGCAGATCTATATCCCGCAGGTCAACTGGGCGCTCATGGCCGGATGCATCGCCCTCGTCGTCGGGTTCCACTCCTCGGCGGCCCTGGCTTCCGCCTACGGGATTGCCGTAACCATGACGATGGTCATCACAACAATCCTCTTCACCGTGGTGACCTGGCGGATCTGGAACTGGAACCCGCTCGCCAGCCTCGCCGTCGGGGGAAGCTTCCTGCTAATCGAGTTCGGGTTTCTTGCCGCAAACCTCGTCAAGATCCAGAACGGCGGCTGGTTTCCGCTGCTCATCGCCGCTCTGGTGTTCGTGCTCATGCGGACGTGGAAGCGCGGTCGGTCGGCCCTGTTCGCCCGGATCCAGCCGTCGCTTCTTCCGCTGGATGTATTCCTAGAGAGCCTCAAAGCATCCCCGCCGGTGGTAGTCCCGGGATGCGCCGTATTCCTCACCTCAAACCCTGACAGCACGCCTCTCGCGCTGCTTCACAATCTCAAGCACAACAGGGTCCTGCACGAGACGGTGATCATTCTCACGCTCCGCACGGAGCTGCGCGCCTTTGTCGACGGGGAGCATGAGCAGGTTACCGTCCGATCCCCGGGCCCGGGATTTTACCAGGTCACCGCAGTCCACGGATACATGGACGAGCCGCACGTCCCGCAGCTCATCGAGCGGCTTCAAAATTTTGGGATTGCCGTGGTGCCCAACCAGGTGACCTATTTCCTGAGCCGGGAGCGCCTCGTAAAAGGCCCTCGCGGGAACCTGAGAAACTGGGAAATGAACCTGTTCTCGCTCCAGTCGAAACACGCCGCCTCGCCAGCGGATTTTTTCCAGCTGCCTCCGGATCGGGTCGTCGAGCTCGGGATGCAGATCCGGTTCTGAGCGCCGCGTGCGATCCCGGGCCCCTTGCGGAACCGTCCCAGCCCCTGCCCCCAGCTGATCGATTATTTGGAATCAGGCCCATGAAAGAGCCCTTTCCCCACGGGGATTTGGCTGCGGGGGCCTGAGCATTCCGTCTGTTGCCCGCTGGGTTGAAGAAAACTTGCCCGTCCCGGAATTTTCTGCGACTTTGATGGTCCAAACCTAACGGAGGAAATTATGTCAGACACGAACGAACCAAAAATCGCAGCCAAAAAATTTGAGAGCAGCACCGAGCACGCCAAGAAGGCGCTTGATGCCGCGACCGAGGCGACCAAGGTCGTCAAGGAGACCGTCAAGCAAAACGCCCAAGCGGTTCTGGATGCCGGCAAGGAGCACATTGGGGCGGCGGCGAAGGATCTCGGAGATGCGGCCACAGCCACCTATGAGGATCTTCGCGAGCAGGCCAAGGCGAAGGCGGGTGCCTACCAGGAAAAGGCCCGGGTCGCCTGGGGGGATGCCGCATCACGCGCCCAGACCTACCAGAGCGAGGGGGAGGCGTACATCCGTCAGAACCCTCTGAAGGCGGTCGGCATCGCGGTCGGGGTCGGGTTTTTGCTCGGCATCATTTTCCGCCGATAATTGGAAACGACCGGCACCAGCGCCCCTCCGCCCCCGAAGGTGGAGGAATCTCCCCGCGGGCTCGCGGAGGAATTGCTCCGCCTGACGGGCTCGCTCGGGCGACATGTTTCTGCCCTCGGAGCGCTCGCGGGGGAGGAGGCTCGCGAGGCCGGAGCCCTGGCATTGCGCCTGGCCGTCCTGCTTTTTGCCGCCCTGTTTTTTGCGGCCTTCGGGTACGTGCTCGCCGTGATTTCTGCCGCGTTCCTGATTGCCGCAGTTTTCGGGGTCGGATGGATCTGGATCCTTCCCGGGTTTGTGATCCTGCATGCGGTCCTCGCGTTTGTCTGCGCAAACCACGTGCGCACGCACTGGCGCACCCCGCTATTCTCCGCGACAAAAAGCGAGATCTCACGAGACCTTGAAGTCCTCAGTCGGGGGAAGCAGCCGTGAACCGGAAATCCGAGATTTTGGCCGAGCTGGCCCGGAGCCGTGCTGCGATACGGCGCGATACGGATGCCGTGAGCGCCCAGTTCGACGTGACCGCGCGCATGAGGCGCTCGGTCCTCACGCGCCCGATCGCCTGGCTCGGAGGAGCGGCCGCGCTCGGGTATATCCTGGCCGGTCCGAAGACCCGAACAAAGACGGTCGTCAAGACGCTCAAAGACAAACCCGGCCGCCCGGCAAAGCCCGACGCCCGCCCGCTCGGGTTCTGGGGAATTCTGCTCTCGCTCGTCCGGCTGGCGGTCCCGCTCGTCCGCCCGGCGCTTTCCGCCTACGCGGCGCGGAGGCTCGGGAGCTTTGCCGACCGGATTGGCAGCTAGCCCGCAATGCTGTTCCTTTGATCGGCCTGCCCGCTGCGCGGGCCATAGGTGGGCGGCATGCGCCGCCAGCGGTTTTCTGCCAGGGCCAGAAATGACCCTGCTCCATAGGCGCGCAACGTGGTTCGGGCGCTATAAGGGGCAAGGGCATTTCTGCCCTTGACTCGAGATTGGTTTATTCTAGATCAGTGATCTAGTTTTCTTGTTTTTTTGCTTGAAATCCCGCGCTTATTACTCTAGTATATACGCTAGATTTCTCCTGACAACCTACCAACCAAAAAAGACTAACC